>Ga0265296_1003184_pt1 | contig 15584 bp, 11 predicted proteins | sample MunlanPumphouse1_FD_189073 | JGI IMG/M metagenome (GOLD analysis project Ga0265296, IMG submission 189073) | Groundwater microbial communities from a municipal landfill in Southern Ontario, Canada - Pumphouse #1 | ecosystem: Environmental > Aquatic > Deep subsurface > Groundwater | place... | reverse complement strand
CGACCTCCCGCGCGTGATTCGCAACGCCGCCTTCTGGGCGAGCGCCGGCGGCGACGAAATCTGCTGGGTCGATGCCGCGCCGTCGACCGGAGTCGTTCCGCCGCTCGGCTCGACCGAGGTCAACGTCACTTTCCATCCGACCTCGCTCTGCGCGCCATCCGGCTCCTTCAGGGATACGCTTGTCGTCTCGAGCAACGACCCCGACGGTATTGATGTGCTCGTGCCGCTGCGCCTCGTCGTGGCGGCCGCTCCCGATATCGCCGTCGGCGACTCGCTTCTCGATTTCGGTTCCGTCCTCATCGGCAATACCGAAAGCAGAGCATTCATCGTCGCGAACTACGGGGCGACTTCCCTTTCCGTGAGCTCCGTCTCAATCGACAACCCCGTGCTCACGACGAATGGGAGCGGTTTTTCCCTGGCGATCAACGAGGAACGCGAGATCGCCGTCGTATTCGAACCTCTCGCAGCCGGCGTGATCGAGGGAACGCTGACGATCGCGAGCTCGGATCCGGATGAGCCGGTCGTCGCCGTAGCTCTGCGAGGCGAGGCGCTTCTTCCTCCCGTGGTGACGGTATCCCCCGATTCCTTGAGTGCGAGTCTTGTGCGGGGAGATTCTCTCGTTCGGGCCATTGTCATCGGCAACGAGGGAGCGAGCGACCTGGAGTGGTCGATCTATCCTCTGTCGGGTTCTTCCCTGCGGGCGTATACGCTCCCGCCGGCGCCGATAGTGGAGGCGAAGCCGTCCCCGGATGAAGGCGTCATCGCCGAGCTCGCGGAGGATGTGCGCGTGAGTTCCGGCGAGCTCGCGGCTGCGCTCATGGATCTCGGCGGCGTGCGGGTGCTCTATGACTATTCGCACAATCAGTATTCGGATACGTACTGGTGGAGGCTCATCATCGCGGACCTGACGGCACGAGGCGCCACCGTCACGATGAACAGGAGCCCGATCACCCCGGCGATCCTCGATGGGGTTGACGTTTTCTGGACGACGGACGTGCAGACGCCTTTCTCGGAGAGCGAGATCACGGCGCTCCGCGATTGGGTTGAAGCGGGGGGAGGGCTGCTGTTCGAGGGAGATCAGAGCTCGGATGCCTTTAATGCGATTCTCGCGGCGCTCCGCACGGGCATCGAGTACTCGCCGGTGGCCGGCGCGAAAGGCGTCACGACAGCGGTGTTTCCGCATGTGATCACCAGGGATGTGAGCTCCGTGCTGCTCTACAACAATATTGCTCATCTCTCGTCCGTCGCCTATCCGGCCCGCCTCCTCCTGGATGACAAGGCGGGAATCGCCAACGCCGCGATCAGCGTCGCCGGGATGGGCTCGATAGTGGCTTTCGCCGATGAACCGTTCGCGGATGATTACATCATCTCCGAAGACAACCGCCTCCTCGGAAACCAGGTCATGGATTATCTCGTGTTCGGAGCGAACTGGCTGAACCCCGTGCCCCTCGAGGGAACGGTCGCGGCGGCCGAAACCGCGCAGGTCGACGTCACGATCGATCCGCGGGGGTTGCACGGCGGCGAGTATGACGCCCGCCTTCAGATAACGAGCAACGATCCCTCGACACCCGAGGTGATGGTGCCCGTCCACGTAAGCGTCACGGGAGTGCCCGCGCTTGCCCTCTCGGATACGACGCTCGATTTCGGGCAGGTCCTGATCGGAGCGACGGAGCGGCGGGAACTCATCGTGACGAACGCGGGAAGCGATATTCTCGTCGTGAAAAAGATCGCCGTCGAGGGCGCGGGATACGCTGCCGACAGCACCGGATTCTCGCTGCCTGTTCATGGCGCCGATACGTTGATCGTGACGCTGTTGCCCGAATCGGAAGGGACGATGCCGGGGATGCTCACGATCTACAGCAATGACCCCGCCGATACGGCGCGCGCGATCGAGCTCGCCGGCGAGGGCCTTATACCGCCCGAGATCGTTGTGACGCCAGGCGCCCTGAGCGATAGTCTCTTCACCGGCGAATCCTCGACCCACATCCTCACGATCGAGAACCCCGGCGAGAACGAGCTCGTCTTTGCGTTGATCGAGAACGGATCGGGGAACCGTATTCTCATCATGAAGAGCGGAAGCGAGGTGTCGGTAATGCGCACCGCGCTCGCGGGCTTTGCCGACGTTTCGGCTGTGGATGTGTTCGACGGCGGGGCCGCTACGCCGACGCTCGACTATCTCATGGGCTATCGATGCGTGATCGTCGCGAGCGGCATGCCCTTCGCCGATCCCGGCGCGGTCGGGAACGTTCTCGCCGACTATGTCGACCGGGGAGGCGGCGTCATTCTGACCGTGCCGTCGTTCGTCTCGGGAATGTCGCTGCAGGGGAGATTCATGAGCGGCGGATACTCGCCGTTCACGATCGGCACGGGCCTGGCGCCGAACGCGACACTCGGGAGCTATGACGCCGGTCATCCGGTCATGGCGGGGATCGCATCGATGCAGAGTCTCCTGTACACCACGACGAGCCTTGCCGCGGGGGCGGATTGGGTGGCGCAGTGGAGCAACGGCGTTCCCTTCGTCGCCACCATGGGGGAACGCGTCGTCGGCGCGAACATATTCATCATCGACTCGGGCACCTTCTGGCCGGGACCGAACGCCGGTGTCATCGCCCTGCTGCTCCACAACGCGATGCTGTGGATGTCCGGCGGGAACGTCTGCTGGATGAGCGCGCAGCCAACCGCGGGATCCATCGCGCCGCATTCCTCGGCCGAGATCGCCGTCACGTTCGCCGCCGGGCGACCCGTCTGCGTTACCGAAGGGAGGTACCTCGATACGCTCGTCGTCGAGAGCAACGTTCCCTCGAAACCGCGGGTGGAGGTTCCGCTCGATCTCTTCGTCACATCCGTTTCCGATATCGCGGCGGCCGACAGCGTGCCGGATTTCGGCCCTGTCCTGCTCGGCATGTCCGTCGTCGATACGCTGGTCGTCTCCAATACGGGCTGGGACACGCTCGTCGTGAGCGCGATCACGATCGATAATCCGTCGTTCTCCGCCGGTACGGGAGCGTTTTCGCTCGCGCCGCTCGGAAGCCAGGACCTCTTCGTCCATTTCGCGCCGGTCGATACGGGCCTCGTGCACGGAATTCTTACGATCGAAAGCAACGATCCCGATGAAGCGAGCGTCCCGGTCGCTCTCTCGGGAACGGGTCGCTCCAATGTTGCGCTCGTTTCGCCGCTCGGCGGAGAAGAATGGTGCATCGGCGAAACGGATACGATCAGGTGGATTGTCTCGGGTCCCGCGCCCGATTCGGTGAGCGTATTTCTCAGCAGGGACGGAGGCGTGAGCTACCTCGATACGCTCGCGATGGGTCTCGCCGGCACGACCCTGTACTCCTGGGTCGTGGCCCCTCCCGAGACGCCTTCCGCGAGGATCATGATCAGATCGTATCGCGGGGTCGCCGTATCGGGATACGACGCGAGCGACAGCCTCTTTGCCATCGTCACCGTTACCGGCGTCGACGAGGACGACGATGCCCCGCCGGCCGTGAATTTTCTCGCGCAGAACTACCCGAACCCGCTCAATCCGTCCACGCGGATAGACTTCTCGCTGCGCGAGTCCGCCCCCGTTTCGTTGAGAATATACGACGCGACGGGGCGCCTTGTGCGGGTGCTGCTCGACGAACCGAGAAAGGCCGGCCGTTACTCGGAGGATTGGGACGGGCGGGACAGCCGCGGCCGTTCGGTCGCGAGCGGCGTTTACTACTGCCGCCTCGTATCCGGCTCATTTACCGCGACGCGGAAGATGATTCTTCTCCGTTGATGGCGTCGGGTCCAGTCGCATGCGGTTCCCGCGATTCCCGGCGGTTTTTGATATTGATTGCCGCTGACGCTCTGGGGTACCCTATCGCCTGTCGTGCGAAGAAAGGGGTCGGCCGTGGCTGGTCTGTTCGATCAAATCAAAGAGAGCGCCGCCTACGTCAAGGGCGTCGCCGGCATGAAGCCGTCTTTTGGAATAATCCTCGGAAGCGGGCTCGGCGGGCTTGCGAAGAAGATCAAGGTCAAGGCGGCCATTCCCTACGAGGATATCCCGAATTTCCCCGTCTCGACGGTGAAGGGGCTCCACGCGGGGAATCTCATCCTCGGCGAGCTCTCGGGGAAGCAGGTTGTCGCGATGGAGGGGCGCGTCCACTATTACGAGGGGTACACCCTTGAGCAGGTCACCTTTCCCATCCGCGTGATGAAGGCGATCGGCGCGCGCTCACTCATTCTCACCTCCGCGGTCGGCGGGATGAATCCCCAGCTCGATCCCGGCGACATCGTCGCGGTGACCGATCATATCAACCTCATGGGGGACAACCCGCTCATCGGCCCGAACGACGAGCGCCTCGGGCCGCGCTTTCCCGACATGAGCGAGCCGTACCATCGCGCCTACATTGCGCTCCTCGAGAAGGTCGCCCTCGACGTGAAGGTGGCCCTCAGGAGGGGTGTTCTCGTCGCCGTCGCCGGGCCCAATCTCGAGACAGCCGCGGAGTATCGTTTCCTTCGCCGCATCGGCGCCGACATCGTCGGCATGTCGATGGTGCCCGAGACGATCGTCGCGGTGCATAGCGGCGTCAAGGTGCTCGGGATCTCGGTCGTCACGGACAAGGCGACACCCGATTGCCTCGAGCCGATCGATATCGCCCAGATCCTCGCGACGGCGAAGGCGGGGGAGGTCAAGCTCGCGAAGCTTGTGTGCGAATTTCTGCGGAGGGTTTGAGGCGGAAGCTGCGCGGGGGGGCATACAAAGCAATGGGCGCCGGAGAATTTCTTCCCCGGCGCCCATTTTCTATAATCCAGCCTCAGTCTCTGCTGTGATTAGTAACGGTCCCGGCTTCCGCCGCCGTTGTAACCGCCCTCGCCTCTCGGCTTGTCCTCGCGGGGCGTGGCCTCGCTGATCTTGAGGGTGCGGCCTTCGACGTTCTTGCCGTTGAGCTCGGCGATCGCCTTGTCGGCCTCGGCGACGTTGTCCATCTCGACAAAACCGAAACCTCTGGAGCGGTCCGTGTACTTGTCCTTGATGACGCGCGCGGAGGCGACGGCGCCGTACGGCGTGAAGATCTGGTTCAACTGGTCGTCGTTCGTGTCGAATGATAGGTTGCCTACGTATATTTTCTTGGCCATTGTCTTAGTATCCTTTCACTAACTGTTACAAAGTACTGTTAATTGATCCGCTAGTCTCTGATTCTTCAGGTCAAATGCGCTTCACCTCTCCCTTATCCGAAAATCCCATTGTTCTTTCCGGATGACGCCGGATGCGACTCATCCGAAAGACGTACCACAAGATCTCTGTCGATTGGAATCTGTCCCTGGATTAATAAGGTAGGATTGTACCGTATTGATGGGGGCCTGATATCGAGGCGATCTTGGATTCCTAACTTCTACGTGCTCTCAAATGCTCCTTCAGTAAACGTATCACTGACGCAATATACCACTGGCTTATGCATAAAGCGAGCACAATTTCATGTTTCTCAATAATTTATCGATTTCGTTGCGCGGAAGGGCGCGTTTCGCCGCGTTTTGATGGCCCGGGACCGGAGTCTTGTGGTATACTATCATCAGCGGACAATCCAAGGAGGAAACTATGAAACTCTCGAGCGTCGTCGCCGTCGCGTTGATTGCCTTTATGTCGTCCGCCGGCCATGCGCGCACCTGGCGCGTGAACGCGGCCGGAACGGGGGACGCGCCTTCAATTGCCGCTGCGCTCGACAGCTGCGCGGCGGGAGACAGCGTTCTCGTGGCGGCGGGGAACTATCAAATCGATTCCCATCTGTTCATCGATGAGGAGCGAGTCACGTTCGTAAGCGAAGCCGGAGCCGAAGCCACCGTTCTCGAACGCGCGGCCGCGCCGGTCGGTCTTCTGATCAGCACTGATTCGGTCATCGAAGGATTCACCTTGGATTCGATATTTATCTCCGGCGGAGGAAGCTTCCAACAGGGGGGCAGGATATCGAATAACGTCTTCCGGGGGGTCGGCGATCCGAACGATGCTGCCATCAGCTTCTGGCTGTTCAGCGGGGTGACGATCTCGGGAAATTGCATACATTCGTACGGGTGCGGCATCGGCTTCCAGGAGAGCTCTGGATTCATCGTCGATAACAATACCATCGCAGCTTGCGGGACCGCGCTCATTCTCGACGGGAGCTATCCCTGGAACACGATCCGAAACAACCTCATTGTCGGGAACAATTACGGGATCAATTTGAGCGGGGGAGTCGTCGGGGAAGTTTCATGCAACAACGTGTTCGGCAACTCCATCGCCAACTACATATACGGGACGGATCCCACCGGGACGAACGGCAATATAAGCGTCGATCCCGAGTTTTGCGCGGCTGATCCCCCCGGCTCCGGGAACTTTCTTCTCCAGAGCGACTCCCCCTGCGCCCCGGGGAATCACCCCGATGGATATGCATGTGGCATCATCGGGGCATACCCCGTAGGCTGCCAGGAGGTATCCGTGGAGAAGAGCTCGTGGGGAGCTATCAAAGCGATCTACAAATGACCCCTTGCGAGCGCTCTTGACACCAGACGTCATTTTCTATATAAGGTAGTATTCAAGCTTGGCAGGCGATTAACCCCGGGCGTCCCCTCGAGAAGGCGCGGGGTTATCGTATTATATGCCCGCCTGGGGGCGGGCGACATCTCGGGCCCGGCGTCGGTGGCGGCGAGCGCCGCCCTGCCGCGGCCGTTTGAGAGCGATGATGGCCGAAAAAGACAAAATCAGAAAACACTACCCGGAGCTCTCGCCCTTCGGCGAAGCCACGGCACTCGAAGCGGAGATCCTCGCCTTCTGGGAGGCGAATCACATCTTCGAGCGCAGCGTCGAAGAGCGGCCGGCCTCGAGCCCCTTCGTATTCTATGAGGGGCCGCCGACCGCGAACGGACGCCCCGGCGTTCATCACGCGCTCTCGCGCACGATCAAGGATCTTGTCTGCCGCTATCAGACGATGAAGGGGCACCGCGTCGTTCGCAAGGCCGGTTGGGACACGCACGGCCTTCCCGTCGAGATCGAAGTCGAGCACCAGCTCGGCCTTGACGGCAAGGACCAGATCGAGCATTACGGCGTCGCCGCGTTCAACGAGCAGTGCCGCAAGAGCGTATTCAAATATCTCGACGAATGGCTCGAGTTCACGAAGAAGCTCGGCTTCTGGCTCGATCTCGACGACCCGTACGTCACCTTCAAGAACGATTACATCGAATCGGTCTGGTGGATTCTCAAGCAGTTCTGGGATCAGGACATGCTCTACCAGGGGCACAAGATCGTCCCGTACTGCCCGCGCTGCGGCACGTCGCTATCGAGCCACGAGGTGTCGCAGGGATACGCGGATGTCCAGGATCCCTCGATCTATATCAAGCTCAAGCTCGCCGACGAGGACGCCTATTTCCTCGTCTGGACGACGACGCCGTGGACCCTGATTTCGAACGTCGCGCTCGCGGTCGGTCCCGACCACGACTATGTTCGCGTGCGCAACAAGGGAGAGGTCCTCATTCTCGCCGAGGCGCTCGTGGGCGTCCTCGACGGGGACACGGAGCTCCTCGGCACGATGAAGGGGAGCGAGCTCATCGGCAAGCGCTACGAGCCGTGCTTCCCGTTCTTCGACAAGATGGTCGACGCCTTCAGGGTCATCGGCGCCGACTTCGTCTCGCTCGAGGATGGCACCGGCATCGTGCACATGGCCCCCGCGTTCGGCGAGGACGACTACAACGCCGGGAAGGCCGAGAATCTCCCGATGATCCAGCCCGTCGACGAGTCGGGAAAGTTCACGGAGGAAGTGACGCCGTGGGCGGGGATGTTCATCAAGGACGCCGATCCCGAGATCATCACCGATATGAAGAGGCGGGGCGTCCTCTACCGGAGCGGAAAGATCACGCATTCGTACCCGTTCTGCTGGCGCTGCAAGTCGCCGCTCATCTATTACGCGCGGCGCTCGTGGTACATCAAGACGACCGCGTTCAAGGATCTTCTCCTCGAGGCGAATTCGAAGATTCAGTGGTTCCCGCCCGAGGTCGGGGAGAATCGCTTCACGGCATGGCTCGAGGGGAACGTCGACTGGGCGCTCTCGCGCGAGCGCTATTGGGGCACGCCGCTCAACATCTGGACGTGCGAGTCGTGCGAGGAGCAGTTCTGCATCGGCTCCGTCGAGGAGCTCCGCTCGATCGCCGAGGCGTTTCCCGAGGAGTACGACCTCCACAAACCGTTCATCGATGAGCTCGACGTCGGCTGCCCCGAGTGCGGCGGCAAGATGAAGCGCGTGCCGGAGGTGATCGACTGCTGGTTCGATTCGGGCTCGATGCCGTTCGCGCAGTACCATTATCCGCACGAGAAGATGGACGTTTTCAAAAGCCAGTACCCGGCCGAGTTCATCAGCGAGGGAGTGGATCAGTCGCGCGGCTGGTTCTATTCGCTCCTCGTGATCGGCGCGTTTCTCACGAAGCAGAGCCCCTACAAGCGGTGCCTTCCGCACGGCATGGTGCTCGATGCGGCGGGGCAGAAGATGAGCAAAACGCGCGGCAACTCCGTCTTCGCGAGCGACGTGCTCGCCTCCGACGGCGCCGACGCGCTGCGCTGGTATCTCCTCGCGAGCGGCTCTCCGTGGCTCCAGAAAAAGTTCGATTACGAGGCGCTCCGCGACACGGCCAACCGGTTCCTCGGCTCGATCAGGAATCTGTACAATTTCTTCTCGATGTACGCGGAGATCGACGGCTTCGCGCCCCGGGGGGACGTGAAGAGCACGAGCCTCCTCGATCGCTGGATCCTCTCGCGATACAACTCGACCGTGCGCGAGGTGGCCGACATGCTCGACCGCTACGAGCTGACCCGCGCCGCGCGCGCGATCCAGGCGTTCGTCATCGACGAGCTCTCGAATTGGTATCTCCGCCGCAGCCGCCGACGTTTCTGGAAGAACGAGATGTCGGACGACAAGCTCGCGGCATACGAGACGTTCTACAAGGTGCTCGATGGGCTCACGCGCCTCTCGGCGCCGTTCGTTCCGTTCCTGAGCGATGCGGTGTACCGGAGGCTCGGCGGCGCGAAGGAGAGCGTCCACCTCGATCTCTATCCGGGAATCGACGAATCGTCCATCGATGCCAATCTCGAGAAGAAAATGGCGGGAGTGCTCAAAACGGTATCCGTCGCTCATGCCCTTCGCAACACGGCTCAGGTGAAGGTCCGCACCCCTCTCGCCGAGGTTTTCGTTCACAGCCCGTACGCCGCAGAGACGGAGTGGCTCGCCGGGGAAGAATTTGCGTTTCTCGTGAGGGACGAGCTCAATATCAAGAAGATCACGCTTCTTACCGACTCAGGAGTTTATGTAAAATATAGAGTTAAGGCCGATTTCTCGAAGCTCGGGAAGCGTTTCGGGAAGAATATGAAGCAAGCGGCGGCGCTCCTCGAGGCGCTGGATGCCGCAAGCGTCAAGGCGCTCGTCGCCAAAGGGGAGGCCTCCATAGAACTCGCCGGCAAAAAAGAGGTTATAACGAAAGAAGAGGTACAGATCCTGCAAGAGACGCAGGAAGGCTTTGTTGCAGGCGCAGATGGGGACCTCACAGTCATTCTGGATACACGCCTCACACCCGAACTTCTCAGGGAAGGGACGGTGCGGGAGATCGTCAACCGCATCCAGAACTTCCGGAAGGAATCCGGTTTCGAGGTGAGCGATCGCATCGCGCTTTCGTTCCGCGCCCCCGAGGAAGTTTCTGTTGTGCTCAAGGAGTTCGGCGAGCATATTTGCATGGAAACGCTCGCCGAAGGGCTCGAAGAGGGAGAGAGAGACTGGCCGTTCAGAACCGATTTCAAGGCCGGTGAGCATTCGATCGAATTGTGGATGAAACGCCTGTAGCGTCCCGACCGATGCAAGGAGAATCAGACGATGCCAATAAAGAAAATCGTCAGAAAGATCGCAAAGAAAATAGGCAAGAAGGTCGAGAAAAAGCAGCCCAAGAAGGTTGTCGCAAAGGCGGCCCCGAAGCCCGCCAAGAAGATCGAAGCCAAGAAGATCAAAGCCAAGAAGAGCCCGGTCAAGATGATTGAGGTCAAGAAGATCGAGGCCAAGAAACCCGAGATAAAGAAACTCGAGGCCAAAAGGAAAAGACTCTCCAAAAAGGAGATCGAGCATTATCGGCAGAGGCTTCTCGTTGAGCGCGATAGGATTCTTCGCGAGCTCGGGCGGATCACCGAGGCGATCAACGAATCGGCCGAGGAACAGGATGCCGCGAAGCAGTCCTATTCGAACCACCTCGCCGATATCGGCTCCGATTACATGGAAAAGGAAAAGAACTACTTCTACGCCGACCAGAAGGGGCAATACCTCAAGGCGATCGAGATTGCCCTCACGCGCATCGAGAGCGGGGAATACGGGCAGTGCCTGGAATGCCTGGATCTCATCTCCGACAAGCGGCTCGAAGCGGTGCCCGCCGCGGAGCTCTGCATTAATTGCAAGGACAAGAAGGAAAAGCTCGAGAGGGGACGTTGAGCGGTGCTCTACTTCGCGATCGCGGCGCTCGTCGTCATCCTCGACCAGTCGTCGAAACGGATTATCTGGGAGATCTACAAGTATAGCGGCGGAACCGACGTCATCGGCGACTACTTTCGCTTCACGCTGAGCACGAACAAGGGCGCCGTATTCGGCATTCTTTCGAGCGCGGGGCATCTTCTTCTCGTCATCAGGATCATTTCCATCGCGGTGCTCGTCTTCTTCGCCTACCGGATGCGGTATGCACCGGCGCACAAACGCGTGTGCCTGGGCCTCATCCTCGGCGGCGCCTTCGGCAACCTCATCGACCACGTCGCGGCGGGGGAAGTGATCGATTTTCTCGATGTCGGGATCGGCATGCACCGGTGGCCCACGTTCAACGTCGCCGACATCGCCGTCACGGTAGGGGCCCTGCTCCTCATCCTCGGTTACGCGCTTCATCCCGACTCCCACCTGAAGGAAAACGAGCCGCCCCTGCGGGAGCAGTCTTGACGGACAAAAGATCGTTTGAATTTCTCGTCGATGAAGACGACGTCGGAGAGCGCCTCGACTCCTTCCTGAGCGCGCAGATCCCCGAGCTCTCTCGATCGCGGATCCAGAAAGCGCTCCGCGCGGGGGACGTGCTGGTCGACGGCGAGCCGGCGGTCAAATCAGCACGGAAGGTGCGGCAGGGCGAGCGGGTTGCGCTGTCCTTCAGCCCGCCCCGGCCGCTCGATATCGTTCCCGAGGACATTCCGCTCGATATCGCCTACGAGGACGAGCACCTCCTCGTCGTGAACAAGGCGCCGGGTATGGTCGTCCATCCTGCGCCCGGCCACCAGACGGGCACCCTCGTTCATGCCCTCATGGCCCACTGCAGGAATCTCTCCGGAATAGGAGGTGTGCTCCGTCCCGGCATCGTGCATCGGCTCGACGCGGGGACCTCGGGGCTCCTCGTTGTCGCGAAGGACGACGTGACGCATATCGCCCTGAGCCGCGCGCTCATGGAACGCACGGTGAGCCGTATGTATTGCGCCCTCGTATGGGGGGGAATGCCGGAGCAGACCGGTGTAATCGACATGCCCATAGGAAGATCCCCGATCGACCGGAAGAAGATGGCCGTCGTGGCCGAGGGCGGCAAGGAAGCGCATACGACCTACTATGTTATAGACACTTTTGGACCCTTCCAGTATATTAGGCTCAAACTCGGAACGGGACGGACGCATCAGATCCGCGTGCATCTTTCGCGGGTCGGTCATCCCGTTCTGGGCGACCCCGTGTACGGCGGGAGGCGCGAACGGCGGGGGGGACTCACGGGAAAGGCCGTCGCGATGGCGGACAAAGCCCTTGCGATGATCGACAGGCAAGCCCTGCACGCGGAGGAGCTTTCGTTCGTTCATCCCGCGACCGGGGAACCCGTGACGTTCAAGGCGGCTCTCCCGGCCGATTTTCGGGCGGTTCTGGATTTCTTGAAAACGGCGTGAGCGCGCGCTGCGCTTACGGGGAGCAACGACGGTGCGCATCGAATCCCGCGAGATAAACGGAATCGTCATTCTCGACCTGCAGGGAAAGCTCATGGGAGGCCCCGACGCCGAAACGTTCAAGACCACATTTCATAAACTCCTCGAGAAGGGCCAGAAGCGGGTCGTCGTGAACCTGCACGGCGTCGATTGGATCAACAGCACGGGCATGGGCATTCTCATCTCGGGGTACACGACGATGCGGCGGGGAGGCGGCGATCTCAGGCTGCTCCACGTCTCGGACAGGATACAGAGCATACTCTACGTCACGAAGCTCAACCTCATCTTCAAGTGCTTCGACAGCGAGGATGAAGCGGTGGCGAGCTTCCTGGACGGTTGATCCGAAAACAATTCCACGAGGAGGCAATGAGCCGCCATGGCCGGAACGGTTGCCCTGGAGTTCCCGAGCGAGTATAAGTTCCTCAATATCGTGGACCTTGTCTGCGGCGAAGTGGTCCAGAATCTGTGCGACAATCGCGAAATATCGAACGAGATCGCGATATCGGTGATCGAGGCGGTCACGAACGCCATCGAGCACGGGAACTGCGAGTGTTCCGACCAGAATGTCCGGATCGCCTTCATCTGCAAGGAGGATCGCCTCTGCGTCGAGGTTGAGGACTGCGGCAAGGGTTTCGATTACCAGTGCTATCTCCAGAACATCCCCGATCCGGCGAACGTATATCACCTGCGGGGAAGAGGCATCTTTATCATGAAGAACATGATGGATTCTCTCAAATTCGAGATGGTGCCCGGCCACGGCATGAAGGTCAGGCTCGAGAAGGCTCTGAAGCCGAAAGCCGGCGGCGAGGTTCGGAAGGATTAGCCGGGGCCCTCCGCTGCGTTTTCCACGCGATCTCCGGAAGTGATTTGTATGGGCGCCTCCTCCTTTCTCGCATCGTTTTATCTCGTTTGCGGCATCATCATATTTTTTCTCGCCGTGATGATCCTGCGGCAGTCGGGAAAGAGCGCGGCGAGCTGGTGCACGGCGCTCGTGCTTTTCTTCGCGAGCTTCGGACCCATCCTCGGCGCAGTCAGCTTTCTTCTCAGGCTGAATCCGCGCGAGGGCACCGTCCTCTTCAAGAATCTCGTTGCGAGCTTCGACTATGTCTGGGAGTTCTTTTTCCCTTCTCTTGTTCTTTTCGCGCTCGTATATCCGCGGCGGCACCGCGCATGGCCGTGGGTGCGGAAGATCGCCTGGATGCTTTTTCTCCCGCACCTCTTTCATCTCATCCTCCTCATATTTCTCATACACTGTGTAAATCCTTCGCGTATGTTTCAGGTGCTGGGCCGGCTCGCCGTCTCTTTTCCCGCCGTGAACGCGTTCCTTGAGCGATTGGCCGGTTTTCTCAACGTCTTCATGACGCTTCTCCTCAAGGCGCACGTGCAGCTTTTCTCCATCGTGGACGTCGCGTACGCGGCATTCTCGATGATCCTCCTCGTGGGCGCGATGCGATCCGACGTATCGCCGCGCGTGAAACGCCAGGTGCGCGTCCTCCTGATCGGGCTCGGGCTCTGCATCGTCACCTTTTCACTCGCCCGGCTCGTGTCGTCGTTCGCGGGAGCGCAGGCGCGCCAGGATATTTCGGCCGCGTTCATCAACGCGTCGCTTGTTATCGGCGGCGGCTCGATCGCTTTCGCGATCGCGCGCTACCAGCTCCTCGACATGCGGCTCATCGCGCGCCGCGGCATTCTCTACGTCGCGGCTGCCGCCGTGTTCGCGTCCGTCTATCTTCTCGTCATCAGGGAGATCACGAGCCTTTTCTCGCGATTCTCGGGAGGCGGGGTCGAGATACTCGAGACGGGATTCATCATTCTCTTCCTCATCGCGTTTCAGCCCGTGCTCGGACGGATCGAGGAGTGGTCCGAGCGGTTCCTCGTGCGGGAGCAGCACAATCCACGCGCGCGCATCCGCGCGCTGAGCAGCGAGCTTCTCATGATGATCGACGTCTCCGCCATGAAGGAGCGCATCAGCGCGGTGCTTGCGGACGTGTTCGAGACGAAGGAGGCGCAGCTCGTCATCGCGAAGGAGGTCCTCGAGGAGAGCGGAGGCGACCCCGACGTCCAGACGGCGCTCGATACGCTCGCCGGCATCGGCGAACCCGTGACGCGTTCGGATCTCCTCGAGGCGCTCGGTTTCTTGAGCGCGCGCAAGAACCTCCTGCGGAAGCGGCGAAAGAAATTCGCGGACGAGATGACGGAGAATCTGCCCGCCGGCATGCGCCGGTTCGCCCGCTGCGATCTCCTCGTGCCGATCACGCACGACGCCGGCTGCGTCGCGGCGATTCTTCTCGGCTCGCGGCCGGAGCAGGATCGCTACACCGCCGAGGAACGCGCGCTCCTCTCGATGCTCGCCGCGCAGGTTGCTGCGTCGCTCCACAACATAGCGCTCCTCAAGGAAGTGGTCGAGAAGCGCGTGCTCGAGGAGGAGCTCAACATCGCGCGATCGATCCAGCTCAACCTGCTTCCCTCCGATCCGCCCGAGCTCGAACGTTTCGAGGTGGCGGCGCTGAGCATCTCGAGCAAGCAGGTGGGAGGCGACTACTATGATTTCCTGCGCCGGGGCCCCTATCTCGCGATCGCCGTGGCGGACGTATCGGGGAAGGGTTTCCCCGCGTCGCTGCTTATGGCCACGTTGCAGGCGAGCCTTCGATCGAACATGGATCGCATGGAGTATCCCGTTGAGCTCGTGGGGACGCTCAACGATATGATGTGCACGGCAACGACCGAGGACAAATTCGCCACGCTCTTCTACGGCTGTCTCGACATGGACAAGAGCGTGCTCTCGTACACGAACGCCGGCCACGTATTCCCGACTTTCCTCAGGAGCGGCGGCCGCGGCGAGGTGCTCGACTACAGCGGGCTCATCCTCGGGGTGCTGCCGGGATTCAAATACGAGCATTTCGAGCTCGCTTTCGAGCCGGGGGATACGCTCGTTGTGGTCAGCGACGGTGTGACCGAGGCCACGAACAACGACGGCGAGTTCTACGGCGAGGAGCGGTTGAACGCGCTGCTCGCCTCTCTTCATGGCAGGCGCGCGCACGAGGTGCGCGACGCGATCATCGAGAGCGTCAAGGAGTTCTCCGGCCCGAAGGGCGCCGGGGACGACGTCACGATTCTCGTGCTCCGCAGGAAGGAATAGGCGGGCGCGACGCGAGGATTTGCAATGGTTGAATCGAACAGGAATACGGGGCGCGTGCTCGCGATCGATCCCGGCTCGAAGCGCACCGGGCTCGCCATGAGCGATCCGCTCGGGATGACGGCGCAGGGACTCGATACGTTCGAGGCGGGTGCGGGGAAGACCTTCCTCGATCATCTCGGCGGGCTCATCGAGCTCCATGGGATCGACAGGGTCGTGGTGGGGCTCCCGCTCTCCATGCAGGGCAAGGATATCGAGGGCTCCGTCCGGGCGCGCGCCCTCGCCGCGCGGATCACGGAGCGGTTCGGACTCGATGTGCATTTGATGGACGAGCGCATGACGAGTCTCGAGGCGGAGCGGGTGTTGCGGAGCGGCGATCGCAGCTTCGATCGCGGCGACATCGACAAACTTTCCGCGATGCTGTTGCTCCAGAGCTACCTCGACGAAAGGCCGAAACGATGAGGAGACTATCGACGATTCTCGCGCTTGTCTTCGCCG
>Ga0265296_1003183_pt1 | contig 15587 bp, 10 predicted proteins | sample MunlanPumphouse1_FD_189073 | JGI IMG/M metagenome (GOLD analysis project Ga0265296, IMG submission 189073) | Groundwater microbial communities from a municipal landfill in Southern Ontario, Canada - Pumphouse #1 | ecosystem: Environmental > Aquatic > Deep subsurface > Groundwater | place... | reverse complement strand
AACCCTGCCGATGAAAAAGCAACGGTAAAAAAAGCTTTCACTCAATTACAGAATTATAAAACTGCAATTCCTTCACTCTTTCACTATAACGCTTTTCTTGTTGCTTCCGATGGTTTGGATGCGAAAGCAGGAACTATTTCATCAAGTTACTCCCGCTTTATGGCATGGAAAACTGCCGATGGGAAAAAAGAAGCATCCCATCTTGTCAGTCAGATGCTAACTTTAATTGAAGGTATGCTGAACAAAAAAACGCTACTGGATATTATCCGGCATTTTATAGTGTTTGAAAAAACGAAAAAGGAAGATACCACTACTAAGATCACTACCGTTGAAACTGTTAAAAAGATGGCAGCATACCATCAATACTATGCCGTAAACAAGGCTGTCAGTACCACTACTAATGCTACTACCACTACCGGCGACAGAAAAGGCGGAGTAGTGTGGCATACGCAGGGTAGCGGTAAATCCTTGTCAATGGTTTTTTATACCGGAAAGTTGGTATTGGCATTAAACAATCCTACCGTAGTAGTGATAACCGACAGGAACGATCTGGATGATCAGTTGTTCGATACTTTTGCTGCTTGCAGGCAGTTGTTACGTCAGGAGCCACAACAAGCCGATAACCGTGACGAATTAAAGAAAATGCTGAAAGTGGCAGCAGGCGGTATAGTGTTTACTACCATTCAGAAATTTTTTCCTGAAGACATTGAAGATAAATTTCCACTGCTTTCAGAGCGCAGCAATATTGTTGTAATAGCTGATGAAGCCCACCGCACACAGTACGGTTTTCAGGCAAAAACCAAATATATCAAGGATAAAGAAGGGAACGAAGTTGGTTCTAAAATCGGCTACGGTTTTGCAAAGCACATGCGTGATGCTTTACCCAAAGCTACGTTCATAGGTTTTACAGGTACTCCGGTTGAGCTTACTGATAGAAATACAAAAACAGTTTTTGGCGAATATATAGATGTTTACGACATTCAGCAGGCAGTATTAGATGGTGCAACCGTAAGAATTTATTACGAAAGCCGACTTGCAATAATTCACATCAGCGAAGATGAAAAAGAAAGCATAGATGAAGAATTATCTCTTGTTGCCGAAGATGCACCTGAATATGTGGTGAACGATGCAAAAGCAAAATGGACAAGGATTGAAGCCATTGTCGGGCAATCAGGAAGAATTAAAAGTATTGCCGAAGATATTATTACTCACTTTGAAAAACGACAGATTGCATCTGAAGGTAAGGCAATGATAGTAGCCATGAGCCGTCGTATTGCCGTTGATTTGTATGCAGAGATTATTAAACTTCGCTCTCACTGGCACAATCCTGATGATGCAAAAGGAGTGCTTAAAGTAATAATGACAGGTTCTTCAAGCGATCCTGAAAACTACCAGCAACATATCCGTAATAAAAAACGAAGAAAAGCATTGGGTGAACGCTTCAAAGATCCGCAGGATGTATTTCAGATTGCAATAGTGCGTGATATGTGGCTTACAGGTTTTGATGTTCCCTGCCTTCAAACACTTTACATTGACAAACCCATGAAAGGACACAGCCTTATGCAGGCAATTGCAAGGGTTAACCGTGTTTATAAAGACAAGCCGGGCGGTTTAATCGTGGATTACATTGGCATAGCATCCGACCTTAAAAAAGCATTAGCGGTTTATACAGAAAGCGGTGGTCAGGGAAGCCCAACGGTTGATATAAGTCAGGCTGTAAAAGTAATGCTTGAAAAAATTGAAGTAGTGAGACAGATGATGCATGGTTACGACTATACTCCTTATTTTACCTGCCCTGTTGCCGAAAAGTTAAGCATTATACTTACTTCCGAAGAACATATACTCACAGTTGATAATGGAAAAGAACGCTTCATAAAAGAAGTAACTGCATTATCAAAAGCATTTGCTCTGGCAAAGTCCCAACCGGAAGCAGACAGCATAAATGATGAAGTTTCATTTTTTCAGGCTATCAAAGCTCGTTTGGTAAAATTTGAAATCACCGGCATCGGCAAAACCGATGAAGAAATTGAAACAGCCATTCGTCAGTTAATTGATAAAGCAGTAGTTTCCGAAGGCGTTATTGATGTATTTGATGCAGCAGGTATTAAGAAACCTGATATTTCAATACTTTCAGAAGATTTCCTTGCCGAGTTGAAAGGCATGAAACATAAAAACCTTGCTCTTGAACTTCTGAAAAAACTTTTGAATGATGAAATAAAAATACGTTCAAAGTTCAACCTGGTGCAAGGCCGTAAATTATCGGAAATGCTTGAAAACGCTATAAAAAAGTATCAGAATAATTTACTCACGGCAACAGAAGTAATAAACGAACTGATTGAAATTGCCCGTGAAGTAAGAGAAGCCGACAAACGAGGCGAGAAATTAAAACTTACCGATGACGAACTTGCCTTTTATGACGCTCTTGAAGTGAACGACAGCGCTGTAAAAGTTCTTGGCGATGAAACCCTGCGTGCCATTGCCCGAATATTAGTGGAGCGTGTCCGAGCCAATACTACCATTGACTGGACAATCAAAGAAAACGTCCGTGCCCGATTAAAAGTTATCGTTAAACGTGTATTACGTGAATACGGCTATCCGCCAGATAAACAAGATAAGGCAGTTCAGACAGTATTACAGCAAGCTGAATTATTGGCAGAGCATTGGAGTAAATAAGATATTAGACATGTTGCGAAATATTTTTTAAAAAAATTATAAAATTACCCCCTTACCTCCATTCATTATTCTCTTCTTCGTATGTACTATTGTATGTACCAAATAAAAAACCACTTGCTATATTTTTTCGCAAGTGGTTAATATTCTAAGTGACTCCGGAGGGATTCAAACCCCCAACCTTCTGATCCGTAGTCAGATGCACTATTCAGTTATGCTACGGAGCCATTTTGACGGAACAAATTTACTGAAATTAATTATTCATCTATTACCCTTTCCCATTTTTATTTTTTTGTCTTGCCTGACTACCGGCAGTGTTTTTATTTGGAAAATTTGGTGTAATTTTACACTGAATAAATTTTACTATCCATGAAATACCTGATTGCAGGACTCGGAAATATCGGACTGGAATATGTCAATACCAGGCATAATGTCGGCTTCATGGTGCTCGATAAATTTGCAGATTCAGCAGGACTAACCTTTGATTCGAAGAGGTATGCATGGATGACAAAATACCACTTCAAAGGCCGGATATTTATTATGATCAAGCCTACCACATTCATGAACCTTAGCGGTAAAGCTATCTCTTACTGGCTACAGAAAGAAAATATCCCAAACGAAAATTTATTGGTAATCGCTGACGATATTGCACTTTCGCTTGGAACACTGCGCCTTAGGAAAAAAGGTGGCGCCGGCGGTCATAACGGATTGATAAGTATTATAGAACATCTCGGTGCAGAAGAGTTCGCCCGCTTACGTATCGGCGTTGGAAATGATTACCCCATTGGCTTCCAGGTGAGATATGTTTTGGGCGAATTGGCAGATGAAGAGAAATCTATTCTAATACCAAAAATCGAAACAGCTATTGATATCATCAAAAGTTTTGGCGCTATTGGAACCAACAGAACGATGAATGTTTATAACAAATCTTCATAAAATTTAGGGCAACTCTTAAAACCTCATCGTCATTGCTTCGTCCGTCAACTGACGGATTCGCAATGACGACTTTATATACAAGCACTAAACAGTGTCCATGTTTTACAGAAGAAATAATAAAAAGTATTTCATCACACAGCCTAAAATACTTCATATATTTGTCTGCATTTTCTTTAAAACATTTATGCAAATAGTATAAACAAAATAATTTTTAATTAAAAACAAATTATCTATGAAACGATCAATCTTATTATTTCTGTTATGTTTTTCTATATCGATCTTTTCAAAAGCACAGAAACAATGTGCTATTGAAATCAAATCGGCTAATATTAATGTGAACGGACAATCAAAAGAATTAACGAGCAACATTTCGGATGTATTAACCGAAGGTGTACTAAAAAGCTTCATACTTTATGAAGATACTCAATACCGGTACGGTGCGGAATTTAAGTACTTTCGTTCTTCAAACCGTTTAAAGTTAATGCATCGCGAATATGCCATAAAAAAAAGTAGTTCTAAAAAAATTTACAGAAAATGGACAGAGCAGGTGCAGTTTGTTAAAATAGCCATACAAGGTGAATTTACAGGTTCCTGTGGCGGAAATATTACAGTGGACAAAAAAAACTTGGAATACTTATTTCTGCAGTCTGATTATAAAGTGAACTATAAATAAACGAATGAATTTTTAAATAATTAATTATTAACTAAAAAAAACAACTTATGAAAAAAGTGTATTTATTGACTATTGCAGTCATTGTAACATGTGCAATTACTTTATTAGTCAGTTTCAAAACTGACACAAAGGTTAAGTACAATTTCTTGCAGATATCAACCATCGAATCGGTTGTTCCAGGTGGATTAGGACGCTCAAGAATGATTTCTTCCAATCCGGACGGTACGGTCAACGAAGAAAAAATGGAAAATTTTTTCAGCATGGCGGGGATTAATTTTGGCAATGTCCGGAAAAATGACCAGCAGATCACCGATAAAATCAACACAATAGTAAATGACGGATGGGAATTCGTTTCTGTTTCAACCGGGGTATATCCTGGTGGTTCTGGAGATAAAGGCGGTACCGGCGCAACCGGAATTTTTATTACACGCTATTTATTTAAAAAGACGGCAAATTAATCTTCTTCGACAAATATTATACTGCAAACGGGGTAAATTTGTACATTTTTTCAAACAGGTAATCAGTGATCGGTAATCAGTAATCGGTAAGGGAAATGGAATACGTAAAAAGTTTGCAACAAACGATCACTTAACACTGATCACCGATTACTAAATTTTACCGAATACCGATTACCAAAATTAGAAATGTAATAATTTATCCAGCGCAAAGTATAAATTTCTCAGACTGTTCGCAGGGAAACAAAAGCTTCGCTGATATTATCAACCAAATCGCCGGCAATTAAGGATTCTTCACCTTTCTTCTCTTTTGCAATATCACCGGCAAGTCCATGAAGAAATGTGCCGATAATGCATGTTTCCATCGAAGAATAGCCACAGGCTTTCAGTCCAAGAAGAATGCCTGTAAGCACATCACCGCTGCCACCCGTTGCCATTCCGGGGTTTCCGGTAGGATTAAAAAAGAATTTACCATTCGGAGTGCTTATAGTGGAGTAAGCTCCTTTATAAATTATATATATACCGTGTTTAACTGAAAGTTCCATCTGCAATTGTAAGCGGTGAAAATCATTGTCCGGTTTGCCAGCCAATCGTTCAAATTCTTTGGGATGCGGAGTTAAAATACTTTGTTTTGGGATAAACGATAGCCATGTTTTGTTTTCCGACAGAATATTCAATGCATCCGCATCGAATATTAAGGGAACTGATGAATTCTGAATAAGAAGCTTCAGCACATTTTGTGTTTCTTCTTTTTTATCAATACCGGGGCCAATCGCGATGGCATTATATTTTAAAATGTCGGGCAAAGAACCAATAAATTCATTATCTGAATCAATACTTACCATTGCTTCAGGAACTGATCTCTGCATGATCTGGTAACCTATCTTTGGGATATGAACAGTAATGAGCCCTGCACCCGATCGCAGGCATGCTTTTGAACCGAGGATTGCAGCGCCCATTTTGCCATAACTTCCTGCAATCAGCAAGGCATGACCAAAATTGCCTTTATGTACATATTTTCCGCGTACTTTCAGGAACTGACGGACATCGTTTTCTTCAACAAAATAATACGGAGAATCCAGCGAATCGAGGAATCCTTTATCTAATCCAATATCCAGCAATACCCACTCTCCTATATATTTATAATTCTCAGGAAGGACAAAAGCAAGTTTCGGAAGCTGGAAAGTCAGGGTAACATCTGCATTGACAATGCTTTTACGTTTGCCTGCCGGATTATCTTCAGAAAACAAGCCTGAAGGCATATCTATTGAAATCACATATCCTTTGCAGACATTGATCTTATTAATTATTTCCGCGAGAAATCCTTCTGCCGGTTTTGTTAATCCCGAACCCAAAATAGCATCAATGATCACTTCATCATCACTAAATTCAGGGAGTTCGGTTGTTTCTTTTATATCAGAAATGATCTTTTTTTTCAGTTTTTTGAGTCGTTCTTCATTAGTTTTGAAATCTTCAGAGCATTTATCAGAATGTCTCAGAATAAGAACTTCCACAGAATACCCTGCTTTATGCAATAGTCTTGCAATTACAAGTCCATCGCCTCCATTGTTTCCAAGCCCGCATAAAACCTTGATTTTTCCTGGTTTTTCAATCTTTTTTATTATCCATTTGAAACATTTTTCCGCAGCTCTTTCCATAAGGTCAATGGATAGGATTGGCTCATGCTCTATTGTGTATGCATCAGCCTGACGAATTTGGGCAGAAGTAAGAATTTTCATAATGGTGGTTAGAAAAGTTTTTTAAAAATCAAAAATATAAAATTTTACGTTCAGGGAGGCAAAAAAAGAGGGCTTACGCCCTCTCTTCTTTCATTAATTGTGGATAATATCAATGTTGGTACATTTCCCAAGGGAAAGCTGTTAAAGCCGCTCCCAGGAAAACTACGTATATAATGATATAAATGATATACAAAGCAGACAAGGCAGTACCAATAATTGCACAAATTCTACCTGCTTTCAAATTATTATACGATGCAAGAGAGTACATACCCGGATTACTTTTATATAACATACCAGCTTTCCCTGATAAAGAAAGTGCAATAATACCTAAAATTACTCCGACAAATCCACAACATATAACAATTGATAATATTCCAAGTACTAAGACAGCCGTTGAATTTGGGACAGGAGGTTGTTGATAAAATCCTCCCTGAGGTGGCTGTTGATTGGGGTTGAAATTCTGGTTTTCCATAATTGTATTTTTTTAGTTTAAAATTAGTTTTAGAATAAAATTGATAACAATAATTGAAACGGTAAAAATAAAAGAAATTTTTAAAACAAAAGCACCTTTCTCAAATTTAAATATGAGATGAAGAATCAGGTAAACTACTAAAAAGATAGTTGGAAGAAGCGCAGGATAGGCTTTCAGGCTATCAATAATATTTCCTTTAAGCAATTCCACAAGTGCCTGCTGCATACCGCATCCAGGACATTCAATTCCGAGATATTTTTTGTAAAAACATGGAAGCATATTACGTTCCAACCAGTCTGTCAATGACAATAACATGCAGTAATTATTTTAGGCAAATTTACAAAATGATTTTTTAACAGTGTTTATCGGGTAAATATTATTTCACTTATTTAATTGATGTTACGCAAACGATACGTCATTGCGAGGGCTTTTCGCCCGAAGCAATCTCATTATCGCATCTTGAGTAAGATTGCTTCGTCGTACCTCCTCGCAATGACGTTCTTATTGAGTTTTTAGAGATGCCCTAAATATTATTTCACTTATTTAACTACATTTGCATATCAACCCAACCAAATGCCTGTTTTTAAAAAAAGTCATTTCTCAAAAAAAAGTATCTTCGACTGGCTAAAAGCTATTGGACTCGCTTTGCTGGTGGTGATTTTTATCAGGGCATTTTTTTTTGAATGTTTCACCATCCCCACCACCTCGATGGAAAAAACACTGACCGAAGGAGATTTTATCCTTGTCAGCAAAATGAATTACGGCACAAGAACTCCCATTACCCTGTTTTCTGTTCCTTTTGCCAATTACAGGCTTTACACCGATTGGTGGCAGCTTCCGTATTTCCGGTTGCCAGGCTATTCTTCTATTAAGGCAAATGAAGTGGTTGTTTTTAATTACCCTATTGAAGATGAGAAGCCCATCGATAAACAAACTCCTTTTGTTAAACGCTGCGTAGCTGTGCCAGGAGATACATTAAAAATAAAGAACAGCAGGATTTTTATAAACGGTAAAGAGCAAACCGAACCTGATAATGCAGAATTTAATTATATTGTAAAAACCGACAGCACACAGATTGACCAGGAAGAGTTTGAAAAACTTGGTATCACCGAAGGCGGCCCTGTTATGGATATTTCTACTTACAATCTGACTATGACAAGGAAAAATGCTGAAAAAATTAAGAACTTGCCGAAAATCCTGAAAACAGAGGTGATGTGCGAAGACAGCGGATTGTATGCAGAGAATCTATTTCCTTCGTCAATGTATTACACGTGGAATATGGACAATTACGGACCTGTTGTTATTCCTGCAAAAGGGATGACCGTAAAACTGAACAAGATCACACTTCCATTATATTACAGGATAATCAGTGTGTATGAAGACAATATACTTGTCGTGAAGAACGACAGTATTTGCGAAATAAATGGGAAACCGGCGAAGACCTATACATTTAAAATGAATTATTATTTTACCCTTGGCGACAACCGCCATAATTCGGCAGATTCACGTTTCTGGGGGTTTGTTCCGGAAGACCATGTGATAGGAAAAGCTGTGATGATTTGGTTTTCGATTGATAAAAGCAAAAGTTTTTTACACAGAATCAGGTGGGACAGGTGCTTTAAGTCAATAAAATGAAATATACTTTAAATGGTTATATTGTTTAATGGTTTAATTGTTATTTTATTAATTGCCAATGCCATCAAAAATTTATTTACAACAATTTAACAATATAGCAATTTAACCCATTTATTTCAATAGAAGTATAATTTGTAACAGTTTACAATACATTTTCAAATAATATATACAGCATCAATTATTTTTTAGGCATTTTATAACCTCTCTGCTTAGCCATTTCTTCAAGGCGTTTCTGGAAACCCGATTTCTTTTTCGTATCCGGTTTTTTTCTGTTTTCCTGAATTTTTAAGTGGATGGCTTCTTCGTCCACAAAGCGCTTTATGATCCACATCTGCAGGAATGTCAGCATGTTGGCAAGGAAGTAGTAATAACTCAATCCTGCTGAGAAATTGTTGAAAAATCCAAGGAACATTACAGGCATGAGATACATCATAACCTTCATACCCGGCATCTGCTGCTGGTTTCCCATAAGTTGGTAATTGACCTTAGTATAAATGATAGTACTCGCAGTCATAAGCAATGTAAAAAGGCTCACATGATCCCCGTAAAACGGAATATTAAAGCCAAGGTTAAGAATGGAATCATACGTGGAAAGATCATCCGCCCATAGAAAACCTTGCTGTCTTAATTCGATAGATGCCGGAAAAAACCTGTATAATGCAATAAGGATAGGCATCTGGAGTAACATAGGTACGCATCCTGCCAGCGGATTTACACCGGCTTTTTTGTAAAGCGCCATAGTGGCCTGCTGCCGTTCCATGGCTTTTTCTTTCGGAATTTTTTTATTGATCTCATCAATCTCGGGCTTCAGCACGCGCATTTTAGCAGACGACATATAGGTTTTATATGCAATCGGGAACAAAACAATTTTCAGAAGAATAGTCAGAATTAAAATAATAATCCCATAATTCATTCCAGTACTTTCAAGCCGGTTAAATACAGGAATAACTGCAAACCTGTTTATCCAGCCCAAAATGTAAGGAGAACTCCATCCAAGCGGAATCTGATGTTCCAGATCAAGTTTGTATTTTCTTAGCGTTTTGTAATGGTTCGGACCAAAATACATGCGCATAGGAAAACTTTGTTTTGTGTTTTCGTCAAAGGGAACCGTGATCTGTGCAAAACATGTTTCAACTTCTTTCGTGGCGGTATCATTTACCAAAGTGCTTACTTCGGCATTCGTAAAGCCTTTGTCAGCAATCAATACTGAACTAAAGAACTGTTGTTTAAACCCGATCCAACTAACTTTGGTTTGCAATTTCTTTTTTTCATTGTTTTTGCCTTCAGTAAGGTAATCCACATCATCATCTAAAAATTTATAATATATAGTTGAAGCCATGCGTTCGGCCTTTATGTCTTTTTCCTGTGGCTTCAGATTCATCTTCCAATCAAGTCCTATATAATTAGTGTTTTCATTTAGAAGATCCTGCAAACCTATAAAGCTGACCTGCATCTTCATCATATAATCATTGCCATAAATGGTATACAATATCTCAATGTATTTATTTTTCTGTGGGTTAAATGCGGAATCAGGATACAAACGCATGGCAAACCGCAATGAATCCGAACCTTTCAGGCTGATGCTGTCTTTTCCTTGAAACCTGGCGTCAGTCATTACAGGAGTGAAATATAAATAGTTTGTTATGACCTGTCTTTTTTGTGAAAATAAATTAAACCCGAACAATGTGGAATCGCCGTTCATCAGCACCAATGGCTTGTTATCATAAGTATGATATTTTTTTAGCTGAACATAATAAACACGTCCGCCAAGATTCGAGAAACGAAATTTTGTAACTTCGTTTTCTATAGTGATAATTTTTTTAGATCCATCAGCCGAACCTGAAAACATGCCATAATCAGCAGGTTCCAGTGTGTGGGTTGCGGTATCTCCCTTTACGTTGTCCTTCTTTATGGATTTCGTAGTATCTGTTTTTTGTGACTCAACAGTTTTTGCGGCTAATGCAATAGTATCCTGTATTTTCTTTTCTTCTTTATACGCTCTTTCTGTAGAATCCTTTTTATGCTGCGCTTTCTGCGGTTCTTCTTTTGAAGGGGGATTCATAATGCTGAAAATAACCAATATCCCTGCAATCAGCAAAAATCCGATAATTGTATTTTTATTCATCTGTATTAATTATTAAATTTTCTTTACTGTTCAAGTTATCTAAGAATTCCTGCCTACCGTCAGGCAGGTCTGATATTCCATTTTATACCAAACCAAATCTGGTTTTAGGTTGATCCCGAGTACTCGGGAGAGCGGCTGGTTTGGGTGTAGGTCTTTGGTTGTAAGGAAATACCATCAACCAATTACTATTGACCAGACCAGCAGCCCAACCCATTAACTCAATACCCGAACAGTAACTTATTTTAAGTGGGCAAAGATAATGGATTATTTCTCAATGATTACAAACTCTGTTCTCCTGTTTTTTGCCCGTCCTTGCTCGGTATTGTTTGATGCAATAGGTTTAGTGAGGCCAAATCCTTTATACGACAAGCGGGAAACATCAACCCCTTTCATAATAAGGTAATCATAAACTTCCTTAGCCCTGTTTTCTGAAAGTTTCATATTAAAATCAGCATCACTGGTATTGTCAGTATGTCCATATATAGCAACTTTCATGGAAGGATGATCATTAAGGAAATCAATAAAACCATCTATTATACGTTTGCTATCCTCTGTTAAATCGTATTTCCCATAAGCAAAATAAATATCATTGAGACGGTATGCCTGGCCAACCTGAATTGGTTTTATTTCAAAGTCGACTTTTACTTTTGTCGATTCTTTGCTAAAGACAGAATCTTCTTTGGAAATATATTTGGATGTATAAGCATAATCTTTCTTCTTTACCGTAAGTATATAGTCATTTCTAAACAAAGTAGCTAATACATACTCCCCTGTCGTAGAATCCACGGGAATCTCAATCACCTTTTTCGTTTCGATATTTTTTAATTCAACTTTTGCTGTAACAGGTTCATTATTCTGTTCATCCTTTACATTTCCTTTTATAAATAGAACCGTATCGGGACGTGCTTCGGGGTAGAGGTCGAAATTATATATATCCCATCCTCCAGTCCCACTGTATTTATTCGAGGCAAAATATCCGTAATGTCCGTCAGTGCTAACAATAAAGCCAACATCATCAGCTTCTGTGTTGATAGGGTAACCAATATTTTTGGGTTTTCCGAACTTACCGTCCGGCCCTTTTTTAACAAAAAAAATGTCATAGCCTCCAAGCCCTGACCATCCTGCTGAAGAAAAATAAAGTGTCTGGTTATCAGTATGAATATATGGTGTTTTTTCGTTCCCCTGAGAATTAATATTTGGCCCTAAATTTTCAGGGACAGTCCACTCACCGCTTGTATCTTTTTCAGTTTTATAAATATCATAGCCTCCATAGCCACCAGACCTGTCACTGATAAAGTAAAGTGTTTTACCATCGGATGATATGGATGGTTGCGACTCCCATGTATTTTCCACATTGACCTTTGTACCAAGATTTTTTATTTCAGACCAGGAATCGTTTTTCCTTTCTGATTTGCATATATCGCAGTTATAATAACCAGTGCTTTTAATATAATCGCAATAAACAAAATATAATATTTTATTATCAATGGTAATCGATGCTGCTCCCTGGTTTTCGGTGGTATTAAAGGGATAAGGCATTTCTTTTCCGGCATCAAAATCACCATTGGCATCGCGCTCACTGTACATGAACTTCTCACGGAATTTATCTTGAACATAGAATACGTTTTTAGATTTCTCCAACTTTACTTTCCTGACGAAAAGCGCCATTTCATTATCCGGTGAAATAAGAGGAAGGTATTCGTCAAGAGGAGTCGAAATTCCTTTCACATAAACAGGGTTAAAAGGAACTGCCTTTGATTTCAGATGTTTCAGAGTTTTTGTATAAACTACTATACTGTCAGCATGATTGTAATCCTCAGTTTTTTTTATCTTATCAGTATCCTTGATAAATTCACTCATATAATAACAGGCAGAATCGTATTTTTCATCCTCAAGGTAAATGTCACCTAAATAATAATATATGTAAATATCATACGTAGGGCATAATTCAGCTACTTTTCTAAAATATCTCTTCACAGAAGCAAGATTCATGGAGTTTTTCCGGAGATAAATTTTTCCCATAGCATAGTATGCATCCACAAATTCAGGTTCAATATCAATTGTCTCTTTGAAAAGTTTAGCTGCAGCAAGGTAATCCCCTGCTTTCATTTTATTCACTCCCTTATTGAATACTTTTTCAGCATGTTTATTTTTTACTCTGCAAGGATCTTCCTCATCCTGGCAGTATACTTTGAAGTAAAAGGAAATTAAGACAAGCAGAAAAAAAAAGAATTTACATAACATATATAGATGACTATTTAGAGTCTGTATATAAAGTCGTCATTGCGAGGGCTTTTCGCCCGAAGCAATCTCATTATCGCACCGTGAGTGAGATTGCTTCGTTCCTCGCAATGACGTTTTGTATTGACTTTATGGACAAACACTATTTATATTTCTAATGATCAGGGAAATTATTTTAATGTCTTTAACCTTAACAGATGATCCGTAATTATCAGCGCTGTCATGGCTTCCACCACAGGCACAGCTCTTGGAACAAGGCATACATCGTGCCTCCCTTTAACGGAAATTTCGGTTTCATTCCCTTTTACATCAACTGTTTTTTGCTTTTTAATAATGGATGAAACAGGTTTAAATGCAACATTAAAATATATATTTTCACCATTGCTTATGCCACCTTGTATCCCTCCGGAATTGTTAGATGCAAAGGCTATTTTGTTATCCTGATTCTTAAAAGAATCATTATGTTCTGAGCCTTTCATTGCAGCAGAGTCAAACCCTTTGCCATATTCAAAACCCTTTGCAGCAGGTATGCTTAACATAGCTTTTGCAAGATCAGCCTGCAACTTATCAAACACCGGTTCTCCAAGTCCGGAAGGGCAACCCTGAACAAAACAAGAAACGATACCACCTGTTGAATCACCTTCTTTCTGCAACTGTTTAAGCAATTTCTGCATCTGAATAGAAACGGCTTTGTCCGGACACCGGAGAATATCTTGTTCTACTGCAGAAGCATCAACGACACTATAATTTTGATCTAACGCAATATTACCAATCCGGGAAACAAAAGCAGTAATAGTAATTCCATCCTTTACCAATATCAGTTTTGCAAGCGTCCCCGCAACCACTCTAGTGGCAGTTTCGCGCGCTGATGCCCTCCCTCCGCCTCTATGGTCTCTGGAACCATATTTCTGCAAATAGGTGTAATCTGCATGCGAAGGGCGCAACACATCTTTCAGTTCATTATAATCAGATGAAATGGTATCTGTATTTTTGATATTAAAAGCAATCGGAGTACCAGTAGTTTTTCCCTCGAAAATTCCCGATAAAAATTCAACTTTATCTTCTTCTGTTCGCGAACTTGAAATGCCCGTTTTACCAGGGCTGCGGCGATTCATTTCGCTTGCAATAAATTCTTCGTCCACAAAAATTCCCGGAGGGCAGCCGTCAATAACGCCGCCAATCGCAATTCCGTGCGATTCGCCGAATGTAGTAAGTTTAAATATTTGTCCGATTGAGTTTCCAGCCATACATGACAAAAGTAGCAAAAATTTAGTTTGCCGACGCTATCAGGTTAACAAAAAAGGTTACTGTTTGGGTCATTGGTCTTGGCTGCCAGTTTGGTTTTTTGTTAATAGTCTTTGGGATTTGAAAACCATAAACCAAGACTAACGACTAAACCGGCTGCTCTGACCATAAACCATAAACCCGAATAGTTACAGATTATTCAATAACTACTTTTTTATTAATGGTTTCGTCTGATGTAATAATACGCAGATTATAAATTCCTTTTGCCAGAAGTGACACATCAAAGTCTTTGGTATATATACCGCTGGAAATATTAACTTTCTCCGAACAGGCTACCTGTCCATTTATATTAATTAAATCAACCTGCGCATCACTCACTCCAATGATATCAAAAGAGACATGCAGCTTATCATTAACCGGATTCGGATAAACAGACAGTCCTTTCACGGTATTAAAATCTTCCAGTCCGGAAGGGGTGGAAGTGTAATACGCCGTCCATCCGGCAGCAGTTATGGATGAATTGCATACAAAGTATATAAGCATTTTTCCACTATTAGATGTTACTGATGCCGGAATATTTGGGCCTGAATAAGTGGCCAATACTGTGGAGGTTACGGGATCAACAATTTTTACGAAATCATTTACGGGTTCTGTGTTAAAATCAATAAAATGGAGTGTTACCGAGCCTGCGTTGGTTGGTTCTAACCGCCACTGACAAACTGCGCTGTTATTATAATTACAGTTACCGCTGCCATCAGTAAAAGTGTTACTTGCAGCATTAAGTGTTGTTATTCCGCAATATGTGGGAAATGTTGTTGTATAACTTACTTGCCAACCTGAAGAAGTATTACTTCCATTTGTTGTAAATTTAATAAACATTGTAGGTCCGGTAGAAGATACTGATGATGGGAAATTAGTACCGGAAACTGTAGCAAGAACAGGCGCAGAAGCATTTGAGCCGTCATAGATCGTCATCACATCGTTAACAGCCTCAGTGCTAAAATCATCAAAAAATAAATTTATATGTACTACACATGCCGGTGCAATGAGCCAGCCACAGTCAGAATTGTTTTGGTAGTTTGATGGGCCGCTACCATCTTCAAAACTTCCGACTAAGGAGGTCAGAGTTTTTGTTCCGGTACAGTTATAAGGATAACCGCTTCCCGGGTAAATACCAATAACAGCTTCCTGTCCTGATGAAAGATCATTTCCTCCAGGATTCAGGCTGCTCAGATAGAAGTAACCATTGTAATAACCACTCCACCCCCAGTTGAAATGAAAATAATTTGTGCCCTGGTATCCGTCGCAAACAAATGCATGACCCGAATAAGGAGGGCTAGGATCAAACCCTGAATACAAAACAGGTCTTTTATTATCAAGTTCGGTGCGTATCAAA
>Ga0265296_1003182_pt1 | contig 15608 bp, 16 predicted proteins | sample MunlanPumphouse1_FD_189073 | JGI IMG/M metagenome (GOLD analysis project Ga0265296, IMG submission 189073) | Groundwater microbial communities from a municipal landfill in Southern Ontario, Canada - Pumphouse #1 | ecosystem: Environmental > Aquatic > Deep subsurface > Groundwater | place... | reverse complement strand
TCATCACCTTTCTCAAAAACGTTCTAAAACCGCTCGTTCCAAGATGCGAACGGTCGCCTCCAAACCAACTCAATCTCCTCTCAATCAGATCACTGAAAAAACTGGGGTCTTTTTAGTTCATTGCTATTGCTATATTTGGTGTATATTTCGTAATAGTAGCTGTCAGTGGGTGAATTGACTGTATTTATTATAAATAAAAATTCATTTTGTTGATTATAGATCTTACAACGACCTCCCTCCGCTCTCTTGATACTAAAACGAGAACCTGTAAAAGCAGCACTTACTTTCTCAATAAGTTGATCTAGAGCATACTCGCCAAGCTCTTCGGGTGTTAAACTTTTCTCAATTTCATTACTCAAGTCATTGAACTGAGATCGAGAACTAGGTTGGTTCTCAGTAGTTCCCGGGTGGACTGGGACTGGAGCGTCGCTAGGACTTCCAGGGTGGGTTTCGAGACTTCCCATGTTTGTTTTTGTTTAATTGGGGGACAGTGCTATTGTACGCCTTTTTAGAGGAAAGGTCAATTGGTCGCCAGGGCTTGACACATTTCCCCAGTCCAAAAATCAAAAATGCAATTCCTAACCTGCAAAATCCCGCGTGCGCGGAAACTCAATCTGTCGAATCACACAACAAACACAAATCGCAATTTCCAACCTGAAGTTCTTTGCGCGCGCAAAGAACTAACCTGTAGAATTACACCATAAAGAGGTTGCAAAGAGGGGAGTGGGGGTGCTAGAGTTCTGTCCTGATTTTTAACCTACAATATGTCAGGAACTGGATGTCCAGTGTCAGGGGAGATAACCTCGATTGAAGAATTAACTCCATTTGTGGAAGATGTTTTACATGCCGCTACAATCCAACTAACGGATCCGGGGACGAGAGAGACGGAGGCGGAGTTTGGATTTGTGGATATTCCTAAAGCTTTTGTGGGGATAGATGCGGAGATCGAGATTCCCGGCATGTCCAGAGAACTGGCGATGGAAAAAGTTTTAACCGGTCTTCTTGGGGGGAGGGATGTGGTAAAGGAAGCGGATGCGGCCGATGATGTTTATGTTGTGCAATATCTTCAAGGGGCAACGGCAATTATGTTATCAAAGGTGTTGAATACCTCCGAAGCTATTGTGCTTGCTTACGGAGCCATGGCGATGGGGCGTGCGCTTTGGGCGAGTGTTTCCGGAAGCACTTTGCGTGTTGTTGACGAGCAGACAGAAGCTGATGTATGCCTGCCGCCAAAAACTCTTTTACTTAGGTCTTACATGGAGTTTGAACGGGGGTTGGAGGCATTCGCGGCTTCTGAAAATAAGCCCCCATTAATTTTACTCACAGAGTATTTTAGTGGTAGATTGAACGGCAGAGATCAACAAGGTCTTGAGTTTTTATGTCCTATGAGGACGGGTTGGGCGTTTGAGATGCGAGAAGGGTCAACGCACTTTCTTTTAAAAACTAATGAAGCTGATTCCGCGTTTCTTAGTGAATTAAGACGTAGGCAGCACGTGAGAGTGGCTGAAGTTTTATAGCAGGGGTTTCGGGAAGATGAACGAGTAAGCTGGGGTGGATTCGGAGCTTATTTTTGTTCCGGTTTAGGGCTTGACGAAATGGGTGTTTTAGGTATACTGATGCCCTTTAATAATACCGAACCATGAAATCTTCTATTTTAGCCTTAACATTAGCTTTAGCTGCACCGGCAGGACTGGAAAGCTGCAGCGGCCCCGAAAGACGACAAGATAGATTCGACTGTCCAGCGGGTGATATTTGTTGCGAAACTGCGAAAGAGGTGGGAGACAGTCTTTCCGGCGTATCAGGATTAAAAAATAATGGGTGTAACGGAAACGGTGATAGAGCCAAAGTTACCGAAGTTCGCGACGAAACAGGCAGTGCGGCTACGGCGACAATAGCGCAAGATAAACCGCCAGCAGTAGCAGCCGAAGAAACCGATTTAGAATTACTATTATCCGGTCCAAACGATCAAATAATGAACCGTCTTCGCCGTTTATCCGACGCGTATAAACTTGCTGGGCAAAGGGATCGGGTTAAAGAAATGTGGCTAAAAGCCGCACAGAAATTTGAGGCGGAAGGAGATATTGAGTCCACCGTTATAGCATATGAAAATGCCGACTTAGATGCTGGAATTTTAAAAACCAAATTTAGAGAAATGAATATACGAGCTGCGCAGAAATTTGCGCAGAAGGGCGATTATGATAGTGCCATCTCGGCATACATAGATGCCGGCGAAAAAGATGGAGTTAAAAAAATGTATATAGAAAAAGCCCGTAGCTTACGCCCAACCGACGTTAAGGGCAAAATCAAATTATTTCAAAAAGCGACCTCCGACGAAGCTGAATTTAAAAAACTATTGGTGGAAGAAGCGGAACGATTAGAACAACAACCGAATGTTTATTATTATAATATTGTCGAACTCTATCTCTTCGGCGGCAGACCGGATAAGGCAAGAGAAACCTACAAAAAGGAAGCGCAGCGGTTGGAACAAAAGGGCGATCTTCTCAACGCAATTGACTTATATAAACAAGCCGGCGAGGTAGAAGATGTTGAAAGGATAGAATCAAAAATAGATGTTCAGTATAAGCAAGAAGTAAGGAAAGCCAATAAGTTATTACTGCAAAAGGCGCAGAGAGAAGCAAAACATGGTCATTTTTGGGATGCTGCCAGAGATTTTAGAAGCGCGGGTGATAAAGCTAGCGCCGCCAAGATGATGAAAAAAGACACTGAACAGCGTGTAAAGGTTGCGTTGGAGCAGGGCGATTTCAATAGAGCTGCCGAAATTTACAAGGATAGCGAGCCGGAGAAAGCTCGTAATTTTTTGCGGCAAGCGGCGCGACAAGCGGCGAAAGAAGGCAATTATAGAAGGGCGTCTGACTTATATAGAGTAGCAGACGACGGGGTCAATGCTGTTAAAATGCTGGACAAAGCTATGCTACAAGAAAGGCAACAAAGAGAGAAAGAAGCTGAAGAAATTCGCAAAAAACGCGATAAAGCGCCTTTTAAGCCAGGGCAACCGTGGGAAGCTCCCATACCAAGATTTTAAAGGGGCATTTGGGATAAAAAGAGGGCAATTTAACAGATTGGGTGCTTGACAGATACTGGCGTAGATGCTTTAATTCACGTATGGAAGAATCACCATCGGGTAGACAGGATGATCAGAAGATGGGTCGCAGGGAGGCTATGGCGCTTATGGGCGCTTCTCTGTTGGCAGCCTGCGGTGTCTGCAGTTCCTGTGGCGCAACAAGGTCCTATAGAGAGGATGAAAAACCTGAGGGTGGAACTCCCGAGGATTTTAGTAATTTTATAGATTTTGAATGGCTGCCAGAGGGCCCGGAGGATGTTTATCTCTTCCTATTTGAACAGAAGCCTTCTGTCAGAGATAAAGACGATGATTTTATCGCTGATGCTGCGCGTCTTGCTGGCTATCATGATCCTTTTTATTGGCATGCAGAGTTGGTTTACCCCAATCCAAACAGGAGGGGATGTAACGATAAATGGATGGCGATCGGGTGCAGGCCGCAAACTTGTTCTAGTGATTTTCCGGTTAGTGACCTCATGGAGCAATTCAGAGGATATACCGCGACTGTGAGACGATTGCGTGTTCCTCTGGAAAACCAAGCGCAAGCGCGCAAATGGTTTGAAACTTTTCTGCAAGGCCAGCCCTATCATATGGCTGGTCCCCGTTCCACGAATTGTACGGATGCCGCAGTTGGACTGGGACAACAGGCTGGAGTACTGGATGCCCGAGATGTTAGACGTGTGACTCGCGATGAACTTAGCAGGGCGTCAGGCGTGAATAGTTTCTTGATGAGATGGGATTTACCGTCTGTAGACAGAGTTATGAAAAGAGAATCGATTATATTTCCGAATGAACTGAAGGATGTTGGACAATATATGGGGAAGATGCAGTTTTAACCGTTTAGAATTATGAAATTTGAAAAGGCTTGTCTGGAAATAGATCAACATTTTGGCGTTGAGCTTGGGACAGCTGGTCGGTATGTTGGAGCCAAGCTAGCCGTTACTCGTAGCTTGGGTTGGGGTGGTGGTAGGGTCCCCGGTGCTGATGATTGGCGTTGGAGTGAAAAGGGAAAAGAAGGTGAAGTTACTCTTCTCAAGAATGCAGTAAATCCTATTTCGGTATGTTAGAGTGTTTGTTGCTGGACAGGGGGAGGGTGAGAGAACGGTTTTGAGTGTCGAGAGGATATAGCCCAGGTTCCTTAGCGTTTGATTTGCTGAAATCTTGTTTTTGTTGTATTTTTTTGGTGGCTGGGGGCGGGGGTGCGAAGGTGCGAAAACTCTAATTAAACACTATGAATTTTAAAGGACAAGATATACTTTCCACCAAACAGTTCGATAAAGTATCGATGGAAAGGCTTTTTTCTCGGGCACAGGAGATGGAGAAGATTATGGGGGGGCAAAGGGGCGGGTTGGGCGGTTCGGCGGGTTCTTCGGGCGGTTCGGATGGCTTTTCGCGGATTTTGGATGGCAAAGTTTTGGCGACGCTATTTTTTGAGCCGTCGACGAGGACTCGCTTTAGCTTTGAGACCGCGTTTTTGAGGCTTGGCGGTGCAGTAATTAGCGGAGCGGATATGATGGCGACTTCGTCGGTAAAGAAAAAAGAAACTTTGTACGATACGGGGAAAGTTGTGTCGCAGTTTGCCGATTTGATTGCGATGAGGCATCCTGCGGTTGGGAGTGTGGCGGAGTTGGCTCGAGGAGCGGATGTGCCCGTGATCAATGCTGGGGATGGGCCGAATCAGCATCCGACGCAGGCGTTACTTGATGTGTATACGATGTGGAAGGAGTGGGGCGGTCAGTTGGATGGGAAGGTTGTTGCGATGGTTGGCGATTTGAAGAACGGGCGCGTGCCGCATTCGCAGTGCGATTTGCTCAAGTTTTGGAAAGTGCGATTTGTTTTTGTGGCGCCGGAGGCTTTGAAGATGCCGGAAGAAATCGTTGCGGAGTTGAAGGAGGCCGGGCGGGAAGTTCGGGAGGTGGAGGATCTCGGGTCGGTGATCGGGGAGGCTGACGCGGTTTGCGCGACGAGAATACAAGAGGAGAGGTTCTCATCGCCTAAAGAAGCGGCAAAATACATGGGATTATATGTGATTGATTCTGCGATGATGGGTCGGATGAAGAGTGACGCGCTTTTGCTTCATCCTCTTCCACGTGTCAATGAAATTGCGGTTGAGGTTGATGGTGATCCGCGAGCGCGGTATTTCGAGCAGGTGCGAAACGGGGTTGCAGTGAGGATGGCGTTGATGGCTGAGGTGCTGGGACGGTAATTGGGGCGTGGACGTGAGTGTGTATAAAAAAATTCTTAACAATAATAGCAATGGAAAAACCCAAATTTTGTTTTATAAAGCCTTTGAGGCTGGTTTGGCGGGAGGGTAAGGAAAAGCCCGCTGTGTCCGGGTATTCGGGGCCTGAGATTCTGGATAAGAATACGAGGGAGCTTATGGAGAAAGTGCAGAAAGATCTGGATCGGGTAGTGGTAGAGCCTCCTGGCGGTGAGGGTGATGAATCTTTATATACTCTGGATAAATTCGTCGAGGAACATCGTGATCTTTTGGCCGGCAGTTTTGATCTGTATAGCCTTTGTGGTATGTCTCTTTTTAGAAGAGGGGCGATAGAGAAGTTTGAGGATTTTAGAAAGTATTTTGAGCATGGGTATATTTATTTGGATTCTAAGATTTCCAGTAAGGATAGGAGGGCGTATGTAGCCAACGCTTTTGATAATTTGTATGATTATTTAACGGTGACTGAAGCTGGATATAAGGGTGATAATTTTTATGGAAGAAATCCTGATGTTGCAGTAAAGGCCCACCAGGATGTGGTGGCTTTTGCAGAGGCATTTGTTAAAAATGAGAAATTAGCGCAGGTATTAGATACAGATCCTGTTGCTTTGGCAATGTGCTTGAGGCGTGTTGGAAAGCGATTTCCTGATGTCGCGGTAAAGGGTTTGGCTGATAAAGTGAAGAGTTTCGATATGTCCGATGACGATTTTTATAAGGTGCTGTGCGAGTTGGGTGCGACTGAAAAGGGGGCGAAGGTGTATCCTTTCTTAGTGAGGCTATTGCTTGACTCGAAGGAAAAATCTTTTACTAATTTACCTCTTTTTGCTGATAGGCTTGGTATTCTTGGGAGCGCGCTTTACTTGAAAAAAAACGAGGCTAATGGCGATGTTTTGTTGTTAGTTTTAAGACGCGGGAGGCATTTTATTGAGCAAGATGCTCAAACAAAAGAGAAAGTTGGAGGTATAGTCAGGGATTATCTTGGGGAGGATGTGAAGTTGGAGGATTTGATGAAGGGGATGTAGGTGGGCGGTAGCTTTCTAACCCGAAAATCCATGAAAAAAATTCTTTTAAAGAATGCTCGAGTTGTGAGTTCTGATGGGATCGACGAAAAAGATATTGTCATTAGTGGTGGTAAGATTTTGAAGGTTTGTGAGAGCGGGGAGGGCGAGGATTTGCTGGCGAATATTGTGGATGAAAAATCCGAGCGAACGGTGGCGGCTAATCGAGAAGAGGGGAGTGGTGAGCAGAGTTTTGGGGCTTCTGTGGGCGAGGACTTTATTATAATTGATTGCGCGGCTGACGATACTTATGTTTTGCCGGGGTTGATCGACGCGCATGTGCATTTTCGCGAACCGGGCTTGACGAAGAAAGGGGATTTTGCGACGGAGTCTGCTGCGGCGCTGGCTGGCGGGGTCACGACGATTTTTGATATGCCGAATACTGTGCCGCCGACTACGACTTACGAGGCTTTTAAAAAGAAAGTTGAGCTGGCGAAGGAGAAGTGTCTCTGCGGTTTTAGGCTTTTTGTCGGGGCGGCCGGGGATGGCGCGGCTTTGAATTTGGACGAAATTAAAAAGATTGTGAAAGATAAAAAGCTGCGGCCGTTTTTGGCGGGGATAAAAGTTTACATGGGGCATTCGACGGGCGGGATGGGAGTTGGTGTTGATGGGCTTGACGCGATTTTGAAGGATGGGGGTTTGGCTGGGATTCCGGTTGTTGTGCATGCGGAGGATCAGGCGTGTTTGGATCGGTATTCTGATAAGTTTGAGGTTGGGCGGCCGGCGAGTCATGGAGACGCGAGGCCGATTGAATGTTCAGTTGAAGCGGTGAAAGCTGCGTGTCATTTGGCAAAAAAATATAATCGGTCGATTCATATTGCGCATGTTACTTCGAGAGAGGAGTTGGATGTGATTAGAAAATTTAGAGTGGGAGGCGGGGTTCAAGGCGCTGGCCTTACGGCTGTGCTAACTTGCGAAGTAAGTCCGCACCATTTGTTTTTGAATGATGAAATGTATGGGCAGTTGGGACATTTGTTGAAAGTTAATCCGCCGGTGAGGTCTAAGGCTGTGGTTGGGGATTTGTGGAACGCGGTTTATGATGGAGAAATTGATATCATTGCGAGTGATCATAGTCCGCATATTCTTAACGAGAAGAGTGGGAAAAATGATATTCCGCCGAGCGGAATGCCGGAGGTCGAAACAACGTTGCCACTTTTATTAAACGAAGTTGCTCACGGAAAATTTGGGCTCAAAGATATTGCTCGGTTGTGTTGTGAAAAGCCGGCAGAGATTTTTGGGTTGGGAAAAGTTGGAAAGATTGCGGATGGTTACAGGGCTGATATTGTGATCGTGGATATTGGCCAGTCGCGCGAAGTCCGTGCTTCAGATTTAAAATACAAGTGTGGATGGAGTTGCTACGAGGGAAGAGTTTTGAGTGGAGTGGTTGAAAAGGTGATTTTGGGAGGGGAGATTCAGGTATAGTTATGGCTGTAGTGCTTCTAAAGTTCTTCTAAATTGTTGGATCATGCCTACTCGTATTTTCCCTACGCGAAGGTCTGGGATCAGTTTGTTATTTACCATTTGGTAGAGGGAATTATTTCGTGCGTACAACGCTGCTATATCTTCACTTGCGTGTATTGCTTCTAATCTTCCTTGTAGTTCTTTTTGTAGTTCTCCTTGGCGGGTATTCGGGACTAATAGATAGCCGTCTTTTATTTGCCATTTCTTTGATAAAGTTTCGACACGTTCTATCCAGCTGATGATGATTGAGTAGATGTCTGGTGCTTCTTCCGGTGATGGCGGGGAGTGTGGTACTGGGATTGTTGCTGGGGCTGACGACGACGATGACGATGGGGTCGCTGCTGAACGACTTGGCGTTGTAAAGCCGTCGCATTGATTAGCTAGTTCAGTGTGGTTTGCCTCTCTCAAGAGTCTTGCTATGTGTGGGCGTTCGTTTCGATTCAGTCTATTTATTGCTGGTTGTCCGTCGCGAACTATTTGTAATGCTAATTTGAGATTTCGTATTCGTTGGTCACTTCTTAATATTAACTCTCGATCAACTTCAAGTTTTTCTTGTGTTGATAAGAACCTTTCCATTATTTCGATGGCTAGCTCGAGGTCTCCCGAACGTTGCGCTTCTATGCTCTCTTGAAGGGATGCGGGGGGGCGTGGCGTTGGGGCGGGTTGTTCGGGAGCTGGCGGCAATTGGGGTGGTAGCTCGGGAGCCGGTGGTGGGGTTGGTGGTTCGGTAGGGGGAAGAGATTCAGCTCGAGGTTGAGGTTGGCCGGGTACGGTTTCGCTCATGCCATCAGGCTGGGCTGGTGCGGCTGCGGTTTCGTCATCGTCTGAAGACATAAGTCTTGATGATTTTGCAACTCTGTTTAGTATTTTTAGTACCTCCGAGAAGGAGCCCGTGGCGGCTGTATCGGCGTGTTCTAATTGAAGTCGTAAAGCTTCAAATCCATATTTGCATGTTTGCTGGAGATCTGACTGGCGGTATAACATTGCCAGTTTTAGAAGTGCTTTTAGTCTGTATCTGACGTCCAGTTCCGGATGCTCTAGCGCTTTTTCAAAGAATTCGATTTCTGGGAGTTTGCCATCAGGGCTTTTATCTCCCCTAGCCATTCTTTCTAGTTTTAGTACTGAGCTTCTTGTTGCAAAAGTTATATTAATTTCGTCTTCGGGGGTTTGTTCTGCGCGTTTTTGCTCCAATTTTAGTTTTTCTTGTGCGTATTCGAGCGCTTTGGTGTATTCCCCGCGTCGTTTGAAGATATAAGCAAGTGATATAAGCGCTATCTCTCTTCTGTCTTCCGGTGCGGAGGGGTTGTTGGTTAATATTTCTACGAAGTAAGCTTCTTCTCTTTCTGTGTTTTGGCTCATAAGACCTTTTGTTTGCGCAATTTTATTTACTGTTTTATCGAGAGCGGTTTTTGTTGAATCTGTTGGATCTCTTGCGTACTCTTTTTGCAGGTAGTCGCGGAGGAGTTCGAGGACAACGGTGGCAAGGCCAAGAGTAAAGGTTTTGCTTAGTTCGAAAATTGTTTCTGCTTTTTCTTCGATTGGTAATTCTTTGTTGCCGAGGACGTTTAATGTTATTTGTTGATAGTGGGGTATTTGTGCTTTTCCTTGTTCTCTACTTAGTTTTTCTCCTTCTCTAAACAGCCCTGCTCTTATTGCTAATGTTTCTGGAGCTGTAGCGGTTGCGGCTTCAAGCATTTGACGTGCTTTAGATAAAAGAGCTAGCGCATCTGCGCGGGTTTTGGCGGCGATGGTTTCGGGGGATTGTTCGGGGGATTCGGTGGGGGATTGTGGTTCGGGCGGGGTTGGTTCGGCTGGGGTGGCGATGGGTACTGGTGGCGCTGGCAGCTCGGGCGGGAGGGTGTCTGTTGATGTCGGGGGTTGTTCTGGCGCTGTGGCTTGTGCGTAAAGCGGTATAATCGAGAATATATTTTTTCTTCGTACTGCTTTTAAATTGAAAGGTGCAAAGTGCTTTTTGTTGGTGCCGGATATATTGGCTGCGATTAGTTTCTTTGGGATGTCGAGTGTCTCGAATAATGTTTGTATAGCTATTCCTTCCGGATTGTCCAGTAGCGCTACTGCGATTCTTTTTGATATTACGGCTACTGGGCTGAAGCCTGCTAAAATTTGCCCTTTTGTTTCTTGAGTTATGGTTGCTGGCTGGAGGGCTGGTGTTTCCGGCGCTGGTGGTTGACCTTGAGGAGCTAGAGTTTCTCCGATTCTTGCTCTCAATCCTTCTGCTAGATCGCGGATATTAATTTTCTGTTCGGGGTGTCGGCGTTCTTCCGGATTTGTCGGATCTACGCCACGTTCTCGAATAAGTTCGATTACGATGCTTTCAAGACGCTCATCTCTCTCGCCTCTTTTCCCTGTAACTGCTTCTACTGTTCGTCGAATGATTGCGTGTGTCCATGAGACGCAGTCCTCTCTTGTTAAGGCTGTTTTTGGGTCTGACGATGATGCTTCTGGCGGGTGCATTTGGTGGGGGGGTGGGTTAGACGGTTTGCGATCCAAAAAGGAGGTCAGTCTAACACACGGTTTCGTTGTTGTAAAATCCAAATTTTTTGGTAAGATTGTTTGTGATGACGAACCTGAAAGTAAATTTTTGCGGAGTGAAGTTCTCTAACCCGACTGTTCTTGCGTCGGGGATTTTGGGGGTGACCGCGAGCAGTCTTAGGCGCGTGGTTGAGATGGGAGCGGGGGGTGTGACGACGAAGTCGATTTGGATGAAGGAGCACAAGGGGCATAAGAATCCGACGATGTTTGGGACGGAACATTACTTCATGAACGCGGTTGGGCTAAGCGATGCGGGGATTACTAAGGCGAAGGAGTTGTTTGCGGAATACGATAAGGGTGGCAAGGGATCCAAGGGCGGGCGACCAGCTCCTCTGATTGCGAGTATCGTTGCGGGGAAAATTGAAGAATTTGGGCGGCTTGCGGTTGAGGTTGCGGGGTTGGGGCCGGATATTATTGAAATAAATATATCGTGTCCGAATGTAGAGAATGAGTTCGGGACGCCTTTTGCGTGTGATTCTGTTGCGGCGGCTAAAATTGTAAAGATCGTGAAGGGTGCGTTGAAGAGCGCTGGCCTTTCGGCCGCGCCGGTGATCGTGAAGCTGTCGCCGAACGTGCCTTCAATTGCGCGGGTGGCGAGGGCGTGCGCGGATGCTGGTGCGGATGGGTTTTGCGCTATAAATACAATCGGGCCGGGAATGGCGATCGATTTAAAGACGCGCAGGCCTATTTTGGCGAATAGGGTTGGGGGAGTGAGCGGGCCGGGGATCAAACCTGTTGCGGTGCGATGCGTAAATGATATTTGGAAGGCGACCGGGTTGCCTATTATCGGGACGGGTGGGGTTTTGACCGGCGAGGATGCGATCGAAATGATGATGGCCGGGGCGACTTTGGTTGGGATTGGGACGATGGTTTATTATCGGGGGGTATCTGGTTTCGGCGACGTGGTGCGCGAGATGGAGGAATGGTGCGAGGAGAATGGGGTGAAGAGTTTGGAGGAGATTATTGGGTGCGTGAAGTGATCGCTAAAATTGGATACTTCCCACGTATTCGCCGATTTTTATTAATTCATCAGGGAAAATCATTTTATCTCTTCCTACGATACCTTTAACTGTACGCTCTCCCAAATGATCTCTCTTGAATTCTCCCGTGTGATCTAATACTAGCAGGCTTTCGCGTGTTGTGTGTTTGATGGCACTAACGTCTACTCCTGCTGCTTCTCCAATGCCAAGCGCAGCATCAGTACAGTTTGTTTTCTCCGGTCCGGCCAGGGAATAACGTTTGCCCTGCAAGTTCTCTTCAAACCATCTTCGTGCTATCGCCTGATTCTCAACGGGTATTGTCATGTGTTGCACATTAACAATGTAGCCGCGATAATCTTTTTGTAATTGATCCAATGGGAAATCTTCCTCGCATACATTGGGTCGGCATCCCATCGCCATCCATTTTTGTTTTTTAGGATTGTAATAAACAACTTCGACATGCCAATGTTTGCCTATCCTATTCCCTACAAGTTTCCCAGCTTCGGCAATAAGATCATCATCTCCGGAATGACGCGAGTCGCGTTCAAAGAGAAATATGTAAACATCTTTAGATGCTTCAGATGCTTTGTCTCTCTCAGGTATTTTCAGGAGAACGTCGAGCGTTGTCATCTTTTTTTTATTTGGATCCGGATACACTTCCGGATTTTCCGGTGTGTTTGCGAAAATACTGGAAGTTAGTAAATTGAGCGCTACACCAGCTGTCCCAGCAAGAAATTCTCTTCTTGAGGGTTTGTCGCCCTCACTTTCTCCAGGTCTATTATTTGGTCCTTCAGACATAGTTGTATTGTAACATAATTATTTATTGAGTTCTTTGAGGAAGTCTGCCCAAATCTTCTTATTTTCCACTTTTTTTGTCTAGTTTCTCTTTTTGGATGGCTGCCTCAATCAGTTCGGCTTGTTTTAAAGCTACTTCTGCAGCTTTTTTGGCTGCTTCTCTTATATAGGACTTCTCACTTTTCCCTTTTTCCCATTCTGATGCTGGCGGAAACATCTGAACTTCTTGTTCATCAATGCCGTATATAGCTTTTCCCCCAACCGTATAAAAGAAGTCGTGTTTTCCGATGGTAACGATTAGTAATTGTTCATTTTGTTGATTATATATGTTGCAACCCGCAACGCTATATTGGTCTCTTCTGACGGTATGAAAACGAGAGTTTGCCAAAGCAGTCTCTACTTCTTCAACAAGCCAAGCTACAATATAGTCTCTTTCACCTAGACTTTTCCCGACTTCATTGCCAATGTCACTTAGTTGAGATCCAGAATTGGGTTGGTTGTCGTCTTCTGGCGGAACTGGAGTGTCATTGGAGTCTCCATGGTAGGTTTCGAAGTTTCCCATATTTGTTTTTGTTATTTTTGTTATTTTTGTTCCGGTTTTTTGTCTAGTTTTGCTTTTTGAATAGCTGCATCAATTAATTCGGCTTGTTCTAAAGCTGCTTGCGCGACTTTTTCGGCGGCTTCTCTCACGTAGAATCGTTCAGATTTCCCTTTTTCTCTTTCGGGTGGGTATATATCAAAGGCTTGTAGGAAGGATATATCCCTCCCGTCACATATTTCATAGCTCTGGTCTTGGTGGTTAGCAGTTATAAAAATGGTCAGTAACCGTTCATTTTGTTGATTATAAATGCGGCAACCTACGGTTCCACTATCATTCTCGTCTCTTCTGATGATATTAAAACGAGAATTTGCAAAAGTAGTGTCTAATTTTTCAAAAAGTTGATTTCTCATATACTCCCTAGTCTCTTTTCCGCGATTTAAAGCTGTACCAATTTCATTACTCAAGTCATTGAACCGAGATCGAGAACTAGGTTGATCGCCTTCTGGCGGAGCTGGAGCGTCGTGAGGACTTCCAGGGTGGGTTTCGAGACTTCCCATATTTATTTTTGTTTAATTAATACGGTGCTATTGTACACCTTTTTTTGGTAAAAGTCAAATAATGGCTGTTTAACGGTTATTGTGGTAAAATTGTGTCCATGAGTTTGCAAAACTTCAATACGAAACCGGTGACGCTGCCTATCAAGAAAATCGTTAAGGAAACGGAGACGATCTGGACTTTTGTTTTTGAAAGGGAGGCTGGGCGACGTTCAGCGGCTGGGGATGGCGTGGCGGCTGAGTGGGAGTTGGCGCAAAGCAAACCCGGCCAATTCGTGATGCTTTGGATTCCGGGAGTGGATGAGAAGCCTTTTTCAATCGCGTACGATGGGGAGGTTTCTGGCTCTGGAGGTGGGGGGCGGGTTCCCAGGCGGAGCGAACTTTGGCTCACGATTGCGAAAGTTGGGCCGGCGACTGAGGCATTATTTAAGCTCAAAACGGGCGATTTGGTCGGGATTCGCGGGCCGTTTGGTAATTCTTATACGTGGTCGAAGGGTGAGCATCTTGCGCTTTTGGCAGGCGGGTACGGGGCTGCGCCTTTGTACGGAGTGGCTAGAGCTGCGGCGAAGCAGGGCTGTAAGGTTGAGTTTATCGTTGGTGCTCGAAATGCTGGGTTGCTTCTGTACGAAAAGCGGGTGGCTGAGCTTGGGCCGAACGTGAAGTATCATGCTGCGACTGACGACGGTTCGAAAGGACATAAGGGGTACAATACTGAGGTTTTGGAGGAGATTTTGGCAAGCGATGGGGGAGGGGTTGGGGCTGCGTCGCGAGGAGGCAAGTTGCGAGGTGGTGCGATGGTGCAGAGTGCGCGCGGCGGTGGCGGCAAAATCGATCGGATTTTCGCTTGCGGGCCTGAGATGATGATGAAAAAAGCGGCGGAAATTGCTCGGGCGAAGGGCTTGCCGAGTCAGCTTGCGCTGGAGCGTTATATGAAGTGCGGGTTCGGTGTGTGTGGACAGTGCTGTATGGACGATAGCGGAGTTTGTGTGTGTAGGGATGGGACGATTTTTGATGGGGAGGTGGCTTTGGGTTTTAGCGAATTCGGGAAATACCATAGAGATTCGGTGGGGAGGAAGGTGGAGTGGTAGGGGGTAAGGTTTTTTTACTTATTATTTTCGCATTATGCCGATTACACCGTTGCATTTTGGTATTAACGGAACTGTTAGCTCTGTTTTGTCTTCTAGGGTTGATATAATTTCGAGCATTCTTGCAAATATACTGCTTGATGTTCAACCATTTTTGGTACTTTTCTTTGGTTTTAAAATTGAGCTGCATGGGATAAGCCACACGCTGCTTTTTGCTGCGATTTTGTGTGTGTTGGTTTTTGCGCTTTACGGTATTGCGGTTAGGAAAATATTCCATGTTAAGAAACCTGTATCTGCTTTTATTTTTGGAGGTGTGCTTGGTGGAATTCTGCACATTGCTTTGGACTCCTTTTACCATGGCGACGTGAAGCCATTTTATCCGTTCTCGAACATTAACTTTGCGTATTTTGATGTTGCTTATGAAATCGAGATTTTGTGCCTGATCGGATGGGTTACGTTTTTTGCTATTTTGTTTATTTGGAAGGTTCGTAGGGATGGCTAATGTTCCGGTGTGGTCGAAGTTGCGGGGTTGCGCGCACGGAGTTTTACACGCACGGAGGGTGGAGTGTTCGACGCGCGGAAGGTGAGTATTTTACGCACGGGAGGTGAGCGTTTGACGCACGGGGGTGAGTATTTGCTCACCATGCAACATTCTGGCCGCTTTGTCGCTGCGATTTTATTGTTTTGGCCTGTTAAACTCTATCAAGCGGGCTTTTTTTGTGGTAGGATTGAGGCGGTTTTTCATAGAGTTCGGAACGGAAAAAGTCCATTTCAAAATTCATTATATAATTGGTCGCTCGTGGCCACTCGGTGCTGGCACTTAGCCGGCTCGGGTAGTTATTTTTTATTTTTTAACCTTTAAAAATATGGAAAAAATTGATGAAAAATCGGAGTCTTTGCATCGAGAGTTTTCTGAATATGGGCGCAATGCTAAGGAGTGGGCGAAGCGGTGCATGCTTCTTTTGCCCGAGATCGATAGATATAAGGTTTGGGCGAAGAAGGGGTTTGGTAGTATTTATGAATATGCGGCAAAGGTTGCTGGTCTGAGTCATAATCAGGTTAACGAGAGTTTGAGAATTTTGGAGAAAATTGAGGACATGCCTGCTTTGATGGATGTTGCTCGTGAGAAAGGAATATGGGCGGTGAAGCCTGTGGCGACTGTTGCGACTAAGGAAACGGAGAAGGAATTGGCGGAAAAGGCAAGAAATATGACTAGAAATGAATTGGAAGTTTATGTCAAAGGTGGTCACTCCGAGTCAGGCCGCCCCGGGGCGGCGGGCCAAC
>Ga0265296_1003181_pt1 | contig 15610 bp, 8 predicted proteins | sample MunlanPumphouse1_FD_189073 | JGI IMG/M metagenome (GOLD analysis project Ga0265296, IMG submission 189073) | Groundwater microbial communities from a municipal landfill in Southern Ontario, Canada - Pumphouse #1 | ecosystem: Environmental > Aquatic > Deep subsurface > Groundwater | place: Canada... | reverse complement strand
ATAAACTCCTCCAGGGCCGCACCGGCACTCTGCTCCACTATTTGTTCTTCCAGAACTGCCACTTCCCGCTGCAATGCCTGAAATTCTTGGGACCGTATCTCAATGGCTTCTATCTCCGGATAATCGTTACAACCTGCCTGCTGGCAAAAAACCTTTAATCTCTTCTGAGCGTTTTGGATAGTCTCCTTGGTATCTTCAAGAAACTTCTTTTTCTTTTCTATCTGTCCTGCCAAGCTTTGCAGTATGGCTGCATCTTTCTGAGCCTGAGTCAGCCGGGCATGGAGTTCTGCTGCGGCCGGTTCCGAGGGCAACTCGGACAATTCAGGGGCAACGTGGCCCACCAGGTCCTGCACGTTAACCCGGAATTGTTCGGCGTCCCGCTTGATCCCGGCGATGCGTCCCCGGAAGGTAGCTGCCTGGTCCACGCTTTTAAAAAGTTCTTCCATCTCATTAAGCACCGCATAAGCCGCAGCAGGCGAAGCCTCGCCCTTCAACCCCAAGGGCTTGAGGGCCTCGGACCAGGCCTTTTTCCACTCCTGCAACTTACCCCCAGCCATTGCCTCCATGCGGGTGGCCTGGACTAACTCCTTCTCCAGTTCATTAATGCGTCCTTCCAAGTCCTCCCTCTGTCTGGCGCCATCCTTGATAACGCCCAACAGCTGTTGGCATCCGGCCAACAATGCTTCGAGGGTCTCCTCCGGCTCCAGGACCGGTTCATCCAGGTTGTTAAGGGCATGGCCCAAATGGGCCTGATGATCAACAATCTCTTTACCGACACCTGCCAATTGCCTCCGCAAGCTCCTCCATCTTTCCACCTCCTGGGCCAGGTGCTGCTGCCTGTTTAACCAGGGCCGCATCTCCCTGGGCGGCAACGGCGCGATGCCGCACGGCATCCATAGGTTACGCCATTCTCCCTGGATTTCTTCAAGCAGCTGCTGCTGTGCTCTATCCCTCTGGTCTCCCAGTTCGATGAGGCTTTCCGTCCGCGCCTCGATGGCAGTCATTAAGGAAGCCTGGGCTGCCACCCGCTCCGCCTCCCGGCGCAGGCGATCGGCAATCTCATCCGCGTGCCTCACCCTCTTTTCATAGGCCGCTGCCAGGTCGTGGTCCGGGTCGTAGGCCATGGCCTCCCGGCTCACGTCTACTTGGGTTAACCAGGCCCCGCGAACGAGTTGCCAGCCCCGGTTGCGGTCATCTCTGGCCTGTGACAGCTCTTCCTCGCTGGGAACCTCTCCGGCCAGACGCAGTTCGGCCAATTGCTGCTCGAGTCTACCCGCCTCCTCCCGAGCTGCGGCAATTTTCTCATCCAAACGGCTAATTGCCTCCTTTTGGTTTCCCAATAAAGAGTCAAACCTATCCACGGACTCGGAAACCGGCACCGGCAATTTTTCCAGCTCCTCCGGGGAGCCGGACCAAAGCCCCAGCTTCTGGAGGTTTACCAGAAGCTGTTCCTCGAGGTCCTCCAATTCTCCTTGGAGCTTGTCCTGCATCTCCTCCAGGTCGCCTCTTTTCTGGGCTTTGTGCACAGCCAACAGGAGTTCGCCAGGGTCCCTGGTGACAGGCATATCTTGCAGGGCCTTCTTAGCGGTCTCCAGGTCTGCCCCGGCCTTCTCCACATCCTGCCCGGCACGGTCCCATTGGGTTTCCAGGGCTTGATGCTGGCCCGCTAGCTCCTGAATGGTTAGCCTGGCCGACTTAGTCAAGCGAATCTCCTCAACTTTTTCCAGACCAAGGTCGGGCCTGAGGTTAGTCAGGTGCGCCGCAGCCTTGGTTGTCAATTCCTGCAATCCGCCCTCCAGCGCCGGCAAGTCCTTGGCCGCCTTCAGGTGCGCACCCAGCCTCTGGTGCAGAGCGGTAATATTCTTCTCCTGGCGCAACAAAGACCTGGGGATCGTCAACTCCCCGGCCTGTTGTGCCAATCTTTGCAGCTCTCCTGCCACCAGGGTATAACCTTCCTCAGCGGGTCTGAGGGTGTCCATCGCCTCCCGTCTCTCTTTGGAAAACCCGGGGGACAGGAGCACCACCTGGCCCATTTTCTCCAGGCGATCAAGGAGCGTGCCCCTTTGGCCAATCTTGGGCAGAGCCTTGCCAAATCGTGCCAAGCGCAACTTCTCTTTGGTTAGCTCCGACAACCGGGCTGCTACCTCTGTCTTCCGCGCCGAGGCCGCTTCCAGGGACTGGGTCTGCCTTGACCAATCCCGGCTAGGCAAGGAGATCTCGGCAATTTTGCGCTTGACCTCCTTGTAGGCCGCCAAGGCTTGATTGATGGCCGGATTGGCGCCCGAGGGCAGGAAGAGCCCCCGCATTTCGCCTTCCAGCTCTTTGAGAAACGCAGGTAGTCCGGTGGCGCCGAGACCCGAAGCGAACAGGCTCTGCCCTACTTCCCCTTCGCCCTGCAGGAGGTCTTGGCCGCCGCTCTTGAGGATGTCATAGCTGATACCGAACATCGTCGTAAAGACCGGCTCCCCGATGCCGCCGAGAAATTTCTCCAACGCGCCATCTTCCAAGGGCTTGTCGTCCGGCGTCAGCAGGGTTCTCTTAATTCCTTTGCGTCTGAGGAAGCTGATCGTACTGCCATCGGAGTGCCGCAGCCGGCCCCCCAGGCGCAGGGCCTGGTTGTCGTGCAGGAAATTGTCAGGGGTGTTGTTGGGAATACCATAGAGCAAGGCCCTGATGGCCCGGAGCGAAGATGTCTTACCCCCTTCGTTGCGGCCATAGATGATATGCAATCCTGCGCGGCCGGCCGACAAGTCCAGGTGCACGTTGGTGAAAGGGCCGAAGGCCAGCAGGTCCAACTCCAGGATCTTCACGAGGTGTTGCTCCGGGAGAGGAGGCGGGCCAGGAGATACCTTTTCACTTCATCCATGGCGCGGCGATAGTATTCCGGCCGGTCCAGTGCCAGGTTATCGGGACCTGAGCGTAATTCATGGGGCAGCTTTAAGTGCAGACTCTCGAATCCCCGCGTGAGCTCCGCCAGTTGTTCATCATCCGGGCTCAAGTCCTGCAATCCCCGGAGGAGGCTGCCCAAAGCCCCGCCGCCGGCCAGAAGATCCTCCAGGCTGGTCATGCCGGTAGTCTCTAACATGACCTTTTCCAGCCAGACCGAACCGCCACCCACGTCGCTGGCCACCACCCGCATCTCGTTTACCCAGTGGTCCGGCCGCCGGGCTATCTCCTCGTGGGCCCGGCAAGCCCCTGAGATATGCAACCGCACCGCCAAAAATCGTCCGTCGCCGCCGGCCATCTCCTTCTCCAAAGAAAGGGCCGCCCGGTCAGCCACCTCGGCAGCAGTCTCGGCTCCGGTGGCGTCTACCTGACAGAGCGACCACCTGAGGAGGTCCAGGTCCACCTGCTCTACTCTGTCCACCCGGCCATCATCCACCGTTACCAGTGCAAAACCTTTGGGTCCGGTCTCCCTGATGTGCCGCCCCTGAAGATTTCCGGGAAATACTACCCAAGGGTCTTGGTGTAACACCTCTCGTTGGTGCACGTGCCCCAGAGCCCAGTATTGGTATCCCTTGGACAGGAGGCCTTCCAGGGTGCAAGGAGCATAAGGCTCGTGACCCGGCCGGCCAGTGACGCTGGTGTGGAGCACGCCGATGTTAAACAGGTGAGGTACGGCCAATGGATACCCCGAGGCCAGGTCAACCGTTACTGCCGGCGTGGAAAACCCCTGGCCATGCACGGCCACTCCCAGGTCCTCCAGCACCTCTGTACCCGGCTTTCTGGTAGGGAACAGGGTGACGTTTTCAGGCAGTCTCAGTGTGCGGGTCATCTGGCTGGCCGCGTCGTGGTTCCCGGTGGTGATGTAAACCCGGACCCCGGCATTCCGCAGCAGACTCATCTGTTGGGCGAAAAACAGTCCGGTGTTATAGTCCCGCCAATCACCGTCGTACAGGTCGCCGGCGATCAGGACAAAGGCCGCGCCCTCTTTAATGGCCATTTCCACCAGGGCCGTCAAGGCGTCTCTGGTTGCAGCCCGGAGCTGTTCCGCCGGCGCCCCGGGGTAGCGGGCCAGGCCCACCAGGGGGCTGTCGAGATGCAAGTCGGAGGCATGGATAAACTTAAACATTTGGCTTGCACATTATCACATCCAAGCAGGCATTTCCAAGGCGTCTTTGCCAGTGCCTCAGTCCGGTGTTTTCGTTGCCGGGGTCAAGACTGATTATCGCCCGGGGACCAGTACCTGGGGCATGCATAATGACCATCAACCCGGGGTTCGAGTAGGGGCTCGCCACCAGGGAGGCCCCATGGCTGGCACCCTTTTTTATACCAATTCGCAGTCAAACGTATATTTTTTTGCAGGGGGCGAACCTGGTGTTCGCCCAGGCAATTGGATGCGAATTGGTATTAGACCTGAGGGCCGGGCAGGACGTTGCGGTTTCTGCCTGGCATCTGGCGCCGGCATCGCGCCCTTAATCTTCCGGGTTAATCTGACCTTATTCCCGGATCGTACCGCGTTTCCGGGTTTAAATCCTTAACCGGGGCTACGATCCAGTTCCTTCGTCCCGGCGGTCCCAGGGCTGGCCATTGATAGCTTGTGATCTTGGTTTGATATCATTAAAATAGGTACTGGTTCCCAGGCCGTTTTCTCTGGGTAAAAAAAATAACTTTAGCCGAATGCCGATTGGTCTTATGGTTGTTATTTAGTAACTAACGGGGTGGGCTCTGAAATGAGGGATGAAGATAAAGCCCGAGAGCAATTGCTCAGCGAATTAAGCCGGTGGCGTCAGGAAGCGGCCCGCTTGCAGGCCGGTCAGGAGGCTGGCCCCACGGCCCTGCCCGGCGAGGCCAACTATCGTCTTCTGGTGAAGAACCTGCCCAATGTGGTCTACAAAGGTTATCAGGACTGGTCGGTGGATTTCATCGATAACAAGATCGAAGCCTTGACCGGCTACCCCAAGGAAGATTTCGATTCCCGGCGGCTTAAATGGCTGGATCTCGTGCTCCCCGAAGATATGGAGCGGATACGGCAGGTCCTGGTCGCGGCCTTGAAAGGGGATAAGTCCTATGTCCGGGAATATCGCATCCGCCACCAAAACGGCCGGGTCCTGTGGATCCAGGAAGGCAGCCAGGTAGTTTGCAACGTCCAGGGCGGCATCGATTTCATCTACGGCGCGTTTATCGATATCACGGAACGGAAGGAGGCCGAAGAGGCCCTCCTGGAATCCAAACGGCGCTTTCAGGATATCATCGACTTTTTGCCGGACGCCACCCTGGTCATTGACCAGGAGGGGCAGGTGCTTGCCTGGAACCGGGCCATGGAAACCCTGACCGGGGTCCAGGCCCGGGATATGCTGGGCAAGGGAGACTACGAATACGCCCTGCCTTTTTACGGCGAGCGCCGGCCCATCCTCATCGATTATATTTTCAAAAAGGAAGAGGAGTTTCGGGCCAAATATGCCCAGGTATCCCGGCGCGGTGAGATCCTCTGCGGCGAGACCTACGTGCCTAAGCTGGGCGCGGGTGGGGCCTATCTCACCGCCACGGCCGGCGGCCTCTACGATGCCGCCGGGAACCTGACCGGCGCCATCGAGAGCATCCGGGATATCACCGCGCACAAACGCCTGCAGGAGGCCCTGCACCGGCAAAAGGAATACCTGGCCGCACTCCACGAAACTACCCTGGGCCTCATCAACCGCCTGAACCTGCAGGATTTGCTGCAGGCCCTTATCAGCCGCGCCGGCCAGTTGCTGGATACGCCCCACGGTTTCATTTTTCTGGTGAACTCCGACCAGCAGGTGCTGCAATGTCAGGTGGGGACAGGGATGTTTGAGAGGGTCGTCGGGGGCAACCTGAAGCGGGGAGAGGGCCTGTCCGGCAAGGTTTGGGAGACCGGCCAGTCCTTGCTCATCGAAGATTACCAGGGCTGGGATGGAGGGACCGCCAACCTGGACGTGGATTATCAGGCTATCCGGGTGATGATGGGAGTGCCGCTGAAATCGGGGTCCCAGGTCACGGGAGTCCTGGGCCTGGCCTGCCACCGGGAAACCGGCCAGACCTTCAGCGATGAGGAAAAGGGGCTGCTGGAGAATTTTGCCGAACTGGCCTCCCTGGCCCTGGACAACGCCCGGCTCTACGCCGAGGCCGGGGAGGCCCGGAAGGCGGCCGAAGCCGCCAACGAGGCCAAGAGCATCTTCCTGGCCACCATGAGCCACGAAATCCGCACTCCCATGAACGGGGTCATAGGCATGACCAACCTGCTGCTTGATACCCCGCTCAACGCCGAGCAACAGGAATTCTGCGAGACCATTCGCAGCAGCGGCGAGGCCCTCCTCACCATCATCAACGATATCCTCGATTTCTCCAAGATCGAGGCCGGCAAGATGGAATTGGAGCACCAGCCCTTCGACCTGCGGGAGTGCCTGGAAAGCGCCCTGGACCTGGTGGTCAACGCCGCGCAACAAAAAGGCCTGGAATTGGCTTACCAGGTGGACGAACAGGTGCCGGCCACCATCGCCGGTGACGTCACCCGCCTGGGCCAGGTCTTGCTCAACCTGCTTAACAATGCGGTGAAATTCACCGCGCAGGGCGAAATCTCCCTCACCGTCAAGGTGGAACGCGGCCCCGAAGCCGCGGCCCTGCCCTCCGGCGCCCTGCTACTGCAGTTTTCCGTGGCCGACACCGGTATCGGCATTCCACCGGATCGCCTGGACCGTATGTTCCGGTCCTTCAGTCAAGTGGACGCCTCCACTACTCGCAAGTACGGCGGCACCGGCCTGGGGCTGGCCATCTGCAAACGCCTCAGCGAAATGATGGGCGGCCGGTTGTGGGTGGAAAGTGAAGGCGTGCCGGGCAAAGGAGCGGTCTTCCACCTGCTTATCCGCACCGAACCGGTGGCCATGCCGGTGATCAGCCGCCGGGAATTGCGCCGTGAGCAGCCCCAACTGGCCGGCCGGCGCCTATTGACGGTGGATGACAACGACACCAATCGCCGCATCCTGGTCTTGCAGGGCCAATCTTGGGGTATGCTGGTGCGGGACAGCCGCCTGCCCCGGGAAGCCCTGGAATGGATCAAGCGCGGCGACCCCTTCGATGTGGCGATTCTGGACATGCTGATGCCCGAGATGGATGGGGTGATGCTGGCTCGGGAGATCAGGTCGCAACGCCCCGGCCTGCCGTTGGTGTTGTGCTCCTCGGTGGGACGCCGGGAAGTGGGAGACGATGCTGCGCTCTTTACGGCCCAAATCGCCAAGCCCATAAAGCCCTCACAATTGTTTGACGCCTTGATGACCCTCTTCGCGGCCCAGCCCCAGACGGTGCGCCAGGACGACAAGGCCGTTAAAAGTCAGATTGATCCGGGCCTGGCCGCGCGGTTACCCCTTAGGATTCTGTTGGCCGAGGACAGCGGCGTCAATCAAAAAGTGGCCCTGCGTCTGCTGGCGCGGCTGGGCTATCGGGCCGACGTGGCGGCCAACGGCCTGGAGGCCGTGAACGCGGTGCAACGCCAGCCTTACGACGTGGTGCTGATGGACGTGCAGATGCCGGAGATGGACGGTTTGGAAGCCTCGCGGCGCATCAAGCGGGGCGAGGCCGGCGCGGCTGTCCCCCGGATCATCGCCCTGACTGCCGACGCCATGCAGGGCGACCGGGAGAAGTGCCTGGCCGCCGGCATGGACGACTACCTCACCAAGCCGATTCGCGTGGAGGCCTTGGTGGCTGCCCTGGGCCGGACGCGGCCGCAGTACTCCCCCGAGGACCTGGAGCCGGACGCGGCGCCGGTGATCGACCTTAAAAAATTTGCAGAGTTTCGCGACGCTATGGGAGCCGATTTCATCGGCGAGGTTGTGGCGGTATTCAACGAAGACGCCCCGGAATTGCTGCGGAGTCTGCAGCAGGCCCTGGACTTAAACGACGCCGAGCTCTTCCGCCGCTCCGCCCACAGCCTCAAATCCAACAGCGCCGCGTTCGGGGCGCAGACCCTGGCCGCACTGGCCCGGGAACTCGAAATGCTGGGCAAGGAAGGCCGCCTGGCCGGAGCGGGGGACAAAGTGGCCCGGGCCGCCGCCGCATATCAGCGGGTGCAGCACGCCCTCAAGGAGTTAATCCAGGCATGAGCCGCCACGACGAACCCGGGGGAAGGGGTAAAGGCGCCGGCTATATTCTGGTGGTGGATGACAATCGCATGAACCGCCTGATGCTGGCCCGGAGCCTGGAGCAGCAAGGCCACCGGGTGGCCTTCGCCGAGCATGGCCGGCAGGCCCTGGAAATGCTGGCGGCACAGGACTTCGACCTGATCCTGCTGGACATCGAAATGCCGGAAATGAACGGCTATCAATTGTTGGAGCGTTTGGCCGCCGACGTCCATTGGCGCGACCTGCCGGTCATCATGATCTCCGCGGTGGAGGAGATCGACAGCGTGGTCCGCTGCATCGAGATGGGCGCCGAAGATTACCTCACCAAACCCTTCAATCCCGTGCTGCTGAAGGCCCGGGTCGATGCCAGCCTGGAGAAGAAACGGCTGCGGGACGAACAGCGGGCCCTGTTTTGCAGATTCACCAGCGACGAAGTGGCTGAAGAGTTGCTGAATTCAGGCTTTTCCCTGGGCGGCCGCCTGGTGGAAGCCACGGTGCTCTTCAGCGACATCCGCTCTTTCACCACCATCGCCGAGTCCCAATCTCCCCATGATACCATCGAACTGTTAAATGACTACTTTTCCCTGATGTTCGAGGCCGTGGCCAATGAGCGCGGCTTTGTCAACCAGATGATCGGGGACGGCTTGATGTGCATCTTCGGAGCGCCGTTGCCCCTGAAGGATCATCACCAGCGGGCGGTGTGCGCCGCCCGGCAGATGATTGAACTTATCCGCCGCTTCAATCAAGAGCAGGCCATGTTGAACCGGGTGCAGCTCAAGATCGGCATCGGCATTGCCTCCGGCGTGATGGTGGCCGGCTATGTCGGCACCCAACGGCGGGCCAGCTATACCTGCGTGGGCGATACGGTCAATCTCGCCGCCCGTCTGGAGGCGCACACCAAGGTGGTGGGGCAGCCCATCTTGATCGAGGAGCATACCCGCCTGGGCTTGGACCGGCAAATTGAGGTCGTGCCCCAGGGGGCGGTACGCCTGAAAGGCAAGACCAGAGCCGTCAAGATTTTCTCAGTACCGGTGGAAAAAGTCGGCTAACCCGGACCCGGGAAGGGCCCTCTTCCTGGTTTCCGGCCATTGTCCCCGGCGGTCCGGGCTGGCATCGGATTTCCCCCGGCCTAAAAATCTCGCTCCCTATCAGCGTCAACAATTCCTCCCGGCTCCCGGCTGGATAATTCCATGACCCGGATAATTCATAAAAAGTTTTTAAAAACGAGGAAAGAGTATTGAAACTATTGCAAACATTAAGAATTGCCCGTGTACCCCAGGTACTCGTTCCCACCGCTTCTCGCTGACACATACGTCTCTAGATTTCATTGGTAATGGCGCCATTGCCGGGGGATTCCCTTCAGGAAGTTCAGTAATATATTCGCCAGAGCCACCGTCTGTTGGGCCAAATGGGTGAAGGCTATCCGAAGTCGAAAAGATGTTGATCTGGACAAAATGATCCATGACTAGTCGTGCTGCGCATCTCGTCGCCAAAGTAAAACCGTGAGCCAAAATGCAAAGCACGCCGTACGGAAATCAGAAATCCGCCCGGTGATTGACGCTCGCCGTGTGAAGGGGTGGACGGGGGCAATCACCGCGTCGAAGCCGGCCCCTGCCAAAAGCATAGTGCGGCCCAATGCTGACTGAGCACGCAGGATGACCGCTCCGGATGATGTCTCCAACTCGAATGTTCGAGTGAAAACGCTGGATTTCTGGGCGTTCGCTACCGGTGATGAATTGGCATCCAACGTCCAGTGTCCACTAAAGACACCATGTTTCCGAACGTCATGATATTCACCATCAATCGTTATGTTCCCTTGCTCATCTAGCCAATTGAACTCGGCGCTTGCGGAGTGCCCGCTCCCGGCAATGCCGAAATTCCAAGAACAGAGTCCTTTGGGGATGCAGCGGATCATGGCGGTTTTCTGCAGGCTCAACAATAATTAAAATCTATCTTCTCGCGGGGTGCATTATAGCATAAGTTTCTCAGCGAAAAAGTTCGTGGCCGCGTGGCGCCTCAAGTTATGTGGCCTTAAATGACCCCCCACCAAGGAGCCTGCCTTCCTTACCCTAACCCTGGCTGTTCTCACTGCAAGATTTCCACAGCTAGCGAGTTATCTTTCCCTGGAGGTGGCATGTGCATGCGGCTTCGCTTCTTCTCCTGGCGCACCATTACAGGGAAGTGCTTGCCGGGGTGCCTTAATTGTTTTCCCAGGGGAATTTTATGCTATCATACAGGCCACAAGAGCATTCTGACAGCCACTCTCACCTGACCCCAGGAGTTGTTTATGCACGTAATGGCCATCAATGGCTCACCCCGCAAGGAAAAGAGCAGCACCCATCATATTCTGAACCCGCTGTTGGAGGGCATGCGCGCTGCCGGCGCCACCACTGAAATAGTGCATCTGGGCCATTTACAAATCAAACCTTGTCTGGGCTGCTTCCTGTGCTGGGTTAAGACCCCAGGAAAATGTGTGCAGAAAGATGACATGGCCGCGGTCTTGGAAAGGTTTGTGCAAGCCGACCTGCTGGTCTTCGGAACTCCGCTTTACCACTATAACATGTCCGGTCTGCTGAAGAACTTCATTGACCGCACCCTGCCCACCTGCGAACCGTGGCTGGTGGAAGATCCCGGCCATCCGGAGCGGAGCCGCCACCCGGACCGGTACCCCCGGGACCGGGCCATGCTCCTGGTCTCCCCCTGCGGCTTTCCGGAATTCGGCCATTTTGCCCCGCTGGTGCAATATTTCCAGTTTTTTGCCCAAAAGCTGGGCTGGCGTTACCTGGGGGAAATCCTGCGGCCCGGGGGTGAGAGCTTGAGCCATGAACAATATCAGGAGACGTTCGTCTGGTATTATAACCTGGTGCGCCAGGCTGGGGAGGAGCTCATCCGCCAGGGACGGATTTCGCCGGAGGTGCAGGCGGGATTGCGAAAAGACCTTTTTCCAGGCGGGCCGGAGGCCTTCAGGAACGAAGCCAACCGCTACTGGAGCGAAACCATGGCCAAGTTAGGTCTGACCGGCAAACCGCCGGGACAGGCCGGATGACCGGCGGCTTGGGGGTGGGGAGTCGCTGCTCTCCCCCCACTCTCCTCAAATAACTTAACCCTTAGCTCCTTTTATACTCATTAAAAATGAAACAGCTATTCAGCATCCTGCTGGGCTTCTTGCCCTGGATCGTTTTTGGCGTTATTTCCGGGCCGTCCCGGTGGCGGTTGAACGCAGCCATCATCGCCGCCCTGGCCCTGGTGCTGGTCATGGGCTACAAACAGCTGGCCAAAGGGTTCATCCTGACCTGGGGCTCGCTGCTCTTTTTCGGCGTCAATCTGGTCATGGTGGTGCTTTGTAGAAACCTGTGGGTGATCAAAAACCTGGATATCCTGTCCCACGGCGCCCTGGCGGCCATTGCCTGGTTGTCCATCTTCATAGGCAAACCTTTTGTCCTGCAATATGCCCGGGAGACAGTGCCCCCAGAGCGGCAGGCATCCCCGGTCTTTTACCGGACCTGCCGGACCCTGGCGATGATCTGGGGGGTGGTATTTCTAATAGCCACAGGGATGAGCGTGGCGAAAACCTATGGCTGGTGGGCAGGAGGGCTGGGCTATCAGGCGGTGTCCTTGGGCTTGATCGGGTTAGGCCTGGGGCTCAACCATTGGTATCCTCAATATGTGCGCAGTAAGGCAAAGCCAGGTGTTAACCCGGATCAGCCAGGATGATTTCGGATTGACTAAATCGACCGCAGAAAGGAAAGGAGGGCAAGATAGTGAAACACTTGATCCTCGCCATGCCAGTCCCTTACCGGTTGTTACTGCCCTGATCCGGCACTTATCACCGAGCCAAAAAGCCTCCCTAGCCAGAGCATATCAATACTCTTCGACCTGAAGGAATCCTGCTGTTTCCTTCGGCTTCCTGACCTCTTTAAATCTTTAACAGCTGAAATCATCCTCCCCACAAAGCCCACGCGGGATGTTGGCTTGGAGCTCTTAGGCCATCGCCCCGGGAAAATCTGCAAACCAAAGGGGGGGTATCTTAACAATACAAAAGAATTCAGTTTGAGGAAAACTCGTGCTAATTTGCGTTCAAGAAGACGAGTCTGCCGCCAAAGGGAGAACTTCTGCGGATATCCTCCCCGGACAGCAGGGTAATATGATTTAGAAAATGAAGGAGTCAATTACATGGTTAGCGTCTTTTCTTCCCCGGCACGCTACACCCAGGGCATGAATGCCACACAGATTCTCGGCAGGGAGATGGCCGGTCTGGGCCTCGAAGGGCCGGCTCTCATCGTTGCGGGTAGATCGGCGCTCGCACAACTCCTCGATACCTGGAAACAAACATTGGCAGAGGTGGGTTGCAGCTTCAGCATTCACAGTTTCGGAGGCGAGTGTTCGTTAGCAGAAATATTGCGTATCAGGCGTGCGGCTGAAGCCCTGCCTGCAAGGGTCATCATCGGCGCAGGAGGCGGAAAAGCTCTGGATGCGGCACGTGCAACCTCCGCCGAACTCAGTCTGCCCTTTGTGAGCTGCCCTACCCTGGCTTCAACGGATGCTCCATGTAGCGCGGTGTCCATTGTCTACACGGAATCGGGCCTAGTGGAAGAAGTCCGTATTTTACCATACAATCCGGTGTTGGTGTTGGTCGATACGCAGGTGATTGTGCAGGCGCCTCCAAGGCTTTTGACCGCTGGCATGGGGGATGCTCTGGCAACCTGGTTTGAAGCTCGGGCCTGTGCAGCATCCAATGCCAAAAACCTTCGAGGCGGAAGCTCAACGCGCAGTGCTCTGGCTCTTGCCGAACTGTGTTATAAAACCATCCTCCTGGATGGAGTGGCAGCCCTTGAGGCCGCGCGGACCCGGAAAATCACACCAGCCTTTGAGCGTGTAGTAGAGGCCAATACCCTGCTTTCAGGACTGGGTTTTGAGTCTTCCGGTCTGGCAGCAGCCCACTCCATTCATAACGGCCTCACGGTTGCCCCGCAAACCCGCTCTTTTTACCATGGTGAAAAAGTTGCATTCGGCACACTGGTACAGCTGGTCCTCGAAGAGAGCTCACTAGCGGAGATCGAAGAGGTGCTAGGCTTTTGCATCCAAGTCGGGCTCCCGGTTACCCTGGCCCAAATCGGCCTACAGGAAGTGCCCCCTGAATTACTGGAAAGAATCGCTTTGCGCGCCACCCAGTCGGGTGAGTCCATTCACCATGAGCCCTTCCAGGTGTCCTCTGCCCAGGTTGCCGCTGCCATTCTGAGGGCAGACGAATTGGGAAGATCATGGACTGCCGGCACGGCACCAGCCGCAAACCGGTTCCATAAGTCAGAGCCATAGAATAAGGACCATAAGCAATGCATTATTATAAATAGATTACCTTATAGACTAAAATATATCAGTTATGCCATTTTATAAAAAGTTCATTAATAAAGCTGGTTAATAGTGACCCGTTGCCAACGTAAACCTTCTTCATTCTCGTGTTGGCTTAGAAAATCGATGCAATCGAACTGTGGGACATAATGAAGCCAGTTATCAGGTCTACCCTCGAGTCGTACCGCTAGGAAGAAGCCTATTACGCACCAATGGGTTATGATGATGCCTGTCTTGCGGGGATTCTTAGCAATGCAGCCATCAATGGTTCGAAGGCACCTGGCCTTAAAAAAGGCTCTGGATTCTCCCTCAGGCCAGCAATAGGTCATGTCTGCAGGATCGGCTATCCACTCGGCGTGTTGGGGAAAAAGTTTAGTAAACTCGGCCTCATTAAGCCCGGTGGCTTTTCCAAAATTCATTTCTGCGAGTTCATCGAGACAAACTGGGGACAAACCAAGAGTTTGGCCCACGATGTTTGCGGTTTGAACAGCCCGTGGCAGAGTGCTGGTGTAAAGATAAGAATATTTATCTTTCTGTTGCAAACCTAGCCACTTGGCCAGCCGGGTTGCCTGAGCTTCACCCTCCATGTTAAGCTGAGCACATGGCGATGGCAGTTCATCCCGCTCATTGGCGTCGGTCTGGCCGTGGCGAACCAGGTAAATTTCAAACACAGCACCCGGTCTCCCTGGGTGCGCCAGGAGATCCATCATATTTCCTTTACATTAATTCCCAGGCTATCCAGTTCCTCCTGGAACTCAGGATTAATCACCCACTCGCCATCCAGAATTACTTTCAAATCCCATGGGACTAGAATCAAGGCATTGGTATCTAAAGCAAACCAGTCAGGTCGTTGGTGCCCGCCATGGATCATCAAGGTCGCGGTACGGACTTCGGTGGCTTTCTTGGCCATGATAGCTTCCTTGGCCAAATCCAATGTCTTCATGGTGACGCAGATATCGTCAACCAGTAAGACGCGTTTCCCGGCCAAGTCGTCGGTGGGGGTAACAAACCATTTCGGTTCATCCCTCACAATTTTTTCGTTGTGCCGGGTGGAAAGCTTTATTGGGAAAAAATCCAGGCGAAGCGCCGAGGATAGGCACGCTCCCACTAAGACTCCTCCTTTGGCGATACCCACTACGATTTCTGGCTGATAATCCTGCCAGATAATCATTGCCAGCTTATGACAAAGAGACCCAAAATCATCCCAGGTCATATTATGCAATCCTTCGTGTTTATGGTGATGAGAGTCCAGATTTTTGTCAGAAGAGGACATGCGGCGGATCTCCTTTTTGTGTGGTTCTTCTGTCACCGGCATACTGGTTAAAACTTACCTTCAGCAGTACTCAAGCTCCTATTGGAAAACCTGAGGGGTTCTCCAGGTTCCTCCCCGTGGCCGGTTATTGCAGAGGTATCTCTAAATATTTTCTCATTTCATAAAGCTTTCCGTCAAGAGCCAGAAAGAAAGGCTTATCAGTGGTAAATATTAGGATTTGATCTTCAAGATATACTTGGTAATGAATCAGCTTCCGTTCTATCCACCAGTCTGCAAATTCTAAGTAAGTTAAACTCGGAATACCTTGAGTTTTGATTAAAGCAAACACTGGCCTATAAAGGTCCTCAGCAACCGGCCCATCTATGTGAGGATGACCCATGATGGCAATCGGCTGGTTAAGAGAAATCTGACGATTCACGTAACTCAAGTAAATTTCTTGCAACTTAGCTGACTCGAACTCTTGGTCATTAAATTCGGGAAAGTAAATTGGAGACGATGGAATGTGCAACACTGGGCCTAGGCCTCCATCCGCATCAAGGAAATCAGGCAAGCCGTCATGCTTCCAAGTATTACAGGAACAATACTGAAATCCCAAGGACTTCACAGCCTCTGCCAACCCGTGGTGCCAGGACCCGCCCGGGGAGGCGAACCCTTGAACAGGTTTTCCTAAGCCCTCTTCCAGCATCCGGTTGGCCCTTCTTAGGTTTTCATAATTGTCTTCAACGTTCCGGTAGATCTTATGCCAGTATCCGTGGTTACCGACCTCATGAACTTTAGATAAGCGCCGAATATCATCCATATGTCGCATGGTCAGAGATTCGGTCAACTGTCCCTGGCCGAGCTCATCCTCCACTTCTTCTTCACCACTCATATTAACAAAAAAACTTCCGTGTATGTCATAAGCCCTGGTTAT
>Ga0265296_1003180_pt1 | contig 15614 bp, 13 predicted proteins | sample MunlanPumphouse1_FD_189073 | JGI IMG/M metagenome (GOLD analysis project Ga0265296, IMG submission 189073) | Groundwater microbial communities from a municipal landfill in Southern Ontario, Canada - Pumphouse #1 | ecosystem: Environmental > Aquatic > Deep subsurface > Groundwater | place... | reverse complement strand
TGTCGTCCTCGCCCTCGACCTTGCCCCGGCCAAAGCCGATGGAGGCGCGGGCGTTGTCGGCGGCCCCGGCGTTGGTGGTCATGATCAGGATGACGTTCCTGAAATCGACCTTCTTGCCGATGGCGTCCGTCAACATGCCGTTGTCCATCACCTGCAACAGGATGTTGTAGACGTCAGGGTGGGCCTTCTCGATCTCGTCCAGCAGCACCACCGAGTGCGGATGCTGATCGACGGCGTCGGTCAGCAGACCGCCCTGGTCATGGCCGACATAACCGGGAGGGGCGCCAATCAGGCGGCTGACCGTGTGGCGCTCCATGTATTCCGACATGTCGAAGCGCTGCATCTCGATGCCCAGGGTGGCCGCCAGCTGCTTGGCCACCTCGGTCTTGCCCACGCCGGTCGGACCGCTGAACAGGAAGGCGCCGATCGGCTTATTCGGATCGCGCAGCCCCGCCCGCGCCAGCTTCATCGCCGACGAGACCTGATCGATGGCCTGCTCTTGGCCATAGACCGTCCGCTTCAGATCGGTCTCCAGCTCGCGCAGGGATTCCGTGTCCGACTTGGACACCGACTTCGGCGGGATACGGGCCATCTTGGCGATGACAGCCTCGACTTCTTTCTGGCCGATGACCTTTTTGCGCTTGGATTCCGGCAGCAGCATCTGTCCGGCGCCCGCCTCGTCGATCACGTCGATCGCCTTGTCGGGCAGCTTGCGGTCGGTGATGTAGCGAGCCGACAGATCGACCGCCGTGCGGATGGCGGCGTCGGTGTAGCGCAGCTTGTGGTGGGTCTCGTAGGTCGTCTTCAGACCCTTGAGGATCTTCACCGTGTCCTCGATCGTCGGCTCGTTGACGTCGATCTTCTGGAAGCGACGCACCAGGGCGCGGTCCTTCTCGAAGTGCTGGCGATACTCCTTGTAGGTGGTCGAGCCCATGCAGCGCAGGCTGCCCGAGGCCAGGGCCGGCTTCAGCAGGTTGGAGGCGTCCATCGCCCCGCCCGAGGTCGCGCCGGCGCCGATCACCGTGTGAATCTCGTCGATGAACAGGACCGCGTTCTCGTGCGTCTCCAGTTCCTTGACGACCTGCTTCAACCGCTCCTCGAAGTCGCCGCGATAGCGGGTGCCGGCCAGCAGCGCCCCCATGTCGAGCGAGTAGATGGTGGCGTCCTTCAGAACGTCGGGCACCTCGCCATTGACGATCTTGCGGGCTAGGCCCTCGGCGATGGCCGTCTTGCCGACGCCGGGGTCGCCGACCAGCAGAGGGTTGTTCTTGGTACGGCGGCACAGGATCTGGATCGAGCGTTCGACCTCGGCATGACGGCCGATCAGGGGATCGATCTTGCCCTTGCGCGCCTTCTCGTTGAGGTCGACGCAATAGGCCTCCAGCGCCTCTCCGCCCGACTTCACGGCGGCGGCGTCCTCGGCCTCCTCGGGGGAGCCCTTGGCGGGTCTGGTCTCGGTCGCGCCCGGCTTCTTGGCGATGCCGTGGGCGATGAAGTTGACCGCGTCATAGCGTGTCATGTCCTGCTCTTGCAGGAAGTAGGCGGCGTGGCTTTCGCGCTCGGAGAAGATGGCGACCAGGACATTGGCGCCCGTCACTTCTTCGCGGCCGGACGACTGGACGTGGATGACCGCGCGCTGGATCACGCGCTGGAATCCCGCCGTCGGCTTGGCGTCGTCGCCGTCGGCCGTGGCCAGGGCGGCTAGGTCGTTGTCGACGTAGAGGGTCAGCGCGGTTTTCAGCGCCACGAGATCCACATTGCAGGCCGTCATAACCGCCGACGCATCCGTGTCGTCGATCAGGGCCAGCAGCAGATGTTCAAGCGTGGCGTACTCGTGCCGCCGCTCGTTTGCGTAGCTGACCGCGCGGTGCAGGGTCTCTTCGAGAGGACGAGAAAAGGAGGGCATGGGAAGGATCCTCTCAGTCTTTTTCCATCGTGCATTGCAGAGGATGCTGGTGACGGCGCGCCGTCTCAACCACTTGCGCGACCTTGGTCTCGGCCACTTCGTAGGTGAAGACGCCGCAAACCCCGACGCCATGCTGATGCACATGCAGCATGATACGGGTCGCGTCTTCGCGGCTCTTTTGGAAGAACCGCTCCAGCACGTAGATGACGAACTCCATTGGAGTGTAGTCGTCATTCAGGATCAGCACCCGATAAAGCGAGGGCCGCTGAAGCTTCGGCTTTGTTTCGGTCACGACGGCGGCGCCTGCGCCTCCGTCTTGTCCACCTGGCCGTCTCGTAGGCATTCGTTGTCCGTCTTCGGGGAGAGTCGATAGCTCAGATAGGCAATGATGGGCTGATTTGTAGGGGCGTCCAGTCACACCGTGCGTGAGCGGCTCAGCTAACCAAAGATTCACGGGACATCGACGAACCGGGATCGCACCAATGGACCCCGAATTGGCCTGACGGATGCCCCCATGCCCCTGATCTCTGGACTTGTCGCCGCACTGGCTCTGGCGCAGACCCCTGCCGCTGCGCCCATCATCCCGGACGAGGCTACGCTGATGCCGATCATCGCCGAGCGCGACGCAGCGCTGTTCAGCACCATGTTCGACCGCTGCGATCCGGCGGCCCTAGCCGATCTGGTTACAGACGATTTGGAATTCTACCACGACCGAGGCGGACTGACCGCGACCCGGACCGTGTTCGTCGCCGACTACGCCAAGGGTTGCGAAGCGCGAAAAGCCCCCGACGCCTGGCGCTCGCGCCGCGAACTCGTGCCCGGCTCGATGCGCGTCTTCGCCATCCCCGGCGTCGGCGCCGTCGAGGAGGCCAGTCATCTCTTCTATGAGCGTCAGGGCGACGGGCCGGAAAGTCTGGTCGGTCGCGCCCGCTTCTCGTTGCTCTGGCGGCTGGAGGACGGCCATTGGCGGTTGGCCCGCGCCTTCAGTATCGACCACGCGCCCGCATCGAAGGCTGCGCACTGAGGACGCAAAAAGGCCCCGGCGTTTCCGCGGGGGCCTGATTGTACGCTTACTAAAAACTCGACAGGCTTAGCGAGCAGCCTGGAACTTTTCGACCGAGGCGGTGACGCGCTCGTTGATCGGCTTGAAGCTGTCCTTCACCGAGGCGGTGAGGATTTCGGTCGCCTTGCCGAACTGGGCCAGATAGGCCTCAGCCGCCGACTTGGCCCAAGAGGTCTGAAGCTCGACCAGTTCCTGAACCGAGCGCGCCTTGCGCAGCGACTGGGCGGCGGCGACGCCGTCTTCCCAGCTCTTCTTGGTGAAGGCGAGGGTCTCTTGCGACAGAGCCTCGACGCCCTTCTGGGCGGCGGCGGCCGACTCGACCACAGCTTCCAGGTTCTTCTTGCCGTGAGCGTTCAGCTCGGTCAGCGAAGCGACGGACTTGTCCACGCCTTCGCGGAAAACCTTGGAACCGGCGGCTTGCATAGTCTCTGCTTGGGCCTGAGCCTTGGCGGCGTTCTGTTCGACAGTCTTCTTAACAGTCTCGGCGGCGTCAGCCATTGGGACTCTCCTGAAGCGAAAAAGGGTTTCGCGACGAACGACGTTCATTGCGACAAGGGTCATATGGTGCAAGTGCGAAGAGACTTCAAGTGAAAATTGTGCGACGCAACATATGAACATCGATCACCTGACCGGGCCGGTCGATCACAACTCCGTTGACGGCTTGTTAACCCTCTCGAAACCCGTGGCTACGATGTTAGCCTTTGTAACGCGCGGTGATCAGGGTCGTCTTCGCGCCACAGTGACAAGGCTAGTTGATTGACCATGAACGCCGTATTCCGCCGTCGCTTCCTGGCCGCCCTTGTTCTGGGCGGCGTGGTCCTCACGCCCGCCCTCGGCGCGCCGCCGCCGGTCGCGCAGTCCTCGGACAACTCGCGCTACGCCTCCATCGTGGTCGACGCCGCGTCGGGCGAGGTTCTGTTCTCGCGCTTCGCCGACGCGCGACGCTATCCCGCCTCGATCACCAAGGTCATGACCCTGTACCTGACGTTCGAGGCGCTGGAGTCGGGCAAGATCAAGCTGACCGACAACCTGACCGTCTCGCCGCGCGCCGCCGCGCAGCCGCCGTCCAAGTTGGGCCTGGCCGCTGGTCAGTCGATCAGCCTCGAGGACGCCATGAAGGCTACGGCGGTCCGCAGCGCCAATGACATGGCCGTCGTCCTGGCCGAACACATCGGCGGCTCTGAAGCTCAATTCACCGCCCGGATGACGGCGAAGGCCAGGGAACTCGGCATGGACCACACCCGGTTCACAACCGCCAACGGCTTGCCCGACACCCGCCAGGCGACGACCGCCCGCGACCTGTCGATCCTCAGCCGCGCCGTCATGCGCGACTTCCCGCAGTATTACCGCTATCTCGGTCTGCACGACTGGTTCTACAACGGTCGCGACTACCGCAACACCAACGGCCTGCTGGCCACGGGCCGCGGCTATGACGGCATCAAGACCGGCTTCACCAACGCCTCGGGCTACAATCTCGCCGCCTCGTCAGTGCGCGACGGCAAGCGGATCATCACCATCGTCATGGGCGGCCGCTCGACCGCCAGCCGCAACGCCCACGTCGCCGAACTGATGGACACGGGCTTCGAGGTCCAGCGCAAGCGCGCTCAGGGCGAACAGATCCAGGTCGCCCAGACCTATTTCGAACAGCGCGGCTTTGGCGTCAGCAATGACCCGAACCCGCCGGTTGAGTACGCCTCGGCGTCGTCGGACGAGGACGGTCAAAGCATGAGCGCGACCTCCGCGGTAGCCTATGTGGCCGGCCCACCGCCCGCCAGCCTGCCGACGGAGGTGACCCCGCCCCCATCAGCCCGCGCAGCACCGCCGCGTGCTGCGGCTCCGGTGCAACGCGCCGAAGCTCCCCGCACGCCGGAAAACCTGACCGCCTCGCTGAACGGTGGGACGACGATGACCACGCGCCGCGCCGCCACTTCCGCCCGCACCGCGACACGCGAAGCCGCCAGCCAACCCTCCGGCCGCTGGATGGTTCAGGTTGGCGCCTTCCGTGATGAGGCCGTGGCGCGCACCTGGCTGAACGAGGTCAGCCGCCGTTTCCGCACCCAGTTCACCCAGGCCCAGCGCGACGTTCAGAACGCCGACGGCTGGTATCGTTCACGCTTCACCGGCATGACCCAGGCCGCCGCCGAGGCCGCCTGCGAAACCCTGGGCGAGCGCCGCGTCACCTGCATGGTCATTCGCCCCAGCTAAGGGCGGCTATCGACCCTGGCCGTTGCGCCAACCGTCTTCGGCCAGGCCGGCGGCGTAGTCGCGCACGTCCTTAGGCCAGTCTTGGATCGCCGTATCGAAGGCGGCCCAGTCGCCGGCGAACAGCATCCGCGTCGCCTCTTCATAGCCGGGCTTGTCGCCCGCCACGGCGGTCATGAAGCGATAGGCCGCCTCGCGGCTGCGGCGCACCCGGTCCGGTCCCTCGGCCTCGCGCAGGGCGCCCTCAACCAGTTTTCGCAAGGCGACCGACGCCCCGCCCGGCTGGGCCGCCAGCCAGTCCCAGTGACGCGGCAACAGCGTCACCTCGCGCGCTGTGACCCCCAGCCTGGGCCGCCCCGGCCCGCGCTTCTCGACCGGCTCGGACGGCAGGCGCGCCAGCACGGCCTCCAGATCGCCGCGCAGGTCGAACTCGACCGGCCGAGCATCAGCGTCGTCGAAGACCAGCACCCCCTGCCCGGCGTCGTGAGCGGCCTTCACAGCGGCTACGACCAGGGACGGCGCGCCCGAGGCGATCAGACAGTCGCCGGCGAAGGCGGTGCAGGCAGCGGTGGTCATCGGCGGCTCCTTGAAGGCCTCAAGGATTTACCCGGACAAAATATTTCCGTCAATATTACCCGGATTTATTTAGCGAGAACGCTCGCCCTCGCCGAACAGCAAGGCGGCAATCCAGCTGACCACGCCCGTCACGATGGCCGCGCCGATCCCTGCCCACAGACCGTTGACGGCGAACCCGCCCAGGAACCAGGCCGTCAGCCCGATCATCGCGGCGTTCACCACCAGCAGAAACAGACCCAGGGTGACCAGGGTCAGCGGCAGGGTCAGAATGATCATGATCGGCCGCACCACGGCGTTGACCAGACCCAAAATCACCGCCGCCGCGACCAGCGATCCTGTTGAGGAGAAGTCCACCCCCGGCACGACCCTGGCCGACAGCCACAGGCCCAATGCGGTGACGATAGCCTGAACAATGAAACGCAGCATGGAAACCTGTCTCCGATGAACCTTGACCATATAGTGCGCCAGATCGCGTTCTGCTCCCGTGCGAAGTCGGCCCTGCCCTGCTAGCCTCGCACCGACAGTTTTTGACGGAGCCTCCCGATGAGCCTTCACGGCGCCTACGATCCCGACAACATCTTCGCCAAGATCCTACGCGGCGAGATTCCCAGCGTGACGGTCTGGGAAGACGACGATGTCCTGGCCTTCATGGACGTCTTTCCCCAATCGGAGGGTCATGTCCTGGTGATTTCCAAGACCTCGCAGGCCCGTAATCTGCTCGAGATCGAGCCTGCCGCCCTGAATGTCCTGACTGCCGCCGTCCAGCGAACCGCTCGCGCGGTGGAAAAAGCGCTCAAACCTGAAGGCCTCAGCCTGATGCAGTTCAACGGCGAGGCTGGCGGCCAGACCGTCTTCCACCTTCATTTCCACATCATCCCGCGCTGGAAAGACCGCACCCTGAAGGGTCATGGCCACGCCCCCATGGCCGACGCCGAACAACTCACAACCTTGGCCGCTCGTATCGCCGCCGAACTGGATTGATCCCATCTTTCGCGGCTTGCCTCCGTCGCTCCGGGCAAGCATAAGGCGCGCAACGCCGGTTTAGCTCAGTTGGTAGAGCGCCAGTTTTGTAAACTGGATGTCGCGGGTTCGATTCCTGCAACCGGCACCATCATTCCAATATCTTAGCTCTGCTAGATTTGCGGAACATCCCCACCTGCGGCACGCCGGTTACGCGGACCTGGGGTCGGTTAGGCCCACGGGCCTGCCTGCGCTTGCCTATACCTCAACCTGGTCCTCCACTTTGTACCGCAGCATGGCGAAGCGCCGCCTTTCGCAACGAGGACTTTGCAGAGCATTGATGATAAGAGCACCTGCAATGCTCAGACGTCTGCGGGGAATTGTCGGTCGACTTGGCTTCGTCAGCACCTTGGTGTTGACGCTGGTCTTTGCCGTCCCCGCCTTCGAAACTCACGCCTGCGCGCCCGAGAGACCCACGAGCGCCCAGATGGTCGAGGCGACGGCCAGCGATATACAGTGTCCTGACTGCGGTCCAGCCTGCGCCAACGACTGTTGCCATGCGCCGCATTCCGCCGTGTCGAACGATATGGCGACGCCGCGTTTCATCGCGGTCTTCGGCCAACCCCAGGCCTGGAGCGACAGCGTCGCCTCCCCGCTTGGACGACCTGACGGTCCCGAGCGGCCTCCCAGAACCTGATCCTTGGCTGGACCTGGCGTCCGGCCCTTCCTGAGCCCTGCGCGTGGCGGAAACGCCGCGCGTCCTGAACTCTGGGCCCGGCTGTACGCCGGGCGAGGATCGATCATGACCTTGAAGAAACACTGGCTGATGACCGGCGCCGCCGTCGTCATCGCCCTGGGCGCGGGCTTCGGCGCCGCCCGCATTATAGACCGTTCCCCGACCGAGGCCGGCCACGCCGAGGCGGACCACGCTGACGACGCCGGCGAAGAGGCCTTCGTCGCCCTGACACCCCAGGAAGCGGCGCAGGCCGGCGTCTCCGTCATCGCCGTGCAGCGCGGCGGCGGGACCGAATTGAAGCTGCCGGGTCGCGTCGCCTTTGCGCCCGGCGCCGAGGCCGCCGTGGACGCCCCGCTAGGCGGGTCTGTTGTGCGGGTTCATGTCGGCCTGGGCGATCGCGTGGCGGCCGGCTCGCCGCTGATCACCGTGCGCAGCCCGGACGGCGCCGCCTCCCGCGCCGACGAAGACGCCGCCGGCGCGACGGTCGAGGCGGCCCGCGCCGCCGAACGCCGCGACCGGACCCTGTTCGAACAGGGCTGGGTGTCGCAGGCGCGGCTGGACGTCACTGCGGCAGAGACCCGTCGTGCGGAGGCGCAACATCGCGCCGCCCGCGCCCGCGTCGGCGCGTTCGGCGCGCCCGGCTCGGACGGCCTGACGGTGGTGCGCAGCCCCATCACCGGCGTCGTCACCCGCCTGAGCGCCGCTCCCGGCCAGGTGCTGCACGAGGAGGCCTTGCAGGTCGCCGCTGTCGCCGATCCGGGCCGCGTCGAACTGATGTTCGAGGCCCCGCCCTCAGCCGCCTCGGTCCTTAAAGTTGGCGACACACTGGAAAGCACGGTCGCCGGATCGCGCGTCGTGTCGGGCGTCGTCATCGCCATCGCCCCGGCCAATGCGAACGGCGTCGTCATCGTGCGCGCCCGTCCGTCCGGCGAAACCCCGCCAGCGGGGTCCGTCGTGTCGGCCCGCGTTTCGGCCCGCGTCGGGACGGGCACACCCGTCGTGCCGCTGGACGCCGTGCAGACCGTAGAGGGCGCGCCATCCGTCTTCGTTCAGGAAGGCGGCGGGTTCCGCGCGCGGCCGGTCGTGACCGGGCGGACTTCCGACGGTCGGATCGAGATCGTGTCCGGCCTGACCGGATCCGAACGCATCGCCGGCGCCGGCGCCTTCCTGCTCAAGGCCGAACTGGCCAAGGGCGAAGCCGAGCACGGACACTGATCATGCTGAACCGGATCATCGACGCCTCGGTGCGTTTCCGCTGGCTGGTCGTCGGACTGGCCGTGGTGCTGGCCATCCTCGGCGGGCGCGAACTGCTGCACCTGCCTATCGACGCCGTGCCCGACATCACCAATCGACAGGTGCAGATCACCACCGTCGCCCCGGCCCTCGGCCCAGAAGAGGTCGAAAGCCAGGTCACCTTCCCGCTGGAGACCGCGCTGGCGGGCTTGCCCGGCCTGACGGAGACGCGGTCTCTCTCGCGGCACGGCTTCTCGCAGATCACGGCCGTCTTCACCGACGCGACCGACATCTATTTCGCCCGAAACCTGGTCAACGAACAGCTGCAGGGCGCGCGTGCAGACCTGCCCGAGGGTCTCTCACCATCGATGGGTCCGGTCGTGACCGGCCTGGGCGAGGTCTATATCTGGACGCTGGAGTTGACGGGTTCTGCCGCTCAGCCCGGCGCCGTCTATGTCACGCCCGAGGGCGAGCGTCTGGTCACCGATCAGGAGAAGGCCACCTATCTGCGCACCGTCCAGGACTGGATCGTCGCGCCCCAGCTGAAGACCGTGCCCGGCGTCGCCGGGGTGGACGTGCTGGGCGGCTATGTGAAGGAGTATGCGGTCCATCCCGACCCCAGCCGCCTGGCCGCATACGGCGTCGGCCTGGTGCAACTGGTCGAGGCGCTGGAGCACGCCAACCGCATCGCCGGCGCGGGCTACGTCAACCGCGCGGGCGAGGCCTATATCGTGCGCGCCGACGCCCGGCTGAAGAGCTTGAACGACCTGGCCCAGACGCCCATCCTGAACCGGGGTGGTCAGGTGATCCGCGTGTCGGACGTGGCGACGGTCGAGATCGGCCGCGCCCCGCGCCTGGGTTCCGCCAGCGCCGATGGTCGCGAGACCGTGGTCGGCACGGCCCTGATGCTTCAGGGGGAGAACTCGCGCGAGGTGGCGCACCGCGTCGGGGAACGGCTGAAGGCCATCGCGCCCAGCCTGCCGCCCGGCGTGAACCTGCGGCCCGAACTGGATCGCACCGAACTGGTCGAGGCGACCATTCGCACCGTTGAGCACAACCTGCTGCTGGGCGCCCTGCTGGTCGTCGCCGTGTTGTTCTTCGCCCTGGGCAGTGTCAGGGCGGCGATCATCACCGCCCTGGTCATTCCGCTGAGCTTCCTGTTCGCCGCCTCGGCGATGAACCGGTTCGGCATCAGCGCCAATCTGCTGAGTCTCGGCGCCCTGGACTTCGGCCTGATCGTCGACGGCGCCGTGGTGGTGATCGAGAACACCCTGCGCCGTCTGGGTCTGAAGCGCACCGAGGCTGGCCGTCCGCTGACCGTCGCCGAACGTCTGTCCGTCGCCGCCGCCTCGGCGCGCGAGATGGCGCGTCCGGCCGCCTTTGGCCAGGCGATCATCCTGCTGGTCTATGCGCCCCTGCTGATGTTCGAGGGGGTGGAGGGCAAGATGTTCGGGCCTATGGCCGCCACCGTCATGCTGGCCTTGGCCGCCGCCTTCGTCCTCAGTTTCACCTTCGTACCCGCCATGGCCGCATTGCTGGTCAGGGAGCCCAAGGCGGATCATGAGGAGACCCGCCTGACGCGCGCCGCCAAGGCCCGCTATCTGCCCCTGTTGGAACGCGCCATCGCCCGACCTCGCTTGGTCATGACCGGCGCGGGCGTCGCGCTTCTCGCCGGCCTGATCGCCTTCCTGACCCTGGGCCGCGAGTTCGTGCCGCAACTGGACGAGGGCGACGTTCTGGTCCAGGCCCTGCGCGTGCCCTCAACCTCATTGGAACAGAGCCAGGCGATGCAGTTCCAGGTCGAGCGCACGCTGAAGGCCATGCCGCAGGTCGAGCGCGTCTTCACCCGCACCGGCACGGCCGAGGTCGCGTCGGACCCCATGCCCCCGTCGATCTCGGACACCTTCGTCATCCTGAAGGAGCGGCGCGACTGGCCCGAGCCAGGGTTGGCGAAGGCCGATCTGGTGGCCGACATGGAGACGCAGCTGTCGACCCTGCTGGGCAACAACTACGAGTTCACCCAGCCGATCGAGATGCGGTTCAACGAGCTGATCGCCGGTGTCCGGTCCGACGTGGCGGTCATGATCTACGGCGACGACTTCGCCGCCATGGACCGCACGGCTCAGCAGGTCGCGGTCGTGCTGAACAGCATAGAAGGCGCGGCGGACGTGCGGGTCGAGCAGGTGTCGGGACAACCCACCATCACCGCCAGCGTCGACCGCACCGTGGCGGCGGCGCAGGGCGTCCATGCCTCGGACGCCGCCGACGCCCTGGCCATCGCCTTCGCCGGCCGCGCCGCCGGGCAGATCAACGAGGGCGACCGGCGGTTCGATGTGGTGGTGCGGCTGGACGACGCCTTGCGCGCCGATCCGACCGTCATGGAGCAACTGCCGGTCATGCCCGAGAACGCCCAGGCCGGCGCCCCGACCGTGCCCCTGTCCTCGGTCGCCCGCTTCGAAGTGGCCGAGGGGCCGAACCAGATCAGTCGCGCAGACGGCAAGCGTCGCATGATCGTCCAGGCCAATGTCCGCGGCCGAGATCTGGGCGGCTTCGTCGCCGAGGCTCAAGGCAAGGTCGCCGATCAGGTCCAGCCGCCGCCGTCCGGCTGGATCGACTGGGGCGGCCAGTTCGAAAATCTTCAGCGCGCCTCAGCCCGCCTGGCGCTGATCGTGCCCATCGTCTTCTTGACCATCGGCGGGCTGCTGGTGCTGGCGCTGCGCTCATGGAAGGACGCAGCCCTGGTGTTTGCAAGCGTGCCGCTGGCCCTCGTAGGCGGTGCGCTCGCCTTGGCGCTCCGAGGGATGCCGTTGTCGATCAGCGCGGCCGTCGGCTTTATCGCCGTGTCGGGCGTGGCGACGCTTAACGGCCTGGTCTTGATGCAGGCCATCCGGCAGCGACTGACCGAGGGTGATCCGCCGGCCGCGGCCGCGCTTCACGGCGCCGTCAGCCGCCTGCGTGCCGTGCTGACCACGGCCCTGGTCGCGGTCATGGGCTTTGTGCCTATGGCGTTTGCAGCCGGCGCAGGGGCCGAGGTGCAAAAGCCGCTGGCCACCGTCGTCATCGGCGGGCTGACCACGGCCACGCTGCTGACTCTGATCGTCTTGCCGGTTTTCGCGGCAAGGTGGCGAGCCGCTCCGGGTCATTCATGACCCGGAGCGAATGGACATTATTCATACGACGTTGCCCTCTCGGGAACGCCTTACGGGCGCCCCGCGACCACGGTCGCGACGATTTGAGCTGCCGTGTCGAGATCCGACGATGTCATGCCCGTCAACTCCACGTCACCGAGACATTGGCCAGCGTGGCTACGCGATCGCCGATAGGCTGGATCGTAATGTTCCGTCATCAATCCTTCCACCAGAACAGCGAGTTCGCCCTTCCGCGCGAGGTTTCGCCAGGTTTCGATGAGGGCTCGGCTGTGATGTCGGGGCAGACGCCGCAAGGCATCTTCGAGTGCTTCGGCATCTGAGCCGATCGTTGCGTACTGATCGACGACATAGCCAACGCGAGCGCCCAGCGGGGCGGTCAACTGCACGCGAGGCGCAGTTTTCATGGCCGCCCACAGGACGGACGGGAGTGTGACCTGACCAATACGGCTCGATTCCGCTTCCACAATAATGGGGCGGGACAAGTCTAAAGCCTCGATCGCTGCATAAAGCCGCGTTTCGAATGCCTTTTGGCTTGGTTGTGGCGTCGGCGTCGCGCCGAAAAGCGAGCCCCGGTGATCGGCGAGCCCTTCGAGGTCGAGCGTCTGGATACCGAGTGTCGCCAGACGTCCCAGGACTTCCGTTTTTCCGCTGCCGGTGAAACCATCCAGAAGCACCGGTTTCAGCGAGACGCCCGCGTCGTCGCCACAACCATAAAGGGCGCCGACCACACGGCGCCGCCAGGTCTGGTAGCCGCCGTCGAGTAGGGTGACCGGCCAACCCACCTGATCCATTACCGTCGCCATCGCCGTCGAGCGCTGTCCGCCCCGCCAGCAATAGACCAGAGGCTGGAACCCACCGCCGCGCTCGGCGAGGGGTCCGTCGAGGTGGTCGGCGATGTTGCGGGCGACGTATGAGGCCCCAAGGCGCCGCGCCAGGAACTTGGAGCGCTTCACGAAGAGGGTTCCGACCTCCGCCCTCTGCGCGTCATCCAGCACTGGCAGATTGATCGCGCCCGGCAGGTGATCCTCTGCGAACTCAGAGGGGCTGCGGACATCGACAATGGCGTCGTAGGTCTGGCGAGATCTCGCTGCGAGAACGTCGGTTTTGCGGATCATGGAGCCGACCTAGCGGACCACGACGATGGGACTGCCGTCAATGACGCGGCCGACACAACGAGCCGAGGGAAAGCCCATTCCCATGACGAGGTCCATGACGGCCTGAACGCCGGCGGGCGCCACTGCGATCAAGAGACCGCCGCTCGTCTGGGGATCGGTCAGAAGATCACGGCGCCAATCGGCCGTCTCCGAATGCAGCGAGACAGCATCGCCATAGGCCGACCAGTTCCGAACCGATGCACCCGTCCGCACCCCGTCCTGAGCCAGATCGACGGAACCCGGAAGCCAGTCCGGTGCGTCCGCGTCGATCTCTACGGTGGCGCCGCAGCCACGCGCCATCTCCAAGGCGTGGCCGAGGAGGCCGAAGCCGGTGACATCGGTAACCGCATGAACCCCGGATACGGTCGAAAGCCGTGGCCCCGGCGTATTGAGTTGGGTAGTCGAAGCGATCAAGGCGTCGTAGCCTGAAGTTCCTAATCGCCCCTGTTTGAAGGCCGCACTCAGGACGCCGACGCCGAGCGCCTTGGTCAGGATGAGCACGTCGCCGGGTCGGGCTGTGCGGTTGGTCAGCACCAGATCGGGATGAACCAGACCCAAGGCGACCAGGCCGTAGATCGGTTCGAGGCTGTCGATCGAATGACCGCCGGCGATGGGGATGCCGGCAGCGGCGCAGACCGCCGCCCCGCCCTCCAGCACCTTGCCGATAGTCTCGATGGACAACCTGCCTACCGGCATCCCGACCAAGGCCAGGGTAAAGATCGGTGTGGCGCCCATCGCATAGACATCAGACAGGGCATTAGTCGCTGCGATCCGGCCGAAGTCGAACGGATCATCGACCATCGGCATGAAGAAGTCGGTGGTCGCAACCAGCGCCTGACTGTGATTCAGGCGCCAGACCGCAGCGTCGTCGGAGGTCTCGGCCCCGACCATCAACGCAGCGAAGGGCGCGGCCTGCGGTGTGCCGGCAAGAATGGATTGAAGGACGTCCGGGGCGATCTTGCAGCCGCAGCCGCCGCCATGGGCCAAGGAGGTCAGTTTGGGTTCTGGTGACGTCATGCTTCGCCGTCTCGCGTCACAGCCGCCGCGTCAACCTTCACGCGCCGAAGCCGAACGGTTTGAGCGATCGGATCACCAGCAGGTAGTGCACCATTGTCATGAGGCAGACCCAATTCAGCCAAGACCAGAAGCCTTGGGAAGTAAACAAGCTCCAGCCCGCCCCTGCCCGCCCGGCCTCAGCGCTTCATCGCCTTCTCGTGCACCCAGCCCTCGTTCATCAGGACCACGGCGGCCTTGCCTTCCAGGGTCTCTGCATTGTCGCGCGCCAATTGGGCGAAGGCCGCCTGCATCGGCTTGGACCTGGCCCACTCCGACATATTCTTCAGCTGATAAGTGTATTCGACCTGGGACACCGTCATGCCCATCATGTCGCCTGGCTCTGTGAAGCGGACGATTTCCTTCACACTCGGCTCGCCGTAGCAGAAGGACGGGTCCGCCCTCATGCGCGAGTTTCCCTTGGCGCTGAACGCCTTCTCGCCCTCTGGCGTCAGGGTATAGGCGACGACGGCCACCTTGGGCTGAGGTCCACCGAAATAGCCGCTCTGCGTGATTTCCGCCGCCTCGCCCTTAAGCAGGCCCGCAGCCGCCAGAGTTTCAAAGGGAGCCGCCGCCTTTCTCTGGTTCTCCAACCGCATCGGGTGTTCGCTGACAGCAGCCTCTACATAGAGGGGGAAGACGCCAGTGTCGGCGGCGCGGTCCGCAGCCCGCACGCCGCTGTAGGGCAGCGAAAGACAGGGCGGATTCTGGCTGATCCAGTCGTTGATGGCCGTCTCGAAATTCTTCTTGCTGGCCGTCTTGGGATCGGAGCACCCCGCGACCAGGGCGGCGACGGCGGCAAGAACCACAACGGATCTCATGACAGCTTTCCTTTCAAGGCCAACGGGCGGCCAACGAGCCAAATCCGAACAGGCGGATACTAAATAACGGTAAAGCTTGTAATTGCGCCCCGCCGGGCTTCCGTCGAATAGGACTGCTGCTGAGACTGCCGCGAGTAACGGACGCGCGGCAGCTCTCTCCCGCCAACCTTCAAACGGAATTCGTCGCCTGCCCTGTGCGTCAGCTGCGATGCAAGGCAGGACTGTCTGGAGACAAAGCAAAGCTGGCGATGGTTGATATCTGACCGCCCGGCTTCTGAACCTGATCCATCACCATGACGTCGGTGCGCCACTCGCGAGCCGTGATGTCATAGGTCTGATAGCCACGCAGATCATTGCACAGTACAAGGTGTGGATTGTCCGCATCCAGGAAGCGGGCGACATTCGGCGAGCGAAGAGCGCCGTCGCCGTTGGAGGTGATGGAGGAGCACAGAAACTCGGCCCCGACCGAAGGGCCGTCAGGCTCGTCATCGCGCAGAGGCACAGAGCCGACAGCGTGCATGTGGGCGTCGCCGCCCGAGAAGACGACATTGGTCAGCTTCAGGTCCGAAATCGTCTGGACCAGCCTGCGACGCGACGCGGGATAGCCGTCCCATTTGTCATTGAAGGCCGGCAAGGCCTGCCCTTGAGCGTTGACGCCCTTCAGCGGCATGATGAAGACCTGCTGGGCGATCAGATTCCAGACGGCGTCGTTACGCAGGCCCTGGTTCAGCCAGGCCTCCTGAGGTTGGCCGAGAATGGTG
>Ga0265296_1003179_pt1 | contig 15628 bp, 15 predicted proteins | sample MunlanPumphouse1_FD_189073 | JGI IMG/M metagenome (GOLD analysis project Ga0265296, IMG submission 189073) | Groundwater microbial communities from a municipal landfill in Southern Ontario, Canada - Pumphouse #1 | ecosystem: Environmental > Aquatic > Deep subsurface > Groundwater | place... | reverse complement strand
CGCGGGCAGGCCCTGGACGCGGACATGGCCCTCGGTGCGGATGATGTCGGCGATCTGGTGCAGGAACCAGGGCTCGTAGAAGCAGGCGCCGTGGACTTCCTCGACCGTCAGGCCGTGGCGGAAGGCCTGGGCGATGACGCGGATGCGGTCCGGCGTCGGCTGGCCCAGGGCGCGGATGACGGCGGCGCGGGCGCCGGCATCGTCGTCGGCGTCGGCGACGCCCTCGATCTCGATGTCATCAAAGCCGTTCAGGCCGGTTTCCAGACCGCGCAGGGCCTTCTGCATCGATTCCTGGAAGGTGCGGCCGATGGCCATGACCTCGCCGACCGACTTCATGGCCGTGGTCAGGTGGGGTTCCGAACCCGGATACTTCTCGAAGGCGAAGCGCGGGATCTTGGTGACGACATAGTCGATCGACGGCTCGAAGCTGGCCGGCGTCACCATGGTGATGTCGTTGGTCAGTTCATCCAGCGTATAGCCGACGGCCAGACGGGCGGCGACCTTGGCGATGGGGAAGCCGGTGGCTTTGGACGCCAGGGCGGATGAACGCGACACGCGCGGGTTCATCTCGATCACGACCATGCGGCCATCGGCCGGGTTGATCGCCCACTGAACGTTCGAGCCGCCGGTCTCGACGCCGATCTCGCGCAGGACGTTGATCGAGCCGGTCCGCATCAGCTGATATTCTTTATCGGTCAGCGTCAGGGCCGGGGCGACGGTGATGCTGTCGCCGGTGTGGACGCCCATCGGGTCGATGTTCTCGATGGAGCAGATGATGATGCAGTTGTCCGCCGTGTCGCGGACGACCTCCATCTCATATTCCTTCCAGCCCAGGACCGACTCTTCGATCAGGACCTCGGTGGTCGGGGACAGGTCCAGGCCGCGCTCCACGATCTCGTGGAACTCCTCGATGTTGTAGGCGATGCCGCCGCCGGTGCCGGCCAGGGTGAAGGACGGGCGGATGATGGCGGGCAGGCCGACGAAGGCCAGGGCGTCATCGGCTTCGTCGATGTGGTGGACGGCGCGGCTGCGGGGGCTTTCCAGACCCAGCTTGTCCATGGCGTCGCGGAACTTCTGACGGTCCTCGGCCTTGTCGATGACCTCGGCCTTGGCGCCGATCATTTCGACGCCGTACTTGGCCAGGGCGCCCGAGGCGTTCAGGGCCAGGGCCGTGTTCAGCGCGGTCTGGCCGCCCATGGTCGGCAGCAGGGCGTCGGGGCGCTCCTTGGCGATGATCTTCTCGACGATCTCGGGCGTGATCGGCTCGATGTAGGTGGCGTCAGCCACCTCCGGGTCGGTCATGATGGTGGCGGGATTCGAGTTGACCAGGATGACCCGGTAGCCCTCGGCCTTCAGCGCCTTGCAGGCCTGAACCCCGGAATAGTCGAACTCACACGCCTGGCCGATGACGATCGGGCCGGCGCCGATGATCAGGATGGACTGGATGTCTGTGCGCTTGGGCATCGGCTGCTACTCAGTTCGTCACGACCGCGCACTCCCAGCCGTCGTAGTCGAGCTGGAAGGCCGCGGCCCAGGATTGCATCATGGCCGACACAGGCGAAAACGACGCCTCGTCGACCGCTATGGTGGTCTCCAGGACGGTCATGTCGTCCTGGCCCCGCGTCAGAAACCCGGCGCGGCGGGCCACCTCGTTGAGGTCGCCGTGGTCGCCGTCGCCATAGAAATAGAACAGCGTATGGCGCGGGGTGATCCCGCTGTCGCCCTGCTCGGCCAGAGCAGCGCGCACCATAGCATCCTTTTCCTCATGACTGGTCAGCGGCGGGCTCCACGCGCGCGAAGAAACCGGACGCAGGGCGAGCCCCCGCGACCGATCCGTTCAGGTTGTCGGTTAAGCGGCCCGTTTAGAGATGCGGGGGCGGGGCGGCAAGGGCCGGAATGAGGCGGCTGGGGATTTTACTCCGCCCGGTCGATCGCCGCGATCCAGTCGGGAAGTTCGGCGATGCGGCTGAGCGAGACGTAGCGGGGGTGGTTTTCCGGGGCGTCGGCCAGTTCGTGGGCCCAGGTGATCTCGTAGGGGATGTGGCAGGCGAAGGCGCCGGCTTCCAGCGCGGGCAGGACGTCGGACTTCATCGAGTTGCCGGCCATGACGGCCTCGGCCGCGCCGGTCCCGTGGCGGGCGAAGATGCGGTCATAGGTCGAGCGTTCCTTTTCGGACACGATCTCGACGGCGGCGAACAACTCGCCCAGGCCGGACGCCGCCAGCTTGCGCTCCTGATCCATCAGGTCGCCCTTGGTGATCAGGACCAGGCGATATTTCTCCGACAGTTCGGCCAGGGCTTCGTCGACGCCCGGCAGGGTCTCGACCGGGTGGGTCAGCATTTCGCGACCGGCGGCCAGGATCTCGCGGATGATGTGGGGCGGGGCGGCGCCGTCGCACAGCTCCATCGCCGTCTCCAGCATCGACAGGGTGAAGCCCTTCACCCCATAGCCATAGAGACGCAGGTTGCGCCGCTCGACCACCGACAGGCGGTCCATCATCACCGGCTCGTCGGCATGATCGGCCAGCAGGTCCACGAACCGCTTCTGGCTCAGGCGGAAGATGGTTTCGTTGTGCCAGAGCGTATCGTCGGCATCGAGGCCGACCGTGGTGATGGTCATGGGGCGTCCAGGGTGAGGCGGGGGCTGGCCGCTTCCTAAACCCGCGCTGATGGCGAGGGTAGGGCGTGATCGGTCCAGAGAGGCTTCAGCGGCGTATTTCCCCACGACAAGGGAGAGCAAAAGCCATGACGCAGGGTTCGGCGATCATTATCGGCGTGTCGGGCGGCGTGGGGCGGGCGCTGGCGCAGCAACTGGGGCAGGCGGGCGACCGCGTGGTGCACGGCCTGTCGCGCACGCCGGTCGCGCCCATCAATGGGGTGACGCACGGTCTTCTCGATCTGGAGGACGAGGCCGGCATGGCCGCCGCCGCCGCGCGCATCGCCGAAGGTCCGGCGCCCAGCCTGATCGTGACGGCGACCGGGGTGCTGCACTCCGGCCAGACGCCCGAACGCAGCTGGCGCGAGCTGACGGCGGAGCATCTGATGCGCGACTACCGGATCAACGCCGTGGGCCCGGCATTGGCCGCGCGTCACTTCCTGCCCCTGCTGCCGCGCGACCAGCGGGCGGTGTTCGCGGCCCTGTCGGCGCGGGTGGGCTCCATCAGCGACAACCGGCTGGGCGGCTGGCACAGCTATCGCGCGTCCAAGGCGGCGTTGAACATGATCCTGAAGACCCTGTCGGTGGAACTGGCGCGCACCCATCCGCAGGCGGTGGTCGCGGGCCTGCATCCGGGCACGGTGGACACGGCCCTGAGCGCGCCCTTCAAGCGCGGGGTCAAGCCGGAGAAGCTGTTCTCCCCGGCCTTTTCCGCGGCCAGCCTGCTGACGGTGATCGAGGGTCTGACGCCCGCTGATAGCGGCGGCGTATTCGCATGGGACGGGGCGAGGATTCCCGCGTAAAGGGCGGGCATGACTCAGACGGAAATCCTGCCCGACCCGCCGCACCGCATTGGCTGGGCGCTCGCCGCCCTGGTGGTGGCCGGCAATATGATCGGTTCGGGCGTCTATCTGCTGCCTGCGACCCTGGCGCCGACGGGCAGCAGCAGCATCATCGGCTGGCTGATCTGCGGCCTGGGCGCCGTGACCCTGGCCCTGGTGTTCGGCGGTCTGGGGCGGATGCAGCCGGACGCCGACGGCCTGTCGGACTTCACTCGGCGCGGCATGGGCCGCTTCATCGGCTATCAGACGGGGCTGGCCTACTGGGCCGCCTGTCTGGCGGGTAACGTGGCGCTGGCGGTGGCGGGCACCGGCTATCTAGCCTTCTTCATTCCCGCGCTGAAAGAGCCCCTGTGGGCGGCGCTCAGCAATCTGGCCCTGATCTGGCTGACGACGGCGGCCTATGCGAGCGGAGCGCGGACGGCGGCCCGCTTCGGCGCCATCACCCTGGGCCTCGGTCTGATCCCCATCGTCCTGGCCATCATCGCCGGGGCCATGGCCTTCAGCGGCGACACCTTCGCCGCCTCGTGGAGCCCGGGCGACCAACCCCTGCTGAAGACGGTGCCGGCCTCGCTGGCCATCATCTTCTGGGCCTTCCTGGGCGTCGAGAGCGCCGCGGCCCTGTCCAGCCTGGTCAAGAACCCCGCCGTCGACGTCGGGCGCGCCTCGCTGGGCGGCGTGGCCCTGGCCTTCATCGTCTATGTGGCCGCCAGCATCGCCGTCTTCGGCGTCATTCCCGCCGATGTGCTTGTGCATTCGACCAGCCCCTACGCCGATCTGGTGGCGCGGGTCATGGGCTCGTCCGTGGCCGGTCTGGTCGCGGCCTGCGCTGTGATCAAGGTGCTGGGCACCATCGCCGGCTGGACCATGCTGGCGGGCGAAACCGCGCGCGGCTCGGCCGAGGCCGGCTGGATGCCGCGCTGGTTCGGCGGCGCCGACAAGGGCAAGACGCCCCTGAGCAACCCCATCCTCAACTGCGTCGTCATGAGCGTCATGGTCATCGCCAGCGCCCAGCCGACCCTGGGCCAGCAGTTCGGCGTCCTGATCGGCGTGACTTCGGTGCTGACGCTGTGTCTTTACGCCCTGTGCTCGATGACGCTGTGGAAGCTGACCCGGAAGACCGGTTGGCGCGCCCTGGCCGTGGTCGGCGTGGTCTTCTCGGCCTTTGCAGTGGCGGCGGCGGCGGGCGGCTATATCCTGCCCAGCGTCGGATTCTTCGCCCTGACCAGCCTGGCTTGGATCTGGGTGCGCAAAACCCAGAAGGTCTAAAGGTCCAAGGGCGGTTGACCCCGCCCCGGCATCTCTTTAGTGACGCCGCCGTTTGTCTGCCCGTATTCATTGCTAGGAGCCTGCGCCATGACGACCCAGATTCTGTCCGGCGCCACTGGCGTCCTCGCGCTCGCTGACGGCACCATCCTGCAAGGTATCGGCGTCGGCGCCGTCGGTTCGGTCCTCGGCGAGGTGGTCTTCAACACCTCGATGACGGGCTATCAGGAGATCCTGACTGACCCCTCTTACATGAGCCAGATCCTGGCCTTCACCTTCCCCCACGTCGGCAACGTCGGCGTGAACCATGAAGACGTCGAGCAGATCGGCGCGTCGCCCGAGCGCGCGGCCCGCGGCGCCATATTCCGCGACGTTCCGACCGAGCCGGCCAACTGGCGCGCCACCGGCAGCCTCGACAGCTGGATGAAGACGCGCGGCGTGGTCGGCCTGGCCGGGGTGGACACCCGCGCCCTGACCAAGATCATCCGCGACAAGGGCGCCCCGCACGCCGTCATCGCCCACAACCCCGAGGGCCAGTTCGACCTGGACGCCCTGGTGGCCCAGGCGCGCGACTGGAAGGGCCTGGTCGGCCTGGATCTGGCCAAGGACGCCTCGACGACCCAGGCCTTTGAATGGACCGAGGGCGTCTGGGACTGGCCGACCGGCTACGCCAAGCCTGAAGCCGGCGCCAAGTCGGTGGTGGTCATCGACTACGGCGTGAAGCGCAATATCCTGCGCGCTCTGGCCTCGACCGGCGTGAAGATCACCGTGGTGCCGGCGACGACCTCGGCCGAGGACATCCTGGCCCGCAATCCCGACGGCGTGGTCCTGTCCAACGGTCCGGGCGACCCGGCCGCGACCGGCGCCTACGCCGTGCCGGAAATCCAGAAGCTGGTCGCCAGCGGCAAGCCGATCCTGGGCATCTGCCTGGGCCATCAGATGCTGGCCATCGCCCTGGGCGCCAAGACCATCAAGATGGATCAGGGCCACCACGGCGCCAACCACCCGGTCAAGGACCTGACCACGGGCAAGGTCGAGATCGTGTCGATGAACCACGAGTTCTCGGTCGACCGCGACAGCCTGCCGGAGACCGTGGAGGAAACCCACGTCAGCCTGTTCGACGGCACCAACTGCGGCATCGCCCTGAAGGGTCAGCCGGTGTTCAGCGTCCAGCATCACCCGGAAGCCTCGTCGGGCCCGATCGACAGCCTCTACCTGTTCGATCGCTTCACCGCCTCGATGAAGGCCTGAGGATGACGGCGCCCGTGGCGAAGTCAGCCTATCTGGCCTGGCTCGCCGGGGCGTTGCTGGGCGACCGTCAGGCTGCGGTCTCCGGGGCGGCGGACGATCTGATCCTGGGCTACGCCACGGGCTATGACGCCGCCGACGTGGCGCCCTTCGTGCGCTCGCTGCGGGCGGTGTTCGACGGTCCGGTGGTGCTGGTAGTGGATCAGGACCCTGACCTGCTGGCCTTCCTGACCGACAACCGGATCGAGGCCGTGGCGCCGGCGACGGTCGAGGGCTGGGCGCCGCATCCGGTCGTGGCGCGCTTCGCCGCCTTTGACCGGTTGATGAGCGAACGGCCCCAGGCGCGCAACGTCCTGTTGACCGATGTGCGTGACGTGGTCTTCCAGGCCGCGCCGTTCGAGCCTCAGCCGCAGGGTCTGCAGTTCTTCAACGAATACGCCGACGGCGTTCTGGCCGACCACGCCTTCAACATGAAGTACCTGCGCGGCGTGGGCGGCGATGCGGTCGCGCGCGTGCTGGCCGACAAGCCCTGCCTGTGCGTCGGCACGGTGATGGGGCCGCGCGAGGCCATGATGCGTTTCTGCCGGACCCTGCTCATGCTGGCCTCCGTGCCGCGTTCCGAGATCGGCGGGGCGTTCGGCGCCGATCAGGCGGCCTGCAACATGGCGGTCCATCTGGGCCTGATCGAAGGCGAGATCGTCCCCAACTATGGCCGCGTGGCGACCCTGGGTCTGACGCCGAGCCAGGACCTGCGGGTCGTCGACGGCCGCATCGTCAACCCAGACAACAGCATCAGCCCCATCGTCCACCAGCACGACCGGCATCCGGTGCTGGCCGCCGCCATGCACGAGCGCTGGGGCGGCGGCATGGAGCATCGTGAACGGGTTCGGCCGAAATCCTCGGCCGAGCGGCGGCGCAAGCTGCGCGACTCCTTCATGCGTCGTCTGCCGGAGCTGCGCTGAGGCTCAGTCTCTGACGAACCGATCGCGCAGCGAGATCGACTGCTTCAGCCGCTCTGCGCGCATGGCCCACCGTTTGGGGTCGGTGGCGGTGGCGATCACGCCGATCACGGCGCCGTTGTCGTCCTTCAGCGGATAGGAATCGACGAAGACCGGCAGAGGGTCCGCACCCGCCCCCAACAGCCACACTTCGTCCACGACGGCCTGTCCCGTGGCCATGGCCCGAACGACGGGCAGGGCCTCCATCTTCGCCACAGACCCGTCCTGGGCGTAAATCTCGAACCGTCCGACATAGTCCTCGGCCGTAGCGCCGACGGCCTTGTCGAAGGCCAGGCCCGGCACGCCGCCGGCCGCCATCAGGATCTCCCCCGTGGGGGCGCTGTGCAGGATGACGGCCCCGCCCAGATGTTCGGCCATCAGTTCCAGCATGGGGCGAAGGAAGGCGGTGTGCGGGGCGGCGGCGTCAGGCATGGAAAACTCGGAGAAGGACGTTCTTTGGGTCTGCGCCCGATCTCTGAATATTTCTGTAAAACCACCAGTTGCGGATGGTCCGGGGCCTTAGACCAAGGTCGAACACCCAGACGTCAGACCTCAGGGCAGGGCGACGAAATCAGCCTGGCGCAGGGCGCAGGCCTTTTGCACCGCCATGGGCGCCGCCGAGATCCAGTAGGCGGCGTCGTCGGCGCGGCGGGCCTGCTTTCGCTCCAGTCCGCGGCGACGGCGCGCGGCGGCGTTGTCCAGCAGGCGCGCATGCAGGGCGCGGGGCGTCAGGAACGGAACAGCGGGGGAGCCGGGGACGGCGACGGCGTCGGGGCCTTGGGGCTCCACCGCCGGGCAGGCGATGGCGATGAACATGGAAGATCCTTGAAGCACATTCATCCACAGGCTGTGGATAATGATGTTGTCGCGCGGGATTGGGTCCGCATTCGGACGATGGCGCGTCCGAAGCGGCCTTCTTGGTTAACCAAAACCTAACGGGGTTTTGTCGAGCCGGGCTTTTCCTGTTGTCACGGAAAGCGGCTAAGGTGGCGCGCCCTGGAGAACGCTTATGAGTTTCAGCCTGATGCGGACGGTCGCCGCCGTCCTGAGCGCCGGTCTGCTGTTGTCGGCCTGCGCCAGCGGGGCGCGCAGCGACTTCGGCCTGACCGAACGCGACGCGGCCTCGCCCGTGGGCTTTCCCAACGTCCGCTTCTCCGTCGAGGACGAGGCGGCGGCGCAGAAGATCGAGCAGCAGCTGGGCGAGGGCGTGCCGAAAGGGCCGGACGGTCATTTCGACCTGATCGCCCTGTCTGGCGGCGGCGCCAACGGGGCCTTCGCCGCCGGTCTGATCAACGGCTGGACCGCCAGCGGCAAGCGCCCGGATTTCGAAGTCGTGACTGGGGTCTCGACCGGCGCCCTGGCCGCCCCCTTCGTCTTCCTGGGCCCGCGCTGGGACGGGCGGTTGAAGGAGGCCTATACCGGCGGTCAGGCGACCGGGTTGCTGAAAAGCCGGGGCGTGCGCGCCCTGATCGGATCGGGCGTGTTCAGCGGCGAACCCCTGCGTGAACTGGTCGAGAGCAATGTGGACCAGGCGATGCTGACCGAGGTCGCCGCCGAGCACGCCAAGGGCCGCCTGCTGCTGGTCGCCACCACGGATCTGGACGCCCAGCGCGGCGTCATCTGGAACATGGGCGCCATCGCCGAGCGCGGCGGGCCGGAGGCCCTGGCCCTGTTCCGCGACGTCCTGATCGCCTCGGCCAGCATTCCCGGCGCCTTTCCCCCCGTCATGATCCGCTCCCAGGGGCGCGGGGCGGTGTTCGAGGAGATGCACGTCGACGGCGGGGTGATGAACCCCTTCGTGGCCCTGCCGCAGATCATGTGGAACTGGGACGACGTGGCCGGGGTGTTTCAGGGCGCGCGTCTGCACGTCGTGGTCAACGGCAAGGACGCGCCGCGCTTCGCCGTCACCCGCGACGCCGCCATTCCGGTGCTGACCCGCAGTCTCGACGCGGTGCTGGGCGGTCAGCTGCGCGCCACCCTCGCCGCCAACCGCGCCTTCGCCAGCCGCAACGGACTGGAGTTCCACGTCGCCGCCATCCCCGAGGATTTCGACGGCGCCGACAGCCTCGATTTCAGCCAGGAGTCGATGCAGGCCGTCTATGATCTGGGCGAGGCCCTGGGGCGGACGGGCGAGGCGTGGAAGTAGCCCGCATCCACGCATTCGGCTGAGCCCCTGTTGTGTGTCGGTGTTCTTTTTATCGCCCCCCTTCCCCCTCGATGGGGGAAGGGACGGGGATGGGGGTGAGAGCGCGACGTGGCAACAAAAGACGCAAGAGGCGCGGCGTCTCGCGAGCGCTCATGGCGCCGGTCCGCCTTCACCCCCACCCAACCCTCCCCCATCGAGGGGGAGGGCTCTATTTCGGTTCCGCCAATGCCCCGCGGAAATTCGCCCACGCATTCCATCCTCGATCTTCACAGGCTGTGGAAAACAGAACCGGGGATGCCCATGTCTGAGGGTGCGGCGGCCCTTTCCCTCGTCGTCGCGCCGGAGTGTCTGGGATCGTGCGTTTCGACGATCGTTTCCTTGAAGAACTGAAGGCCCGCCTTCGCCCGTCCGATGTCATCGGACGGACGGTGAAGCTCAAGCGTCAGGGGCGCGAGTATGTGGGCCTCAGCCCCTTCTCCAAGGAGCGGTCGCCCAGCTTCTTCGTCAATGACGACAAGGGCTTCTTCCACGACTTCAGTTCCGGCAAGCACGGCGACATCATCAGCTTCCTGCAGGAAACCGAGCGTCTCAGCTTTGTCGAGGCGGTGCAGCGGCTGGCGGGCGAGGCGGGGATGCAGCTTCCCGCCGAGGACCCGCAGTCGGCCGAGCGCGAGGCCAAGAAGCAGGGCCTGACCGACTGGATGGACCTGGCCCAGAAGTGGTTCGCCGCCAACCTGCGCCGCTCGGTCGGCAAGGCGGCGCGCGAATATCTGGAAAAGCGCGGCCTGCCCGAGGACCAGTGGGAGCGTTTCGGTCTGGGCTATGCGCCCAACGACCGCGAGGGGCTGAAGAACGCCCTGATCCAGCGCGGGGCCAAGCCGGGCGATCTGGTCGAGGCCGGGATGCTGATCGCGCCGGAAAGCGGCGGTCAGCCCTATGATCGGTTCCGCGACCGGCTGATGTTCCCCATTCTGGACGCGCGCGGGCGGATCGTCAGCTTCGGCGGGCGGGCCATGAACCCCGACGACCGGGCCAAGTATCTGAATGGGCCGGAAAGCCCGCTGTTTCACAAGGGCGCCACCCTCTACGGCCTTCCCGAGGCGCGCCGCATCCTGGGGGCCGAGAGCCGGGGCGAGCAGGGGATCATCGTCGTCGAAGGCTATATGGACGTCATCGCCTGCCAGCGCGCGGGCCTGCCGGCTGTGGCGCCCATGGGCACGGCCCTGACCGAAGAACAGATGGAGCGCCTATGGCGGGTGTCGTCCGAGCCAGTGCTGTGCTTCGACGGCGACGCGGCGGGGCTGCGGGCCGCCTATCGCTCGATCGAGCGGTCGCTGCCCCTGCTGAAGTCGGGGCGGTCCTTCCGCTTCGCCCTGCTGGAGGCCGGACAGGACCCGGACGACATCCTGCGCGACAAGGGAGCGCCGGCCCTGCGCCATGCCGTCAGCGAGACCCGGCCCTTCGTCGAGGTCCTGTTCCGCCGCGAGGCCGAGGCCGAGCCTCTGGACACGCCCGAGCGCAAGGCGGGGCTGAAGGGGCGGCTGCGTCAGGCGGCCTCGGCCATTCAGGACAAGGACCTGGCCGAGCAATACCGCCGCGACCTGTTCGAGCGTTTCGACGCCCTGTTCCCCCGCCAGCAGCAACAGCAGGGCCAGTCCTATCAGCAGGGCGGGGGGCGTCCCGGCGCAGGTGGCGGGATGGGCGGACGCTGGCGCGGCCCGCCGCCCAAGCTGGGACAGACGGCCGAGGGCGCCCAGGCCATGCACGCCCTTTCGCGCTCCATCGAGCCGGTGGCGGCGGCCCTGGCCCACGGCGCGGTCGATGACCCTGAGCGAATGGACGACCATCTGGAGGCCATCGCCCGCCATGGTTTCGGCGATCCGGCGCTGGATGGGCTGGCGCAGGAACTGGTTCGGTTGCGGTTTGGCGGTCAGAGCCTTGACTCTGCCGCGATCCGACGCCATCTGGCCCACTCGGGTCATGATGCCTTGATGCACGAGGTCGAGAAGGCGGCGGCAAAGTCCGGCGCGCCATTCCTGGCTGCAGACAAGCCCCTCGGCGAGGCGAGGACCCGGTGGTCGCAGGCGTTTGACGCTCTGACCCGCGTAGCGGCGTTGGAGCAGGCGCTGGCGTCAGCAAAGTCGGGCGCCCATCAGGCGTTCGATAACTCGGCCTTCACCCTGGTGAAAGCCGAGCGCGATGCTTTGCGGCGGGCCATCAAGACCGGAACGATTTGGGAAGACGCGGCTTCTTCGTAACCAACGAAGTCGTCGGGCGTTGTATTTTCGCCGCAGGGGACTGATCACCCCCGAGCGGTCGTGGAGACTGACTGAATGAGCGCGCAGACCGAGACGCAGGATGCAGAAGCCAACACCGACGGGCCGCTGCTCGATCTGACGGACGCCGGCGTCAAGAAATTCATCAAGCAGGCCAAGGCGCGCGGCTATGTCACGATGGAGGAGCTGAACAAGGTCCTCCCCAGCGAGGAAGTCACCCCCGACGCCATCGAAGACACGCTGGCCATGTTGTCGGAGATGGGCGTCAACGTCGTCGAGGCCGAGGAAGACGCTGCGGAATCGACCGGCACCGACGTGGCCGCCGCCGCCGAGACCTCGGTGGCCGAGGCCCCGGCCAAGGCCGCCTATGACCGCACCGACGACCCCGTGCGCATGTATCTGCGCGAAATGGGTTCGGTCGAACTGCTGAGCCGCGAGGGCGAAATCGCCATCGCCAAGCGGATCGAAGCCGGCCGCGACGCCATGATCTCGGGTCTGTGCGAAAGCGCCCTGACCTTCGAAGCCATCATGGTCTGGCGCGAAGAGCTGGCCAACAACCGCATCCTGCTGCGCGAAGTGATCGACCTGGACGCCACCTACGGCATCCTGAACCCGTCGTCGCTGCCGCACAATCAGCCGCCCGCCGCCTTGCCGGGCGCCGCCCCCGCTCCGAGCGAGGACAAGCCTGAGGGCGAAGACGACGACGAAGACGACTTCGACGACGGCGGCGGCATGTCGATCTCGGCCCTGGAAGCCGAGCTGCGCGACGGCGTCATGGAGGTGCTGGACGCGATCGCCGCCGACTTCGGCGCCTTCCGCAAGCTGCAGGACAAGCTGGTCGAGGCCCGCCTGAAGGGCGAGGTGCTCAGCGCCAAGGACCACAAGGCCTATGAGACGCTGACCAAGACGATCTCGGATCGTCTGAAGACGATGAAGCTGAACAACAACCGCATCGAGGCCCTGGTTGAGCAGCTTTACGCCATCAACAAGCGTCTGATCGGTCTGGAAGGGCGTCTGCTGCGCCTGGCCGACAGCTACGGCATCTCGCGGCCTGAGTTCCTCAAGGCCTATTTCGGTTCGGAGCTGGACCCCAACTGGGCCGAGCGCGTCAAGGAAATGGGCGTGCGCTGGACCAAGTTCAGCGACAATGAAGCCGCCCAGATCGCCAAGATCCGCACCGACATCGCCGCCGTGGCGACCGAGGCCGGACTGCCGATCGACGACTATCGCCGCATCGTCCAGACGGTCCAGAAGGGCGAACGCGAAGCCCGTCAGGCCAAGAAGGAAATGGTCGAGGCCAACCTGCGCCTCGTCATCTCCATCGCCAAGAAATACACCAACCGCGGCCTGCAGTTCCTGGACCTGATCCAGGAAGGCAACATCGGTCTGATGAAGGCGGTCGACAAGTTCGAGTACCGTCGCGGCTACAAGTTCTCGACCTACGCCACCTGGTGGATTCGTCAGGCGATCACCCGCTCCATCGCTGACCAGGCGCGGACCATCCGTATCCCGGTCCACATGATCGAGACGATCAACAAGATCGTCCGCACCAGCCGCCAGATGCTGCACGAGATCGGCCGCGAGCCGACCCCGGAAGAACTGGCCGAGAAGCTGGCCATGCCGCTGGAGAAGGTCCGCAAGGTCTTGAAGATCGCCAAGGAGCCGATCTCGCTGGAAACCCCCATCGGCGACGAGGAAGACTCGCACCTGGGCGACTTCATCGAGGACAAGAACGCCGTCCTGCCGATCGACGCCGCCATCCAGTCGAACCTGCGCGAAACCACGACCCGCGTCCTGGCTTCGCTGACCCCGCGTGAAGAGCGGGTTCTGCGGATGCGCTTCGGCATCGGCATGAACACCGACCACACCCTGGAAGAAGTCGGCCAGCAGTTCAGCGTGACCCGCGAACGCATCCGTCAGATCGAGGCCAAGGCCCTGCGCAAGCTGAAGCACCCCAGCCGGTCGCGGAAGCTGCGGTCCTTCCTGGACAGCTGATCCACGAAAAACAAAGGGCGGCTCGCAAGAGCCGCCCTTTTTTATGCCCGTCTTTCCTCCCCATTCATGGGGAGGTGGCGCGGCGCATGGCGCCGTGACGGAGGGGGCGGCGCAGGCCTGTCCGTCTCGGGCGCGTGAGCGTCTAACGTCGCGCCGCCCCCTCCACCGCTACGCGGTCCCCCTCCCCACAGGGTGGGGAGGAAAGCGTTTCGCTCAGTTCTGGAACACGGTCTCGAAGCCGCCCCACATCATGCGTTTGCCGTCGAAGGGCATGTCCATGTCGGCCATGGCGGGGTCCTTCTCCATCTTGGCCCAGGCGTCGTCGGCGGTCTTCTTGTCGGGCCATACCAGCCAGGAGAAGACGACAACCTCGCCGTCCTCCAGCTTCACCGACATGGGGAAGCTAGTGACCTTGCCGTCCGGCACGTCCACGCCCCAGTTCTCGACATGGGCCAGGGCGCCATAGCCCTTGAACAGCGGCCAGGCGACGCGGGCGGACTCGATATAGCGCTCCTTGTTCTCGGCCTTCACCGGGGTCAGGAAGCCTGTGACATAGCTCATGGTCGTCTCCTCTGTGTTGTTGGCCCCTCTCGCTCGCTGAGTAAGGGGCGGGGGCGGATGGTCGTTGAAGGTGCAGGCGTAGGCTTGGTGGAAAGCGACAGTTTGGTGTTGGTCGGGCGACTTAGCTTGGCCGTTCACCCAGCCTTGTCAGCAGCAGCCTCCAGGGCTGCGATGTCGATCTTCTTCATGGTCATCATGGCCTCGAAGGCGGCCTTGGCGCGGGCGGGATTGGGATCTCTGTAGAAGGCCATCAGGCGGCGCGGGGTGATCTGCCAGTTCACGCCCCAACGGTCCTTGCACCAGCCGCACTGGCTTTCCTGACCGCCGGCGCCGACGATGGCGTCCCACAGGCGGTCGGTCTCGGCCTGATCATCGGTCATGATCATGAAGGAGACAGCCTCGGTCTGCGGGAACATCGGCCCGCCGTTCAGGGCCATGTAGCGCCGCCCGGCCAGGGTGAACTCGACCACCAGTTCGGCGCCCTCGGGGTTGGACGGATTGTCGGCCGGGCTGGCGACGACCCGGTCGACGTGGCTGTCGGGCAGACCCAGCGAGACATAGAATTCCGCCGCCTTCTTCGCCTGGCCCAGATCGTACCAGAGGCAGGGGATGATCTTGTCGGTCATGGCGTCCTCTCCTGTGAAGCCAGACGCTCGGCCATCTCGCCCAGTTGATCGGCGGCGGCGCCCCAGCCCGGCTCGAAGCCCATCTGCGCGTGCGTCTGCATGGCCTTTTCGTCCCAGTGGCGGGCGCGGGCGGTGTAGCGCGTGCCGTCGCCTTCGGGTTCGAACGTGTCGATGCGCACGAAGTTCATCTCGCCCGGCTGCGGAACCCAGCCTTCGGTCATGGCGCCGGTGGTGACGATACGGCGGCCCGGTTCGATCTCCAGCACCACGCCGCGATACTCGTGCCTCTCGCCCTCGGGGGACTGCATGACGACGTCGGCGCGACCGCCGGGACGCAGGTCGTAATCGACCCTGGGCGTGGTCCACGGGCGGGGGGCGAACCACTCCGCGCCGTGTTCGATGAAGGCCTTCCACACGGTGTCCGGCGAAGCCTTGATGAAGCGGCTCACGCTCAGTTCGTACAGGTCGGCCATGGCTCAGCCTCCGCCCATCTGGGCGGCGAAGGCCTCAGGGCCCTGGGCGGCGGCTTCGGGGTCCATCCACATGACTTCCCAGATATGGCCGTCCGGGTCGGCGTAGCTGCGACCGTACATGAAGCCGTAGTCCTGGGTGGCGTTGGGGTCGGCCTGACCACCGGCCTTGGCGGCGCGGTCGATCACGGCGTCCACGGCGTCGCGGCTGTCCTCGGACACGCAGATCAGCACCTGGGCCGTCTTGTGCGCATCAGGAATGGCGCGGTCGGTGAAGCTGGAGAACTTCTCGTGAGTCAGCAGCATGGCGTGGATGGTGTCCGAAAACACCAGGCAGGCGGCGGTGTCGTCCGAGAACATCGGGTTCTTGGTCGCGCCCACAGCCTCGTAGAAGGCGACCGACCGGGGCAGGTCCGTGACCGGCAGGTTGACGAAAATCATCTTTGACATGGCGTTCTCCCTCTCTCTGATGATGCAAGTCTTGCGTCTCGATGTTATGTTAGTCAACCATGAAGTTAGAAAAAGTAACTAAAGAGCCTGTCGGTCGG
>Ga0265296_1003178_pt1 | contig 15638 bp, 9 predicted proteins | sample MunlanPumphouse1_FD_189073 | JGI IMG/M metagenome (GOLD analysis project Ga0265296, IMG submission 189073) | Groundwater microbial communities from a municipal landfill in Southern Ontario, Canada - Pumphouse #1 | ecosystem: Environmental > Aquatic > Deep subsurface > Groundwater | place: Canada... | reverse complement strand
CCCATCAGGCGCATGGCCATGTCGACGCCCTTGCGGATCATCGGCTCGCCGCTCTTGCCGATGATGCGGCTCAGCGACGAAGTCAGGCCGGCTTCGTTGTGGGTGGAGACCAGTTTGCCAGTCAGCAGCAAGCCCCAGGTGGCGGCATTGACGAACAGCGAAGGGCTGTTGCCCAGGTGCGGATGCCAGTTGCCGGTGCTGATCTTGTCGCGGATCAGCGCATCGCGGGTGCCTTTGTCCGGGATGCGCAGCAGCGCTTCGGCCAGGCACATCAGCGCCACGCCTTCCTGGGACGAGAGGGAGAATTCCTGCAACAGACCTTGAACAATACCGGCACGACCGCCGGCACTTTTCTGGTTGCGCAGTTTTTCGGCGATGGTCGCGGCGAGTTTGTTGGTGGCTTCGGCCATCGGTGCCGGCAGGCGCGCCTGCTCGATCAGCATCGGCACCACTTCCGGCTCAGGGCGGCGGTAGGCGGCGGTGATCGAAGCACGCAGAACCGATTGCGGCAGGATGCTTTCAGCGAATTCGAGGAAGCATTGGTGAGCGTGATCGGTCTGCACTTCGCCTGCGTCATCGGCGTCTTTGGCGGTCAAACCGTTCAACTCTGTCAGGGTTGCACCACCCTCGAGTTTTTCCAGGTAATTGAAAATTGCCTGCTTGATCAGCCAGTGCGGCGTGCGATCAATCGAGGTTGCGGCAGCCTTCAGGCGCTCGCGGGTCGGGTCATCGAGTTTGACCCCAAGGGTGGTGGTAGCCATATTTTTATCCTCATGGTTGCCACAGTTGCGTGGCATCAGCTGGCCGCAAGATTAGCCGTGCGTTGAATGAGGTGCAACCGGGTGCAACCCTTTTTTTGCCGGAATAATACGCAGCTCGTCAGGAAATAATTTCTGGTACGAAAGTGCTGCTCCTGCTTGGTGCTTTTGCTTCTAGCAAAGAGCCATGACTGCCACAAAAGGGAGCAAAAACGGGGCGATCGTCGATTAATCCGACTGGGTGCAACTAATTCTCGCGAAACTGGTTGCACCTTATTTGCTTTGTTGCATAGCATTCGCCGCCAAGGTGCAACCGGGAATAACCCGGTGCATCGGCTGATGGCTTTCCTGGGGAAACATCAGTCTTAAATGCGCGGGATCCCGGATCGTCTGCCAAACGTCGTCGTTTGCGAGCGGTTCACCACCGCCGCTACATAAAAACAAAGCCAGGGCGTAACTCAATGAGCGTAAGCAATCCAACCCTGATCACGTTCGTGATCTACATCGCAGCAATGGTGCTGATCGGCTTGATGGCCTATCGCTCCACCAACAACCTTTCTGACTATATTCTCGGTGGTCGCAGCCTCGGCAGCGTCGTCACCGCGCTGTCTGCCGGTGCCTCCGACATGAGCGGCTGGTTGCTGATGGGCCTGCCGGGCGCCATCTACATGTCCGGTCTGTCCGAAAGCTGGATCGCCATCGGCCTGATCGTCGGTGCCTACCTGAACTGGCTGTTTGTCGCCGGCCGTCTGCGTGTGCAGACCGAGCACAACGGCGATGCCCTGACTCTGCCGGATTACTTTTCCAGCCGTTTCGAAGATAAAAGCGGCTTGCTGCGGATTATCTCGGCGATCGTGATTCTGGTGTTCTTTACCATCTACTGCGCTTCCGGCATCGTCGCCGGTGCCCGTCTGTTCGAAAGCACGTTCGGCATGACCTACGAAACGGCGCTGTGGGCCGGTGCTGCGGCGACGATTGCCTACACCTTCATCGGCGGTTTCCTCGCGGTGAGCTGGACCGACACCGTCCAAGCCACGCTGATGATCTTCGCGCTGATCCTTACGCCGATCATCGTCCTGCTGGCCACTGGCGGCGTTGACACCACGTTCCTCGCCATCGAAGCGCAAGATCCAAGCAACTTCGACATGCTCAAAGGCACCACCTTCATCGGCATCATCTCGCTGATGGGCTGGGGTCTGGGCTACTTCGGCCAGCCGCACATCCTCGCGCGTTTCATGGCGGCGGATTCGGTGAAATCGATCGCCAAGGCGCGTCGCATTTCCATGGCCTGGATGATCCTGTGCCTGGGCGGCACCGTTGCGGTGGGCTTCTTCGGTATCGCCTATTTCTCGGCGCACCCGGAAGTCGCCGGTCCTGTGACCGAGAACCCGGAGCGCGTGTTCATCGAACTGGCGAAAATCCTCTTCAACCCATGGGTAGCCGGTGTACTGCTGTCGGCCATTCTGGCTGCGGTGATGAGCACCCTGAGCTGCCAGTTGCTGGTGTGCTCGAGCGCCCTGACCGAAGACTTCTATAAAGCCTTCCTGCGCAAATCCGCTTCGCAACTGGAGCTGGTCTGGGTCGGTCGTGCCATGGTGCTGCTGGTAGCCCTGATTGCTATCGCGCTGGCTGCCAACCCGGAAAACCGCGTATTGGGCCTGGTGTCCTACGCCTGGGCCGGTTTCGGTGCTGCGTTCGGTCCAGTGGTGCTTATTTCGGTGGTCTGGAAAGACATGACCCGCAACGGCGCACTGGCCGGTATTCTGGTCGGCGCGATCACCGTGGTGGTCTGGAAGCATTTCGAACTGCTGGGTCTGTACGAAATCATTCCTGGCTTCATCTTCGCCAGCCTGGCCATCTACTTTGTCAGCAAGGCGGGTGAGCCGACTCGCGGCATGGTTGAGCGTTTCGAGGCAGCGGAAAAAGACTTCCATCTGAACAAGTGACGGACTGAGCTTCGGCTCACATGAAAACGGCCCGTTTCCTACAGGAAGCGGGCCGTTTTTTGTTGCCTGTAATTCTTCAACAACACAGGGTGGGTGGCAGGTTTGATTGAATTGTCTGTAGTCGAACGGCCGAATTAACAAGGTCGTTTCAGCAAACCACGTAGGGCAAATCTGAATTTCCCGTCACCTGCTCAGCACCCCTTGCCCCTCATGCAGAATCGCCCGCCCTCACACTGCAGAGAGACATCGGATGTTCGCGCCTGCCAATCAACCGCGTTTCACGTTGACCCTCGAAGGCGCCCGGCATGACCTCAAAGTCCTTGAGTTCACGGGCAGGGAAGCCATCAGTCAACCCTTTCGCTTCGAGCTGGAACTGGTCAGCGAGCGGCCGGACCTGGATCTGGAAAGCCTGCTGCATGGTCAGGCGTTTCTGAGTTTCGATGCTCAGGGTTGCGGTATTCATGGTCAGATCTATCAGGTCGGGCAGGGCGACTCCGGGAAACGTCTGACACGCTATCACCTCAGCCTTGTCCCGCGTCTGACGTATCTGGGGCATCGCATCAACCAGCGTATTTTTCAGCATCAGAGCGTGCCGCAGATCATCACGCAGATCCTCAAGGACCATTCGATCCTGCGCGATGCCTTTGAATTTCGCCTGGGCAGCGAATACCCGGAGCGCGAATACTGCGTGCAATACGCCGAAAGCGATCTGGCCTTTATCCAGCGCCTGTGTGCCGAAGTCGGCATTCATTACCACTTTCAGCACAGCCCCGAAGGCCATTTGCTGGTGTTCGGCGACGACCAGACTGTGTTCCCCAAGCTGCCCGAGCCGACGCTGTATTTGCCGGGCAGCGGCATGTCGGCTGGCGCGCCGGCGATTCAACGGTTCAACGTGCGCGTGGAAACCCGCACCAGCGTCGTCACCCGGCGCGACTACAACTTCGAGAAACCACGCCTGTCTCTGGAAAGTCGCAGTGACGGCGAGCAGCGTCCGGTGCTGGAGGACTATCACTTCCCCGGCCAATTCAGTGATCGTGAAACCGGCAGACACCTGACGCGCCGTGCGCTGGAACGGCACGTCGCCGATTACCGTCAGGCCGAGGGCAGCAGCGACGAGTCTTCATTGGTCTGCGGCCATTTCCTGCAACTCACCGAGCATCCGCGCAGCGACTGGAATGATCTGTGGTTGCTCACCTGTGTCGAGCATCGCGGCCGTCAGCCGCAGGTGCTGGAGGAATCGGTGACCAGCGATGGCGAATCCTTCCAGGGCTACCGCAATACTTTCGTCGCCACGCCGTGGGACGTGGTCTTTCGTCCGGCGCTGTGCCCGGAAAAACCGCGCATGTCGGGCTACCAACCTGCCGTGGTCACCGGCCCGAAAGACCTGGAAATCCATTGCGATGAATACGGCCGGGTCAAAGTGCAACTGGCCTGGGATCGTGATGGCGAACTCAACGAGCACTCCAGTTGCTGGCTGCGCGTCGCGACCGGTTGGGCTCACGATCACTACGGCAGCGTGTTGATTCCGCGAGTCGGCATGGAAGTGCTGGTCGGCTTTATTGATGGCGATGCCGACAAGCCGCTGGTCATGGGTTGCCTGCCGAATGCGGCGACCCCGGTGCCGCTGGATCTGCCGGCAGACAAGACCCGAAGCGTGTTCCGCAGCCAGAGCAGCCCCGGAGGTGGCGGTTATAACGAACTGCGCATCGAGGATAAAAAAGGCGCCGAGGAAATCTACCTGCGTGCCCAGCGCAACTGGACCCAGCATGTGCTCAATGACCAGCAGTTGCAGGTTGATAATCAGCGCAGTGTGGTGGTCACAGGGACTGCCCGCCATGAACTCAAGGCCGACGAACAGCGCATCACCCACGGCCAGCGCCAGACCGAAGTCAGGCAGGATGATCATTTGTCCGTGCTCGGCGACCGACAGGTTCGGGTAAACAGCCAGGCCACCAGCGCCTCGGCGCAGATCCATATCAGCGCAGGCCAGCAAGTGGTCATTGATGGCGGCGCGAGCGCGACGATTCAGGCCGGCGGACAGTGGATCAACATCGGCCCCGGCGGAATTTTCAGCAGCGTGCCGATTGTTGTGGGTGGCTCGCCAATGGCGGCAACGAGTGCGGCACCGGTGGTGCCGGGCTTGCCAGAGAAACTGGCCGCTGCGCCGGCGGCGGTTCTCACCGCGGCACAGATCATGAGTCTCAAAGGTGATGCACCTTTCTGCGAAGAGTGTGAGCGGTGCAAGGACGGTGTCTGTGCAGCCTGAACAAATGACGCCCGAACAATGGCTGGCACGGCAGCCGCTGCATGCGTCGGAACAACTGTTCGCCATTTTCAGTCGCGCCAGCGACGCCAATGCGTTCAAAGCCTGGCAGGGCACGGCGAATCCGGTCTGGGCCGAGACCATTTATGCCGAGTGGGACGCGGTGATGCCCTATGTGGGAATTGTCGCTGCGGACAGTGAGTTTTTACGTTGGGTGGCGGAAACAGAATCCCGGGATTGGGGATGGTTGGCGGTGTCTTCGGCGGATCTTGACGCGCTGGTCGAGCATTTCCGCAGCCTCACTCAGGTGCTGATGCCGGACGGTAAAACCGTGTTTTTCCGCTTTTGGGATGGTCGGTTTCTGCTGCCTCTTTTGCACTCTGACGAGGTCATTCCCGCGCAATGGCTGCCAGTCGTTTCACGAGCCTTGATCAATGGCCAGGCCATTGAAATCGGGGGCCGTGCGCTGGTTTCGGGGCGGGTCTTTCCGTGGTGGAGCGTGCCGCAATCGCTGTTGGCGCAGACTGATGCAAGCGTACGCATCGCCAATGCTTTGCAATGGCTGAGCGAGGAGCAACCGGCCGTGTTCGAGGCGTTTCCCGAGGCTGTTTTGCGCTGCAAGGTTGGGCAGTTTTTCAAATTATCGATGTCGGAAGATTCGTCACGATCGGCGCTTCTGGAGTTTTTGCTGGCAGAGGCAGAGTGAAATTTCGGGGCAAACGCTTCGGACGTTTCCTTCGAATCGCGGCGGTTTTCATGAACTGGTGCGCGGTGGGTTGCAGGGATAGTCTTTTCGTTGTCGCCGCGAGAGTGGTGGCAGGGTGAAGGATTCCCGCATTCATGACGTTACAGTTCGTTGGCTTTTTGCGGCACTTGGTTCAAGTCCGTAAGATCGTTCGCGGCGGCTGTGCGTGGGGCACGCTTCGGCGTGGCCGAGGTCCATGATTGCTCGGTTCCTACTCCTGCGCACAGCTGCCACCCTAACCCGTAGGAAGGTGTGATGGCGGCTCACGTTTATCAATCATGGGACCCGGAAAATGACCAATATGCATACTGATCCACCCTACGAAAAAATCACGCCTCACCCCGACAACCGCTTCATGGCCCTCACCGGCAATTGCAGCGACATGCCCAGCCTGTTCGTCGACACCCACGTGCCCCTCGACATCCTCATGGACGCCGCCAACCACCGCATCCGCGCCGTGGTCCAAGTCCTGGAAAACATGTGCATGCGCGGCTCGATCGAATGCGACTCCGTGATCCTCAGCGACTTTGCCCTGCTGTGCGCGATTCCATTGCGGGATGGCTGTGATGTGCTCGATGTCATCGGCAAGCGCTTGCGCAGCTTGCCCGCCTGAAGATCGAAAGGCCGCAGCCTTCGGCAGAGTCAGCGCCTATCCCATGTAGGAGCCGCCGAAGGCTGCGATCTTTTGATTGACTGAAATCGGGGGGTCAGTCAGAGATGTAGGCATCTTGGGTTTTGATAAAGCGGTTGAACGCTTCGGAGTTGTAGATCTTCAGGCACGCCAGGAACACCACTTTTTCATTTGAGTGTTTGCTGCGTGAAGGTGTCTGCTGGTAAGCCGCCGATATGTAGCTCAGTGTTTCTTTATAGGGATCGTGCAGCACTTGCAGCGTGTCTTCATCTTGCAGGATGGAATGTAGGCCGTTGCCCATGAATGAATAGGCATTGGCGGACAGCGCAATGTCTTTTTCCAGCGCTGAGCGTTCGTTGAATGGCTTCAGAATGCAGTGGCTCAGCCCGTAGTTCTTTAGTGTCTGGCGTGCCTGTTCAATGTGGGTTTCGTCGGCAAGGGCGAGGTATGGACTAAGAAGGCTGAGTGAACAGATGATCAGATATCGCATGAGTTTTTGACTTCCTGTCGTTCATGGTTTGCCAGTTTAACGCTATAAAAGCAAAGCCCCTCACCCTAGCCCTCTCCCAGAGGGAGAGGGGACTGACCGAGTTGTCTGGGTGATGTATCCCGACCTGCGACTTCAGGGGTGAACTTCGCTTGGCCAAGCCTGGATGGTGGTGTTCTTTCTGGGGACTGGTCGTGTGACGACTTGCGACTTGCGCGCTTATCTACGCTTGGCCAAGCCTGAGATCAAGTCGATCACTCAGGTCGATGTAACTCGCAAGATCACCACCGTCAGTCCCCTCTCCCTCCGGGAGAGGGTTAGGGTGAGGGGCAGGCTTTTGTCCGCTCAGCCGCCAACCCCTGACTTGCCGCCCGGTAAAAGGTAAACTTTGCGGCCCTCGCAGGAGCAACCATGAATTATCGTCACGCCTTCCATGCCGGCAATCACGCCGATGTGTTCAAACACCTGACCTTGACCCGCCTCATCGCCCTGATGTCGCGCAAGGAGCAGCCGTTTGCCTATCTCGACACGCATGCCGGCATCGGTCTGTATGACTTGCAGGGCGATCAGGCCAATCGTACCGGCGAGTATCTGGAAGGCATTGCGCGGTTGTGGGCTCAGCCGGATCTGCCGGCGCTGACCGCCGACTACATGAAGGTGCTGCACGAGATGAACCCGGATGGCCAGTTGCGCTATTACCCGGGTTCGCCGGAGCTGGCACGGCGTCTGACGCGGCCGCAGGATCGGGTGATGCTCAACGAGAAGCATCCCGAAGATGGCGTGTTGCTCAAGGACAACATGGCCGGCGATCGTCGAGTGAAAGTGCATCTGGGCGAGGGCTGGCATGTGGCGCGGGCGATGTTGCCGGTGCAGGAAAAGCGCGCGGTGATGCTGATCGATCCGCCGTTCGAGCAACTGGACGAGATGCAGCGTTGCGCGGCGTCGATGAAAGAAGCCATCGGCCGCATGCGTCAGACCGTGGCTGCGATCTGGTATCCGGTGAAGGATCAGCGTGCACTGCGGCGTTTCTATCAGGACCTGGCAGGCACGGGTGCGCCGAAGTTGTTGCGCGTCGAGTTGCTGGTGCATCCGCTGGATACGCCGAACAGCCTGAACGGTTCCGGGCTGGCGATCGCCAATCCGCCGTGGGGGCTGGAAGAAGAATTGCGTGAGTTGCTGCCGTGGTTGTCGAAGAAGCTGGGGCAGACTCAGGGTGGCTGGCAGATGGATTGGCTGATTGCCGAGAGCTGATCGCCGAGCGATCGTTCCCACGCTCCGCGTGGGAATGCCTCAATGGACGCTCTGCGTCCGCTGTCAGGACGCGGAGCGTCCCGGGCTGCATTCCCACGCAGAGCGTGGGAACGATCAGGCGGGGTTAGTTGCCCGCTAGGCTCGCAGGCATGCACACGCCGGTGCCGCCAATCCCGCAGTAACCTTCAGGGTTTTTCGCCAGATACTGCTGGTGATACGCCTCGGCAAAGTACACGGGCGGGGCCTGGTCGATCTCGGTGCTGATTTCACCCAGACCGGCCTTGGCCAGTTCCGCCTGATACACGTCTTTGCTTTTCAGTGCCGCATCCAGTTGCTCCGGGGTGGTGGCGTAGATCACTGAGCGGTACTGAGTGCCGATGTCGTTGCCCTGACGCATGCCCTGAGTCGGGTTGTGCAGTTCCCAGAACATCGCCAGCAGCTCTTCATAGCTGACCTGGGCCTTGTCATACACCACCAATACCACTTCGGCGTGCCCGGTCAGGCCCGAGCAGACCTCTTCGTACGTCGGATTCGGCGTGAAGCCGCCGGCGTAACCGACCACGGTGCTGACCACACCTTCGCGCTGCCAGAAACGTCGTTCCGCGCCCCAGAAGCAACCCAGACCGAAAATCGCAAAGTCGACGTCCTGAAAGAATGGACCGAGCAGCGGGGTGTCTTCGAAGACGAAGTGTTTTTCCGGCAGAGTCATCGGGGTTTCGCGGCCGGGCAGGGCTTGTTCTTTGGTTGGAAGCACGTTTTTGTTCACCAGAATTTCCGAGCGCAGAACCATGAGCGTTCCTCTCAGTCAGGTTGGAGGTAAAAAGTCAGACCGCCAGTGTGCCGAATGATGCCGGAATTCGCACTATCCAAAATGTGGGAGCGAGCTTGCTCGCGAAAGCGGGGTGTCAGGCGAAGAAGATGCCAACGGATTTATCGCCTTCGCGAGCAGGCTCGCTCCCACAAGGGATCTTCATAGAAGCCGGCGTTAAAGACAGAGCGGCCCACGCGGATAGCGCCTGAGCGCTTTGATCAGTTCATCACCGGGAATCGGTCGGTCGAACAGATAACCCTGACCGACGTCGCAACGATGCCGGCGCAGGAACGCCAGCTGCTCGGCGGTTTCGATGCCTTCGGCGACAACTTTGAGTTTCAGGTTGTGGGCCATGGCGATCACCGCAGAGGTGATTTCCATGTCGTCCTGGTTGTCGGGGATTTCATGGATGAAGCTGCGATCGATCTTGATGATGTCGATCGGGAATTTCTTCAGATAGCTCAGCGACGAGTAGCCGGTGCCGAAGTCATCCATGGCCAGGGTCAGGCCCAGGCGTTTGAGCTGGTCGAGCTGCAAATGCGTGTCTTCGGTGGCTTCCAGCAGCAGGCCTTCGGTCAGCTCGAGTTCGAGCAGACTGGCCGGCAGCGCTTCTTCCCTGAGGATGTTGGCGATCGAGGCGACCAGATCCGGATCGGAGAACTGTTTCGGTGACAGATTGATTGCCACTTGCAGGTTGCCCAGGCCGGCAGCGGTCAGGGATTTGCTCATGCGGCACGCCTGACGGGCGATCCATTTGCCGATCGGAATGATCAGGCCGGTTTCCTCGGCGACGCTGATGAACTGGTCCGGGCGAATCATGCCGCGTTCCGGATGGTTCCAGCGCAACAGCGCTTCCATCCCCAGCAGACGACCGCTGCGCAGGCACAGTTTCGGCTGGTAGAACACGTCCAGCTCGTTCTGCGTGAGGGCGCGGCGCAGGTTGTTCTCGACGAAAAGTTTGTAACTGGCTTCGGCGTTCAGCGCTTCAGTGAACACCTGCAACTGGTGTTTGCCGTTGGCCTTGGCCTTGTGCAGTGCCAGACCGGCGTTGCGCATCAGGGTCTGCGGGTCGCGCCCGTGTAGCGGCGCGCAGGCCAGGCCGACGGAGCCGGTGACGCTGATCAGCTGGTTGTCGACGAACATCGGCTTGTCGAGGGTCATCAGCAACTGACTGGCGATCTGCTGCCCGGCTTCAAGATCGGTGTCGTCGAGCAACACGGCGAACTCGTTACTGGCAAAACGCGCCAGGCTGCCACTCGGGCTGAGGCTGTTGCGCAGGCGCCGGGCGAGGCTGATCAACAGTTTGTCGCCGGTCTGGTGGCCGAGGCTGTCGTTGATCCGCTTGAAATTGTCGATGTCCACCAGCAACAGGCTGATCGGCGTGTCGCTGTCGCGGGCGAAGCGCTCATCGAGATTGCGGATGAATGCCGGACGGTTGCCGAGGTTGGTCAGGTTGTCGGTGTAGGCCAGGCGCTCGATGCGTTGCTGGGCCAATTTGGTCTGAGTGATGTCTTCGTAGATGCCGATGTAATGCGTCAGCTCACGGTTATCGCCATAGACCTTGGAGATCGACAGCTGGCCCCAGTACGGTTCGAGGTTCTTGCGTCGGCTCTTGAATTCGCCCTGCCAGCTGTTGCTCTGGGCCAGCGCCGAGGGCGCATCGAACAGCAGTTCGCTGAGGTTTTCCAGCGCCGGCAACTCCGACAGGCGCTGACCGTGGACTTCCTCGGTGGTGTACTGGGTGATCGCGGTGAAGCTCGGGTTGACGTACTCGACCACGCCGTCGCAGTTGACCAGCAAGAAGGCGTTGGCGCTTTGCTCGACCGCGCGCTGAAACAGGTGCAGGGCGCTGGTGGCGGTGCGCCGGTTGTGATTGTTGATCACTTGTGCGAACTGGTCGGCCAGTTCGCCGGCAAAGGCGATTTCGTCGGACTGCCAGGCGCGGGTGACGCCGGTCTGTTCCAGGCACAACACGCCGACTACCTGGCCGTCGACGCGAATGCTGGCATCGAGCATGGCGTTGACGTCACGCGGACGCATCGCCTCGGCCATCTCGCGGGTGCGCGGGTCGTGCATGGCGTTGTGCGCATCGATGGCGCGGCTGCTGTGCAGCGCTTCCATGTAATCGGGGAAGCCGCTGATATCGATCGGCTCCGGCAGCAGGTATTCCTGAGTTGCGCGGTGGTAGGCGGAGATCGGCAGCAAGCGCTGGCCTTCGAGGTTCCACAGGCTGGCGCAGTCGATTTCGTAGATATCGCAGGCGCAGCGGGTGATCAGCTCGGCGGCTTCCTGCAGCGAGTTGTGCGTGCTGTAGCGCTGGCGTGCGAGCAGCAGAATCAGATCCTGCTGAGCGCGCACGCGTTCCAGATGCTGCAGTTGTTCCTGCTGGGCACGCTGGTTCAGCTCAAGGGCGATTTGCAGGCGCGAGTTCTGGGTTTCCAGATCCACTGAAGGCAGCGCCTGGGTTTCGTCGAACACCTCGTCGACGGCCAGCAGGTAGCCGCGCAGCAAATGCCGGTTGTGCTGTTTGTAGGCTTCGCCCAGCTCGAGCATGTTCAACGCGCCGGCGGCGGTGTGCAGGGTGTAGCGCACCACGTAATGCGCGCTTTTGCTTAGTTGCTGCTGGATCGCGTCATGCAGTTGGTAGCGCGCTTCGGGCTCCATCAGGCTGGCGTAGGGCGAGCCGACCAGTGCGCAGAGCTCGACGGCCGGCTGGCCAAACTGGCGTTCGCAGTTGGGATCGAGGAACAGCATTGCCCAACTGGCTTCATTCAAGCGCTCGAAACGCAGCATGCCGAGCCGCGAGGGCACCGGCAACTGCGTCACTACCTCGGCCGCCATACGGCTGGCGGCATCGGGCTGGCTCTTCATGAAGGAAACTCGCTTGGAAATATGCTGAATGCGCCGGGCTCTCGCCCTCTTGTCTGTTGGCTGCGGCAAGGTTGCATCATTGCGGCACCGACTGACAAGAGAGATGAAGGCCAAGTGCTATAAGAATATGTCGGCTGCAGTGAACATTTCTCCAGTGCACAACTGAAATGAGCAGAAGATCGCCGCCTTGAACAACTCTTGCAGGCGCCACGTAGCCATACAGGAGGTGCCGAAGGCTGCGATCTTTTGGTGTCTCAACGCAATTTCATACTGATCGACTGCAACTTCTTGCCATCGCGGTCATGGTAATTGACCAATATCTGATCAGCCTCAACGACCACATGCGCAAAATTGTCCTGACTCACCACGGCACTGGTGAGCTCGTGCCGATAATCCCCGGCTGCCGTGCGCACCAGCGGTTGATCGAGGATAAACGTTGAAGCCTTGGCATACGGCAGCAATTTGCTGTTGTGCAACGGCGAGGACACGATGGTGTGCACCTCGAAATCGGTGTCCTCGCTGTGACTCAAGCGACTGGTCAGCGAGCCATGGACGTCACCGGAAACGAACACCACGTTCTTGATCCGGTGAGTGCGGATGGTTTCCAGCAGCCGCAGACGCTGCTCGGGAAAAGCTTTCCAGGCATCGTCACCGTTGAACTTGCGATCGGGATAGAACATCACGCTGGTCACCACGAATTTCACCCGTGCCGGGCTATGGATCAGCCATTGCAGCAGGGCCTGTTCCTGCTCGATGTCGAGAATGCGCCGGTCATCCTTCGACAAGTTGCGCCGGGTGCGGCTGTCGGTGACGAACCAGGCGATATCGCTGTCGCCGAACTGATACCAATAATGCTTCAAGGTATTCCGGTCTATCTGGCCCTCGCTGTTATATGCGTAAACCGGGCTGTGGCTGGCTTGATAAAGTTCATAAGCGGCCATGGCGTTGCGATACAAGTCCTTGTCCGCATCTTTTGCATTGGCGGGCCAGTTATCTTCTATTTCATGATCGTCGAGCATCATGTAAGTCGATGTATTGGACATCAATCGTTGAATATTCGGTTGCGAGAATGCCGTTCGATACTTCTTCAGAATGTCTTTGGCTTCGCGATCCGGTGCAATGATATTCAAATCATCTACATACACTTGATCGCCGGTCATGATCACTGCGCTGACGGGTAGATGACTGTTCTCGACAAGTTGATTGATCGAGCCAAAGATGCGATCGCCCAGTTGCGGCAACGAAGCGATGCCTGCGGTAATCCGCAGATAACGGCAAGATCCGACGATAAAGCCCCGGGGTTGGCTGGCTTGCGCGGTGCGGGTACGAAAGCGGTAGAGCTGTCGCGGCCATTGCAGTGGAAACTCCACCACTGTGTCGATGGTGTGTACCGGATTCATCGGGCTTAACCAGCCGGCTTGATATTCGTATTCACAATCGGCGTCCAGATCCTGTAATACCAGTACGCCCGACATGTCGTTGGCTGAATGCAAAAGTGTAAATACGCTGTTGGACCATTTTTCCGTTCCGGCCTTGCGAACGCGAACTCCGGCAAATACGCGTTTTTTGTCCTGTTGTTCGCCGCGCATGAAAATGCGAACTTCGTTAGTTGTGGCGTGGCCCACGATGGGGCCGATAGTCGGTTTGAACATGATCGATTCCGTTCGAGATTTTAATAAGATGAATTAAATAAGCGGAGCGCATTGAAGCAACTTTCCTGAGCAGAGGTTAGTTGGCCGGCGGCAGAAAATATTGGCGTTAAGTGGACCAGACCTGTGGCCGATGTCAGCGCAGGTTGTAGGAAAGAGGCGCGATCCGGTTTATTTCAGGTAAAAAAAAGCCCCGTCAATTGACGGGGTTGAGGTACGAGCGTGTGGCGCTCGAAAGGGTGCAGCAAGCGGCCCTCCGTCGCCGGAGGGCCGTTTGGGTTACAGCAGGATGGTGCGGATGTCGCCCAACAGGCTGCCCAGACGCTGAGTGAAGCGTGCAGCAGCAGCGCCGTTGATCACGCGGTGATCGTAGGACAGCGACAGTGGCAGCATCAGCTTCGGCTGGAAGGCTTTGCCGTCCCAGACTGGCTGGATGGTTGCCTTGGAAACACCGAGGATCGCCACTTCCGGCGCGTTGACGATCGGCGTGAAGCCGGTGCCGCCAATATGACCGAGGCTGGAAATGGTGAAGCAGGCGCCCTGCATCTCGTCCGAGGACAGCTTCTTGGTGCGGGCTTTTTCAGCCAGCGAAGCCGCTTCGGCTGCCAGTTGCAGCAGGCTCTTCTGGTCGACGTTCTTGATCACCGGCACCAGCAGGCCATCCGGGGTGTCGACGGCGAAGCCGATGTTCACGTATTTCTTGCGGATGATCGCCTTGCCGCTTGGCGCCAGCGAACTGTTGAAGTCCGGCAGTTCCTTGAGCAGGTGCGCGCAGGTCTTGAGCAGCAGCGGCAGGATGGTCAGCTTGACGCCAGCCTTCTCGGCCACGGCTTTTTGCGCAACACGGAAGGCTTCCAGCTCGGTGATGTCCGCCGAGTCGAATTGCGTGACGTGTGGCACGTTCAGCCAGCTGCGGTGCAGGTTGGCAGCGCCGACCTGCATCAGACGGGTCATCGGCACTTCTTCGATTTCGCCGAAACGGCTGAAATCGACCACCGGGATCGGCGGGATGCCCGCGCCACCGGTAGCGCCGCCAGCAGCGGCCGGTGCTTCCTTGGCCTTCTGCATCATCGCCTTGACGTAAACCTGCACGTCTTCCTTGAGGATGCGACCGTGCGGACCGCTGGCGCCAACGGCGCTCAGCTCGACGCCGAACTCACGAGCCAGTTGACGCACGGCAGGGCCGGCGTGAACTTTGGCGCCCGGTTTCGCTGGTGTAGCAGTCGGCGCTGCGGCTGGAGCGGCAGCAGGTGCAGCGGCAGCCGGAGCAGCAGCGGCAGGTGCCGGAGCGCTCGGTGCAGCAGCCGCAGCCGGGGCAGCAGCAGGGGCCGCGCCTTTGACTTTGAGCTTGAGGATCAGGTCGCCGGTACCGACTTCGTCATCCAGCTTGATCGAAACGCTTTCGACCACGCCAGCGGCAGGCGATGGAATTTCCATGCTCGCCTTGTCGGATTCCAGGGTGATCAGCGACTGGTCGGCTTCGACGGTATCGCCGGCCTTGACCAACACTTCGATGATCTTGGCTTTGCCAGCCGAGCCGATGTCCGGAACGTGGATGTCCTGAACGCTGTCGGCAACCGGTGCAGCCGGAGCAGCAGCCGGGGCTGGCGCAGCGGCAGCAGCAGGCGCAGCAGCCTGAGCCGGAGCGGCCGCAGCCGGGGCCGCAGCACCCGCCACTTCCAGATCCAGAATCAGATCGCCAGTGCCGACTTCGTCGTTGAGCTTGACGCTGATGGCTTTGACCACGCCAGCGGCAGGCGACGGGATTTCCATGCTGGCCTTGTCGGATTCCAGAGTGATCAGCGATTGATCAGCTTCGACGCTGTCGCCGACCTTGACCTGAATCTCGATGATCTGTGCCTTGCCCGACGAACCGATGTCCGGCACGTGCACTTGCTGTACCGAAGCGGCAGCAGGAGCAGCGGCAGGCGCGGCAGCAGCAGGTGCCGCAGCCGATTTCTCTTCGGCTTTCGCAGCAGGAGCGGCGGCCGGCGCAGGGGCCGCTTCAGCGGCGCCCTCGACTTCCAGCTCGAGCAGTTCGTCGCCTTCTTTCAGACGGTCGCCCAGCTTCACTTTCAGGCTCTTGATGACGCCGGCTTTCGGGGCTGGCACTTCCATGCTGGCCTTGTCCGATTCCAGGGTCAGGATGCTCTGGTCGGCTTCGATGCGGTCGCCGACCTTCACAAACAGTTCAATTACTTCACCTTCACCGCTGCCGATGTCAGG
>Ga0265296_1003177_pt1 | contig 15641 bp, 13 predicted proteins | sample MunlanPumphouse1_FD_189073 | JGI IMG/M metagenome (GOLD analysis project Ga0265296, IMG submission 189073) | Groundwater microbial communities from a municipal landfill in Southern Ontario, Canada - Pumphouse #1 | ecosystem: Environmental > Aquatic > Deep subsurface > Groundwater | place... | reverse complement strand
GATGATGGCGTTCCTGCCGCTGTTGAGGTCATATGCGAAGGGCATTGTCCTCTGCTGCACTATTGACGCATAGCCTTCCTTGTTCAGTGAAACAACCTCCTCATAGATGTTGTTGAACGCATTGTTTACGTTGTTGAAAGCCGCCTCGTCAATGTAATTCCTTTCCTGCCCAAAATCAATCTTTTTCGAGGTCTCATGCAGGGCAAGGATGCTTGCAACAAGCAAAAAAACCATGAACGTTATGAAAAAGCCCCTTGAATTCATTTTTCCCACGCCCAGTAATCCATTGTGTAAAGGTATGTTTCAGGAATGTCGCAGTTTATTTTCACCTGGTTGTTTTCCGCACACTCGGCAACAGCCTGGTTCTTGTTCAGCCAAATGCAGATGTATCCGCTGCCATTGAGGCTGCTTTCGGCATCAACGATTGTATCAGGGCCGGCATCATTGCCAAATGCAGCATCGAGCACTTTAGTCAGCGAAGCAGAGCCGACTTCGTTGAGCGGCTCCTGGCACGCCGTAATAGGAGAATCGCTCTGGTAAAAATTCACTGTTGGCACCATGGGCGAAAGGTCAATGCTGTTGTAGCCGATATTTGAAAGCCTGTAATCAACCTTGGCGTCATTCACGCCATAAAATTTTCCTCCAGTAAAATCAATGCCAAGGTCGCTGTAGTAAAGCGTGCTGTTCACGCTGAACTTTTCCGGCCATTCAACCGGGTCCTGCTCAAAGCCGTCAATGCTAAAAGAAATTACAGTGCCTGCCGGGGGGAAGTCTACAACACTGCCTTCGGTGAAGTCATCGCCGCAGCCGACGTAATTGCAGGGAATGGTTGCCTTAAAGCTGCCTGACCACCCAAACCTCACATCAAGGCCATCAAAGCCCAGCGTGTTGCTGTCCGCATCCCAAGTGCCATCAGGCCCGTAGTCAGTAACCACTATGCCGTCCCCGAATTTGCCGAACTCCATTGAAACATCCGTTGTGCTCTTGTCAGGCATCCTGCCTGAAAGCTCTGCTATGCGTTCGGAGATTATTTTGTAGACGTCGCTCAGTGCCTGCGGGTCGCTTATGTGGTGATAGCTGCCGCACTCATCCTCTGCAGGATTGGGGCAATACGCGTTTGTTGCAATGTTCTGCATCTGCGTGTCGTCCACATCGCCGCCAATGCCTATTGTGAAAATGTAAATCTGGTTGCTCTTTGCCCTGTCAACCTGATCATTAATCGCAACCTGTGTTCCGGAATCGCTCTGGCCATCGGCAAGCAGGATGATGAATTGTATCGCGTCAGCCCTGCCCCTTGGGCCCAAAAGCTCGTCTATTGCGGTTTCAAGGCCGAGGTGCATTGGTGTGCCGCCCTGTGACATTATCCCGTTTATCGCAGTGGTTATTGCCAGCTTGTTTGCAGGCGTTGCATCAACAAGCTGGCTGTTCAGGGCTGAACTGCCGTTTCCATAGCTTGCCACGCCAAGCCTGTCATCAGGGCTCTGCCAGTCCTCATAGTTCACAAACTCTTTTGCGCTGTTCCTTGCAAAGTTTATTTTCGGGCCAAAAAGCCTGTCAATGGTTATCAGGCCATAGCTCATTGCGGCAAATACATAGTCAGCGCCGGCATCCAGCTTGTAGAAGTTGTAGGGCGAGTCAAAAGTGACGATTGTTGAAGGGCTTGCCGGGTTGCTTATGCTTAGCACATGCAGTCCATCGGCAGTTGCGCCTGAACCTGTGTCAGCGAGGACATAAATGTTTGTGTCGTACAATGCAATGTCCTTTACAGTTTCGCCTGCGAACAGTGTTGTCAAGATGCTCGGGCTTGACTTGTTTGAAATATCTACCACGCGCAGCCCGCCGTCCTCATCGGCAACGTACGCATAATTGCCTGAAACCACAACCGCCTGTGCATTTGTTGTTGCAACAAAGCCCTCAAGTGCAGGGCTGTCCTTGTCTGAAATATCCACAATCCACAGGCCTACAGTTCCATCCCCTCCTTGCTTGTCAGTAACATAAGCATAATCTCCGGAAACAAACAGGCCTTCGGGCTCGTCTATCAGCCCTGAACCGGTGTCATACAGGTTGCTTCTGACATGCCAATTGCTGACGCTTGCATCGCTCTTGTCAATTATCACAAGGCCGCCCGCAAGCGTGTCGCCGGGATAGCTATATGTCCTGAAGCGCGCGTCCTCGTAATCGTAGTAATTGCAGCTGCCTGAGCCTGAAGGGCTTGCACAATAGTGCATCCTGCCATTTGCGTAAGGGTCGTTCCAGGAACTGCGCCTTGAACTCCACCTAAAATAATCGCTTGTGCTTGCGCTGCCTGTAGCGGTCAAAACAACGTAATAAGTATTTCCCGGCGTTACCGAAACAGAATCCGGGAAGTCAAAGTTCTGCCAGGCATAGCACCGGTAGCAGAGGTCATTGCCCTGTACCGTTACAGTGCCGTTCGGCAAATCTGCCCCTGTTAAAGAGCTGCGCAAGTGCGCGGTCACAGAGCGGCTTGAGTTATTTGCCCGCCTGTAAAGCTCAAGCCTTACCCCGTCAACAACACTTGCGCTCGGGATGAAGGATTGTACCGCCCAACTATACGTAGCGCTGTAGCCAATATACCTGTAATCTGTTTGGCTATTCGTCATTCCGGCGTCATACACAGGCACCGGCACCACTGTTCCTGCAGCAGAAGCATAAATGTAGTCCCCTTCCACAAAAACTCCGCGTGCGCTTGTGATTTCCCTTGCATCTCCAGGCTGGCCAATTGTCCTGATTTTTGCCACATCGCTTTTCCTTATCACGCTGATTCCGGAATCCGAGTCCGCGACATACACATAGGTGTTGTCGGCACCAAGGTCTATTGCGTCATCAATGGCTGCCCTGCTTCCTGTGTATGCAAGGCTGCCGCTTTGCGTATTCACGTCCATCTTGTAGACATACATGTCAGTGCCGATGAATGCATCGCTTGCGCCGCTGTCAAACACAACGCTTCTTTCGGTGCCCGAGGCATCATATTGCCCTATCCAGCTCATGCTTCCGCTCCTGTCCATTGAAAGCATTATGTCAACAGGGTCCTGCCTGCCGCCAGCCTCCGCGGAAATGGTGAAATCAATGGTTGTTGTTTCGCCGCATTCTAACGGCAAGCCTGTTGCGCTTGCTTCAAACATAAAACAGGGGCCGCCGACTATTGCAAGCGGGCTGTTTGTGTCCTGCCCCCAGTCCTCGGGGTTTTCGCCGTCGCTTACCTTTACAGCGCATTTGAACCTGTTTGTGTCGTTAGTTTCAGCCAGCGCGTATGTCGGCCCTGTTTCTGCGGTAGGGTCCCATAGGCTGGTTTCCTCATTGTACCTGTACCATTTGTATTCCACGCCAACCGGCGGGTTTGAGTCGGCATCATAGTATGTGTAGCAGCACCTCATTGTTTCGTCTGTTGTTGGGCAAGGATTTCTAATGGCCGGGCAGGAACCGCCTATTGTAATGTTCACATCCCTTGCTTCAGGCGCATGGTCTCCTGCAAAGAATGCCTCCGGCCATTTCTGCTTTTGTTTCGCCTCTTCGACCAAGCCACAGTCTCCCGGCTCTTTTTTTATGAATATTTTCCTGCCGTGAAACACATCCTTGTCTTCCGGAACAGGGGCCCCAAGGCCGTATATGTTTGCGTCATAGGGAAAGCAGGTTTCAAAGTCCTGGTGGCTTGGGTCTCTGCATTGGATGTCAGGCAAGTAAAGGGGCGCCTCGTACCTTGCCATTTCAACCCTGTATGCTATGTTGTCCGGAAGCAGCGCGTCAAGCTTTGTCTCTATAGAATCCCAATGCGCGCCATCAATGGATTCCATTATGAATCCTGTGTTGTCCATTGCCGCTATTGCATCGTCAACAAGCTGGCTTGTTGCAATCTTTGGCTGTGTCAATGGCAAATTGCTTGCGGGCTCACTTGAAATGAACGCAATCATTGCGATGAAAATAACCATTGCAAGCAAGGCATCAATTGAAATCGCCATGCCTTTTTTGCTTGGGCAAAAAAGCCATGGGAAAGACGCGCCTATTGGCGCAGTGCCTTTTTTACTGCGGATAATATATCGTAAGTTCGGCAATTACCTCATCCCCGTCTAAGTTTACAATCCTTTTGACCCTTACTGCTGTCATGTCCTCCCACTTGGGGGGCTGTGTTTCCTGTGATGGCGCTTCTTTCAGGATTTCCCCGGAAGAGTTGATTATCCTGAAATGGAAGTCGTAACCGATTAATAATAATGCCCTTGCCCTGTTGTAATCCCCGCTGCTGCCGCTGTAATCTGCGCCCCATTCAACAAATTTGTTTACCTTGTCTTTGTCAAGCACCCTGTCCCTTTTTGCAAGCCCCATAACGCTTGCCTCGCCAATGCCCCTGTACTGCCAATCGTTTGGCCGCCCTTCAGTCCTCACAAGCATGTCAATGGTTTGCGATGTCTTTGCCTGCAAATCCACAATCAGGCTCTTGTCCGCAGCGCTGCTGTTGCCGCTGTCCATAAGCGCAAGGCTTGCGTTGAGCACAAGCAGGAACACAAGCACCGCAAAAAGGAAGTCAAGGGCTATCCCCTGCCCTTTTTCATTTGCCTTCATCCGCATTCCCCCTCGCTTATTACAATGCCTGTGTCAGGCCTTTTTTCAAGGCACCACTGCCCTGCGGAAAGCGTTATCCCCTCAGTTCCAGTGCCATCAGGGTCTGAGTCCTTTCCGCCAGTCCTTTCAGCGCTTCCTATGTAACTGCAGCTTATTTCGCCGACATTTATGCCGCCCGGCTTGCCTTCAACGCGCCTGAGCCTTGCCTCCGAGGCAAGGGCAAGGGTTTCGCTTGTGGTTGCCCTGTTGCTGTAAAGCCTTGCAATTGCCGCAGCCATTCCGTTGCACTGTATGTTTTTTTCCCCTGTTTCAAGCACAACCGCTGTTTCCGCATTCCTGGCATAGGTTGTCACAAAAACAAGCAATAGCAGGCCGGCAAGAAATAATATAATTCCCACAACCTCTATCGGTGTCTGCCCTTTTGCCTGCATTTCCCCATGCAGCATCTTTGAGCAAGGCATGTCAGGCCCTCTTGAAGCAGATTTTATTCCCGCACCAGTAAACCTTTACATTCTGCCTTCCGCCGGTTGCAGTAACACGCTCGTCCGGGACAGGATTTGGAGGCACAGGCGGATCGCCGTAAATGTCAAGCTCTATGTTTGCCTTAGCCCCCCTTGAAATTATGGAATTGCCGCCCAGGAGTTCCACCGTGGCCTCAAGGGCGCCAAGCTTTGCGCCATCCTCTCCGCAATCTAGGTTATGCCCCTGTCCCAGGTCAGGGTCATTGCAAAGCGTGATGTCCTGAAGCGCAATTGTGCCAACCGGGAACTCAATTTCAACAAACTGGTTGTTGTCAGGCCCAAGCGCGTACACAAGGTCAGCGGCATTCACCATTCTGTCAAGAGCAGTATTTGCCTGGCTTACCCTGATGTTTTCATTGTTTGAAATGTAACTATAGGAAAAAATGAGTGTCACCATAACAAGGCTAAAGCCGGTTATAATCAGGTACTCTGTCGCAACCTGCCCTTTCTTCCCAAACATGCGCTATATAGTAGTATATCCTTAAATAAAACATTTGCCTTTTGGGCAATCAAAAAAACGCAAAAACATTGCTTTTAAAGCAGTTTCAGGCACAATAGTTAGAATGCCATCTGAAAGTGAAGATGCATTTTTTGATGCAGGCGAAGACCCAACGCAGGCGGAAGAGCATTCCACAAGGGAAAAGCTTTTGCAATACAGGCTGTATGCCCTGCTGCTTGAAAAATACGCCGAGCTCATAAACGAAAAGGAAAAGCGCACAATAGGCGAAATAAAGGCACTTGTGAACAAGGAGGATTTGACAATACAGTCCATTGCAGGGGATTTGAAGCCGGAAAACTACACCTTTCCAAACGATTACCCTGCAGCCGCCCAAAAAGCCCTTTCCTTTACCCAAAACGAAATAAGCTTTGTGGAACCGGAAATAAACCTAAACTACTGGCTTGCCCCAAAAGAAATATTCTCCTCCAAAGTAGGCGATGACGAGGATTTGGCAGTGTTCCTATGCTCGCTTCTCTTTGCATTGGAAGACGAAAACGCAGCAGTGATAATCGCGGAGCTTGACAGCCTCAGAACCCATGCATTTGTCGCCACCGAATTTCGGGAAAAATTTTACATCCTTGACGCAAGCCAAAAGCACTCTTTCCCCGATTTTTCCGGAACAAAAGAAGAAGCATTGCAAAAATACTCTTTCAAAGGCGCAAAAATAAAGCGCTTCCTCTACAAATTCAACAACTCAACATACGAGCAATTCATTTAGCAAGCCTTTCTTTCTAAAGAAAGAAAGCCTTGGGAAAGAAAGAGGTTTTTTTGCTGATGCAAAAAAACCTTGGGAAAGAAAGTTTCCCTTTTTTCGCCAGCCTTTGTTAAAGGCTGTGGGAAAGAAAGAAGCCTTTTGTGCTGCTGCACAACATAGGAAAGCAAAAGCTTTCCGTGCCTCGTACCCTGCAGGGCACTCGGAAGCCTTGGGAAAAGAAGTTTTGCTACGCAAAACCAAAGCCTTGGGAAAGGAAAATTTTCCCTAGTTTTCGCCAGCCTTTTGCCAAAAGGCTGTTGGGAAAAACCGCCTTCGGCAATCCTACAAGCTCGCTAATGCTCGCCAAAAAAAGTTCTGTTCCCGCCTCCCGAATTTGCACGGATTTGTTTTGCAGTTATTCGCGGGTAGTCCGTGGTCTTCAGAGTTCATACAACTCCTTTATTTTTTGCTTCACTTCCCTGAGCTTTTGCGCCGAAATTTTTCCAATTTTTTGGGGGATGAGTGTTTTTTCTATTGTTGTTGGAAAGTCCACTATTATCTTGCTTTCTGCACGTAACTCCCCCTCCGCCAAATCGCTGTTGCCCAGTTTTAAATCATATTTTGATTTTGGTTGAGTTGAAGATATACTGATAACAATCAGGTCAGCTGAAGTCTTGTTGTAATTTGTATTGCTTATAACCAAAACCGGCCTTCGCTTGAAACCAAATTGTTGGGAATAAACAATATCGGCGGTAACAACGTCGCCTTGTTCAAAACTTGAAGAGCTTTTCTGCATCTTCTCCCTCTTCAGCCAATCGCTTGTACGCATAAAGCCTAAACGGGTCTTTCTCGGCCGCTTCAATAAGCTTTGCTTTTTGCTCTATTGCCTGCCTTGCCACTTCGGTCCACTTTATTTCAGGATGTTTCTTTATTACCTTGTGTAATTGTTCCGGAATCGCCATAGTCATATTAACCATTTAATCACCTTAAATAAGTAAAATAAGTAGGATTCTATTTAAACCTTCCTTTCAGTGCGGCGTGCTTTCCCTGAACTCCGCTTCCCAGCCCTCCCTGTGGGTGCAAGTCCCGCTGATTTTTGGCATTAATATTCTTTTAATTTGTTTTGTTTGACTAATATCAACGATATCAACGGCTTGCCATTGAGGATAAGCCTGAGAACGCCAAAGTGCTTTTAGGCATCAGGGAAAACTTTTATTCTGCTGAAGAAATTAAGGAGTGGATTAAAAATGGCAAAATCAGGGAATTCAAAAGATAGTGCAAGATGCAAAATTGTGTCCGAAGAATTGCAAGCGTTTAACAAGCTTGTTAAAGGGCACCAAAAATTATTGGAAGCAATTGGAAAACTGTAAGAATTCCCGCCCTCCGGATTTGCATCCGCCCGCATATTTTGCCATGGTGCCATTTTCTGCAGTATCCTCTTGTGGCTTATAATGCATATTCATTGCCGCTTTTTTTTTGCGAAGCCACCCTATTGCCTGCACCCTGCAGGGCGAGCCCAAGCGAAATAGGGTTCTTGCTCGTACCCGCTGGCAGTGGCAGTTAAGGCGAGCAACAGCGAGCCAGCTCAACCGAGCCCAAGCGAGGTTGCCTGCACCCTACAGGGTGTGCCCGTACCAGCCGGACGTGACGGCTTTTGCCGGAGGCAATTTTTCCCAAGGCTTTTCTGAACCCGTAGGGTTCAGAAACCGTAAGAAATGCATTGGCATTTCTAAGGTTTTGCCGTGAGGCAAAAAGGCTTTTGCATATGTTATAAACCATTTCCCTGCAATTTTTTTCTGATGGTAAAAGAAAAATCCGTTGGCTGCGCACTGTTCAGGATTGGCGGCAATGTTCCAGAGTTCCTTTTGCTGCATTACAAGGCGGGGCACTGGGGTTTTCCAAAAGGCCATGTGGAGCAAGGCGAAACAGAGGAACAGACAATGAGGCGCGAGGTTTGCGAGGAAACAACCATTGAGCAAATCAAAATCATTCCTGGATTCAGGCAGGAAACAAAGTACTTTTTCAGGAGGGGCAATGAAACGGTTTTCAAGGAAGTTTCATTCTACCTTGTTGAGGCCCTTGGCGGCAATGTGAAAATTTCGCACGAACACAAGGGCTTTGAATGGCTTTCCTTTGAAAAGGCGCTTGAAAGGCTTACCTTCGAAAACACGAAAAACGTGCTTGAAAAAGCTCGCGGCTTCATGCAAAGCAACAAAATTTGTTATGCCTGAGAATCAGTTTTCTTTTGTTGTTTTTGTCCTGCCTGTCTCGTGCCTTGCAAGGAACTCTTCAATGCCATGCTGCGTCAAAAGCTTGTTTTTTGCGCCCAAATACATTATTACGCTTGCGGCATTTGCAGTGCCGGCATCCATTGCCTTTTCAACGCTTTTTCCCTTCACAATCTGCGAAACAAAACCGCAATGGAAAGCGTCTCCTGCGCCGGTCGTGTCCGCAATTTCCGCCTTGAAAGCAGGCTTGTGGTAATAATGGCTGCCGTCAAAGGCATGCGCCCCCCTTTTGTCCTCTGTCACAACAACAAGCGGCACAATCTGCTGCAGCAGCTGCAGCTGCTTTTTCACCTGCTTTTCCCCTGTCAAAGTTTCGGCCTCGGACCTGTTGAGCAAAAGAATGTCAACCTTTTTCAGCAAGGGCGTGAGCGCATTGAAGCCCTGCCTTATTTCCGACATTCCGGGATTGAACGAAACGCTTATTCCCCTTGCTTCCGCAAAATCAAGAATCTTTTTCAAAATCTCCGGCTTTGAATGGAAACTGCTCAAATGAATCCACCTGGTTTCAGCAAGCCAAGCCCAGCGAACCTTTTTTTCCTCACCCAGATGGGTAGTGGCGCCGCCATAAACCAAAATAATGCGGTCATGCCCAAAGCCAGTGAGAATGGCGCTGTACGCGGTTTCATAGCCCTTAAGCCTTGAAACAAGCCTTGTGCTAACCCCTTCCCTGCGCAATTCCCTCAAAACAATCCTGCCGGCAGCATCATCGCCAACAGCCACAAGGGCGCCGGCCTTCAGGCCAAGCCTCCTGAAGCCAACAGCAGTATTTGTAGCGCCGCCGCCAGTGGCATAAAAAATGCTTTCCACTTCCTTCTTTGAGCCAACAGGCAGCAGCAAATTTCCATTGGAAACCCTGCCCCTAAGGGCAATAAAAGTGTCAATCGTGGCATTCCCAATGCAAACAACGTCAAACATGAAGACAATAACATTTCCCTCCTTTTTATTTGTTTTGCACCGGCAATTTTCCTGAAAAAAAAATTCAATTCAAATGGACCAATTGCCTTTGTTCCAATTAGCAACCTTTAAATTCCCCCGTTGCCATATATTGCCCTGTGAAATCAAATGCACGAGCTTAGAAAGGACTATATTTTTGACCGCTGGGTTATTGTGGATACCGAGCGTGCAAAGAGGCCGCGTGACTTCATAAAGCAGCACCCGAAAATAAATGAAACCGGATCCTGCCCTTTTTGCCCCGGCAGCGAGAGCATGACACCGCCAGAGATTGCGCGCGTTGAGGAAAACGGCAAATGGGTTTTAAGGTGCTTTGAAAACAAGTTTCCAGCGGTGACAGCTGAAGGGGGCCCTGCAGTCAAAACTTCGGGCGAGTTCTTTACCTCGGGAAACGCCTTTGGAAGGCACGAGGTCATTGTTGAAACGCCTTTGCACAAGCAAAAATTTCACGAGCTTTCCGCAGAGCGCATTGCGAAGTATTTGCAGCTTCTTTTCAAAAGAAGGGATGCCTTGTACAAGGTTAACGGCATAAAGTTCGTGGCGATGTTCAAAAACCACGGGCTTGAGGCCGGAACAAGCCTTGTGCACGAGCACACGCAGCTCATTGCCTACAACAAGCTTCCCCAGAATGTTGAGCGCGAAATAAAAGAGATTGCAAAATACAGGCGCAGGCTGAAAAAATGCCCTTACTGCAAGGTTGTTGAGCTTGAAAGGAAAGGCCCGAGAAGAATTGCGGAAAACGGTTCATTCCTCGCCTTCACGCCCTATGCCTCAATTTTTGAATTCGAGGCAGGCATTTTCCCAAAGGCGCACGTCAACCACTTTTCAGATTTGAACGATGCGCAGGTTTTACAGCTTGCGGAGTTGCTGAAAAAAGTCCTTTCAAAGCTTTCAGAACTGCAGGCGCCGTTCAACGTATACTTCCACGAGGCGCCCCCGGGGAAAAAGCACCACATCCACGTCAAGATTGTTCCGCGCTTAATCACATGGGGCGGCTTTGAGCACTGCACCGGCTGCATAATAAACACTGTTTCGCCTGAGCACGCCGCGGAATTCTACAGGAAAGAAAAGGAATAATGCTTTTACTCAAAAAATTTCAGCAGTCCCTTGTGCAAAAGCCCGTTGCTTGCAATTATCTCCCTGCTTTTGAACAGGTCAACTTTTTCGCCTTTTCTGCCGCTGATTTCGGCACCCGCCTCTCGCGCAATAAGTTCTGCCGCGGCAATGTCCACTATCTTGGTTCTGATGCCGCCGATGTAGGCGTCATATCCGCCCTGTGCAACATAGCAAAGCCCGAGCGAACCAAGTCCAAAGTTCCTTACAAAATTGACTTTCCCCGCCATTTTGTTCAGGGCTTTCAACTCTGCTTTCTCCAAATGCCCATAGTCAAAAAACACGGTGGCCTTATCCAGGCTTTTTGTCTTTGAAACACCTATTCTTTTCCCGTTCAGGAACGCGCCTTTTCCCTTTTCCGCATAGTAAAGCCTTTTTGCCGAGGGGTCAAAGACAACGCCCAAAACAATCTCTTTTTCCATTGCAAGCGCGATTGAAACAGTGAAAAGCGGCAGTTTCCTGAAATAGTTCTTGGTTCCATCCAAGGGGTCTATAATCCAAGTGAATTCAGAATTTTTCTCTTTCGGCTTTGACTCTTCGGAAAGGATGTTGTGGCCCGGAAACTCTTTTTCAAGGATTCCGATTATTGCCCTCTCAGATTCAATGTCGGAATCTGTGGACAGGTCTGCCTTGCCTTTAAGCTCTGCAACTTTCCTGCTTTCCATCCTCTCCAAAATTATTTTTCCCGCTTTTTTTGCCGCAGAAATTGCGGTTTTCAGTTCTCTTGATTTTTCCATCTTTGCACCGCTTCCTTTGGCTGTGAGCACCGAAAAACCATTAACGCTGTTTGATTTAATAAACCTTTTTTGGTGCAAAAAAAACGGAAACACAGGGAATTTTCATAAAGGTTAAAAATTGAATTGAACTTTTTATATTAGGTTTTCATGGCTGGATATAAATTTCACAAAAAATTCGGAACTGGCGGAGCTGGAAACCGTGCAGGCGGGCAAAAAAGCGAAACCTTTTCTGAAAGGTCTGAACGATTAAAAGCGGAGCGGGAACGCGTGGAAAAAGCGCGACGATTGCAGAAACCCGAAAATCCAAAAAAAGAACCGCACGCCTCAAGTGAAATTCAGTTCTTGTTGCAATCAGAAAGAAGGTTAATCCAATTAAAATTGGCGGTCAGGCCAGAAACTCCGACGGCTCAAATAATGTATGTATCGGCGTTAAGAAAATTTGAAAAAACTGCAAGCGAATTAGTCGAAAGAAAAGGAGACCCAACAGCTAAACGAAAATTAGCAGATGCTTTGGGCGAATTAATAACTTTTGATCCTGAAAACAAGTTGCGTCATCAGCAAAAATTGTCCAAAGTATTAGCTTCTTTGATTAGCAATATATCTAATGAGCTAAGGCATGGGCAAACTGAACAGTATCACAGAACAAAATGGGCTACGAGGAGTGAACAAGAAAAAATGCCAAAACAAGATCCAAAAATTGCCAGATTACAACAGGAACTTGCGGAATTGACAGTAAAAAAACAACGATTAGATGCTGAACTTGGCAAAAAATAATTTTGATTCTTAGATGTTTTGTCCGCTGTAGAAGGAAGCTGCTTTTTCCGGCGGCATTGCATTGATTGTTATTCCTGATTCAATTTCGCAATGGAACTTCTTTTTCAATCGGCTTTCCATTTTTCGCATCTTCCTTTAACGCAAGCAGCCTTATTTCAAAGAATCAAGGTTAATGCACAATTGGTCTTCCCAAATCATTTCAGGATAGCTTTCAAGCATTTTTCTGACGTATTCTTTCCTTTTGTCGTATGTTTTCCGGTCCATGGCTTCAAATTTGACCGTAATATACGGGCCGTTTTGGGAACTCCTAAATATAATCATGCCATCGTCAAAATCAGCCCTTGCCCCGTCATCGTTCGGTATTATGCTGCTATCAGTGATTTTTGCGTTGGGAAACTCTTTCTTGAATTTTTTGGATATCTCTTTAATTACCTGTACCTTTTTTCCGTCAGGGCAGCCAATCTTTATTTCAGGCGAAGAAATGTACTTTGGAAAACTTTCATATAACCGGCTTAATGACAATTTTTTTTCAGACAAGTATTCCATCAGCCTTAAAACAGCGTAAGAGCCGTCATCATGGCCATAAGCGTTCTCGTTGAAAAAGAAGTGGCCTGACAATTCACCGCCAAAAGCGGCGTTTTCCTCGGCAATCTTGGATTTGATGAACGCGTGCCCCGTCAGCCACATGATTGGAATGCCCTGGTTTTTTTCAACAACCTTTTTGACAACCTGCGAACACAGCGTGTTATAAACAATTTTTGATTTTGGAAACCTTTCCAGAACCTCTTTTGCAAAAATTGCCACAAGCACGTCATTCCACAAAATTCTCCCTTTTTCATCCACTGCCCCGATTCTGTCCCCATCACCGTCAAAAGCAAACCCCACATCGGCTTTTTCTTTCACAACAGCTGCTGCAAGTTCATTCATAAAATGCTCGTCGGTGGGGTCAGGCGTGCCGTCAGGAAAACTTCCGTCAACATTTGCCTCTTTGCAAATTACTTCACAACCAGCCCTTTTGAACAGTTCAGGCACAAACATTCCAGGCGTGCCATGCCTGAAATCAAAGACAACCTTGAATTTTTTCTTGATTGCAACCCTTTTCAGCACGTCATTCATGTAATCCTCTTTGATGTCCTTCCTTACAACAGTGCCCTTTTCATTGGATTTGAAATAACTCTCTTCCTCAATGGTTTTCCTTATCTCCTGCAATTCCGCAATCTCGGTTGTCTTGGAAAAACCAATGCAGAGCTTGAAGCCGTTGAAATTGCTCGGATTATGGGACGCAGTAATCATGGCCCCGCCATTGGTCTGGAACCTGTACTGCCCATAGTAAACCATCTGTGTCATGACCATGCCAAGGTCTATGACATCAATGCCCATTTCGGTCAGGCTTTTAATGAAGGCTTTCTGGAATTTTTCCCCGCTTAAGCGGCAATCCCTGCCAACTACAGCCTGCCTTATTTTTCTCCTGCGCAAAAAAGTGCCAAAAGCCCTGCCAATGGCTTCAACCTGCCTGGTATCCAACTGGTCGGGAACAATGCCCCTAATGTCATAGTTCCTGAAAATAAACGGGTCAACCTTCAAACAACCACGCTTTCAAAACCACTTAATCAATAGCTTATAGGACGCTTATAAAGGTTATAATATTTATGGGTCAAGGCTGAAAAGGGCATAAGCGGTTGCACAGCAACTGTTAAAAACAATTTCATTGTTGTTCTTAACACTTGCTTTAATTAAAACAGGGGTGTTTTTCAAATGGTTAAGGTTGCAATCAACGGTTTTGGCAGGATTGGAAGGCAGGCATTCAAGGCAATGCTTGAAAAGGGCATTGAGGTCGTGGCAATAAACGACCTGACAGACAATGCCACTTTGGCTCATTTGCTCCAGTTTGATTCCGTTTACGGAAAGTTTTCAAAGGAAGTAAAGTCCGATTCAGGGCACCTTATTGTTGACGGCAAAAAAATAGCGGCCTTTTCCGAAAAAGACCCTGCAAAGCTCCCGTGGAAAGCATTGGGCGTTGACATAGTGCTGGAAAGCACAGGCGTTTTCAGGACAGAGGAACAATGCAAGCCGCACCTTCTGGCAGGCGCAAAAAAAGTTGTCATTTCCGCGCCGCCAAAGGACGAAACAGGAAAACAGTTCATTCTAAACGTGAACACAGACAGCTACAACCCAAAAACAGAGCACGTGCTGAGCATGGCTTCCTGCACCACAAACTGCCTTGCCCCAATGGTCAAGGTTTTGCATGAAGGCATAGGCATTGAAAAAGGCTTTTTGACAACAGTGCACGCTTATACAGCGGACCAGAGCCTTGTTGATGGCCCGCACAAGGATTTGAGGAGGGCAAGGGCTGCCGCCATAAACCTGGTTCCGACAAGCACAGGCGCGGCAAAGGCAATAACAAGCATCTTCACCGATTTGAAGGGAAAGCTTGACGGCATTGCAGTAAGGGTTCCGGTTCCGACAGGAAGCATTACCGATTTTACCTGCGTGATGAAAAGGGAAACAAGCGCAGAGGAAGTCAATGCCCTGTTCAAAAAGGCTGCTTCAGGCGCCTTGTCAAGAAACCTTGAGTATTCCGAAGGCGAACTTGTGAGCACGGACATTGTGGGCAATGCGCATGGCTGCATTTTTGACAGCAAGCTCACAAAGGCAAATGGAAGGCTTGTAAAGGCCTTTGGCTGGTATGACAATGAGTGGGGCTATAGCTCGCTTTTGGCTGACTTCATGCTCTTCCTTGCAAAAAAAGGCTTTGCCTAAGGCGAGTTTTCCCAAGGCTTTTTTTGCAATTGGCAAAAAAGGCTTTGTGTGAAAGCTTTTTATTTTAGTTTAGTAATCCTTTCTTTAATAGGGGGCTGAAAAAGCATAATTTTTTTGGAGGCGGTGGAATGGGCGAATACAGGTTTTTGACAAAAGAGGTTGTTGGCGGCAAAACAATTGTAATAAGGGTTGACCTTAACAGCAATGTTGAGGAAGGCGAGCTTTTTGAGAGCGCAAGGATAAGAAAGCACGCCGAAACCATCAGGGGCCTTGCCTTAAAGGGCGCAAAGGTTGTTGCGCTTGCCCATCAGGGAAGGAAGGGCGGCGAGGACTGCATTTCGCTTCAGCAGCATGCCGAGCTTCTTTCAGGGCTTTTGGAAAAAGAGGTAAAGCTGCTGAAATGGGACTCTGACTACGTTGCTGCCATAAGTCAGATGCAGCCAGGCGAAATCGTTCTGATGGAAAACGTGCGCTTCCACGACAACGAGGAACAGGATTTTTCGGCGGAAGAAGCCGGCAAAATAGAATGGGTGCAGAAGATTGCCTCCGTTTCACAGCTGTTTGTGCAGGACGCGTTGAGCGTTTGCCACAGGGCACAGCCAAGCGTTATAGGCTTCACCGCGCTCCTGCCAAGCTTTGCAGGACCTGTGCTTGAAACAGAATTGAATGCTTTGAAGCACTTTGATTCAGGCGAAAAGCCCTGCGTTTTTGTTTTGGGCGGGGCAAAGC
>Ga0265296_1003176_pt1 | contig 15646 bp, 12 predicted proteins | sample MunlanPumphouse1_FD_189073 | JGI IMG/M metagenome (GOLD analysis project Ga0265296, IMG submission 189073) | Groundwater microbial communities from a municipal landfill in Southern Ontario, Canada - Pumphouse #1 | ecosystem: Environmental > Aquatic > Deep subsurface > Groundwater | place... | reverse complement strand
GAACTCTCGATCGAGCTGATCACGCCGATCGCAATGGAAAAGGAACTTCGGTTCGCGATTCGCGAGGGCGGCCGCACCGTGGGCGCCGGTATCGTGACCGAGATCATAGAGTAGCGCACAGGAGAGAGGAATCGGAAAGCCATGAGAGAACTTGCGATTCTTGCGTGCAGCGTCTGCAAGAACAGAAACTACACGACGATGAAGAACAAGCGGCAGCATCCGGACAGGCTCGAGCACAAGAAGTATTGCCGTTTCTGCCGGAAGCACACCATTCACAAAGAGACCCGGTAGGCGGAGCGCGATATGTTCCAGAAAATAAGACATTTTTTCAGCGAGACCCGGGTGGAGTTGCGGAAGGTCACCTGGCCGACCCGAGATGAGCTCAAGGAATCCACCAAGATCGTGATCGTGGCGACGTTCGTCGTCACGGTGTTCATCGGAATCATCGACCAGATCCTCACGCTCGTCGTGAGGCGTCTTCTCGGGTGGTAAAGGAGGGCCTCAGCCCGGCCGAGGGCTCGCAGGCATAACGCCATGGGTGATGATATTTTCAAGAATCTGAACGGGGAACAGGAAGCGGAGATCCCCGCCGGGCAGGAAACTGCGGACGGGATGGAAGCTCCCGGAGCCTCCGAGGCCGCCGACCCGGCCCTCACAGAGAAGCCGCGCGTCCGCCGCGCGGCAGCGGACGCCCCGGCGGCGTCGCTCGCGGCCGGACTCTCGCCTGGGCCGGAGGAGGCAGGGAAGAAGATGCGCTGGTACGTCGTCCACACCTACTCGGGCCGCGAAAACAAGGTGCGGGATACGATCGAGCGTCTCATTAAGAATTCGGGAATGCAGGAGCGGTTCGGAAAGGTTCTCGTGGCCACCGAAGAAGTGGCCGAGATGAAAAAGGGAAAGAAGAAGGTTTCCCACCGGAAGCTGTTCCCGAGCTATATCCTTATCGAGATGGAAATGAGCGAGGAGGCGTGGGGGCTCATCGAGAACGTGCCCGGCGTCACGCATTTCGTGGGAGGCGTCAAGAAGCCGTTTCCGATCCCGAAGAAGGAAGTCGATAGAATTCTCGGAAGGATGGAGAAGAAAGAAGGGATCGTGCCGGAGGTTCCGTTCACGCTCGGCGAGCACGTGCACGTCGTGGACGGCCCCTTCGCGGATTTCACCGGCGTCGTCGACGAAATCAATCCGGAGCGGGGAAAGGTCAAGGTTCTCGTCAGCATCTTCGGCAGAGAAACCCCGGTCGAGCTCGATTTTCTCCAGGTAAAGACCATTTAACGATTCCCGGTTCCCGCGCGCGGGTCAGCACGAAGGAGCGCTGGTTCGAATGGCCAAGAAGTCTAAAAAGAAGATCATGAAAATCGTCAAGCTGCAGATTCCGGCCGGCAAGGCCACGCCGGCGCCGCCCGTCGGTCCGGCGCTCGGTCAACTCCAGGTGAGTTCGATGGAATTCTGCAAGCAGTTCAACAACTCGACCCAGAGCATGGTAGGCTGGATCGTTCCGGTCGAGATCACCGTGTATGCCGACAAGACCTTCGTCTTCATCGTCAAGGCTCCGCCGGTGTCGGAGCTTCTCAAGAAGGCGGTCAACATCGCCAAGGGTTCCGGCGAGCCGAACAAGGAAAAGGTCGCCAAGATATCGAAGGACCAGGTGCGCGAAATCGCGAAGGCGAAGATAAAGGATCTCAACTGCGCGACGATCGAGGCCGCGATGAAGATGGTCGAGGGAAGCGCCCGCAGCATGGGAATCATCGTCGAGGAATGACGTCAAGAAAGTGGTGAAGCTATGAAGCCCGGCAAGAGATATCGTGAGAGCGTCGCGAAAGTCGACGGCACGCGCGAGTATCCGATCGACGAGGCGGTGGAAGTGCTCAAGAGTTTCCCCCCCTCGAAGTTCGACGAGACGGTCGAGTTCTCCGCGAACCTCGGCGTCGACCCGAAGCACGCGGATCAGCAGGTCCGCGGCACGGTCCTCCTTCCGCACGGCACGGGGAAGACGGTACGCGTCCTCGTCCTCGCGCGCGGCGAGAAGGAGCAGGAGGCGAAGAACGCCGGAGCCGACAGCGTGGGCTCCGTCGAGTTCATCGAGAAGATCAAGGAAGGCTGGTTCGAGTTCGACGTCGCGATCTCCACGCCCGACATGATGGGGGAAGTCGGCAAGCTTGGAAAGCTGCTCGGCCCCCGCGGCCTCATGCCGAACCCGAAATCGGGCACGGTGACTTTCGACGTCGCGAAGGCGGTCAGGGAGGCGAAGGCCGGAAAGATCGAGTACCGCGTCGACAAGGGCGCCAACATCCACGTCCCGGTCGGCAAGGTGTCGTTCGAGAAGCAGAAGCTCGTCGACAACATCAAGGCGCTCGCGCAGGAGCTCATGCGCGCGAAGCCGGCCTCGGCGAAGGGCAAATATATCAAGAGCATGTACATCTCCTCCACGATGGGACCGTCGCTCGCGATCGACACGGCGTCGCTCCTCGGAGAAGCTCGTTAGGAGAAGGGAAAGCGGTTATGGTTCAAGCAGCGAAAACGAAAAAGATCAACGATCTCGAGACGATTCTGAAGGGCGCCAAGTGCATCATCCTGAGCGACTTCACCGGTCTCAACGTCAAGGACATCTCGGCGCTTCGCCGGGCCTGCCGCGAGAAGGGCATCACGTTGCGCGTCGTCAAGAATACGCTGGCGAAGCGGAGCTTCGAGGACCTCGGACTTTCGGGCCTCGCTCCCCTCCTCGAAGGCCCGACGGCTATCGCGATCAGCACGGAGGATGAAGTAACCCCCGCGCAGGTCATCAAGAAGTTCGCCGATGATTACGAGCTCCCCCGCTTCAAGGGGGGGTACGTATTGGGTCGCATCCTTTCCGATAAGGAGGTGATCCGGCTCGCCGCGCTCCCCGGGAGGGATATCCTTCTCGCCCAGGTGGTAGGCACCGCACAGGCCCCGCTGCGAGGTCTCCTCAATTGCCTCAACGCTTCCCTGCGGGACCTCGTGAACATCGTGAAGGCCATCGAGGACAAGAAGGGAGCCGCCGCATAGCGCGGCCACGGTCGCCGCAGGGGGACCGGTCCGGTGAAGGGGTTTCGTTCCCGCCGGGGGACGAACCCGTTGTTTGTGCATAAAAGCAAGAAAGAGAGGTCAGAAAATGCCCACGAAGAAGAAAGACGAAGCCGCCGAGGCCATGGACGGTGCGGCTCAGACCGAAGAAGGACAGGAAAAGGCGAAGCCGGTCGGTGGAGCCGTCGGCAAGATCGTCGGCCAGATCGAGGTCCTCAGCGTGCTCGAGCTCTCGGAGCTCGTCAAGGCGCTCGAGGAGCGGTTCGGCGTCACCGCCGCCGCCCCGATGGCGTTCATGCCGGGCATGATGGCCGGCGCGGGCCCCGCGGCCGAAGTCGAGGAAAAGACCGAGTTCACGGTGATGCTCAAGGAAATCGGCGCGAACAAGATCCAGGTCATCAAGGTCGTCCGCGCGATCACGGGCCTTGGCCTCATCGAGGCGAAGAAGCTCGTCGAGGAAGCCCCGAAGGCGATCAAGGAGGCCGTGAACAAGCAGGAAGCCGAAGAGATCAAGAAGAAGGTCGAAGAGGTCGGCGGCGTCATCGAGATCAAGTAGCATCGCAAAGCCGGGATTGGCCTGTAACAGAAGGGGTCATTTTACATGATCACGGTGCCTGAGCGAATCGATTTTGCAAAGATTCCGCAGGTGGTGGACATCCCGCATCTCCTGGAAGTCCAACTCGCGTCATACGAGCGATTTCTGCAGCGCGGCGTCCCGATGGACAAGCGGGAGGTCATCGGTCTCGAATCGGTGTTCCATTCCGTTTTTCCTGTGGTTTCGGCGCGGGGAGAGTTCACGCTCGAGTATCTCGGATACTCCATGGGCGAGCCGAAGTACAGCGTCGAGGAATGCAAGGAGCGCGATCTCACGTTCGCGGCTCCCCTCAAGGCGGCGCTCCGGCTCGTCGTGCGCGAGAACCAGGACGGCGAGAAGGTTATCAAGGACATCATTCAGAGCGAGGTGTACCTCGGCGAGATTCCCCTGATAACCGATATGGGGACGTTCATCATCAACGGCGCCGAGCGGGTGATCGTGAGCCAGCTCCACCGTTCTCCGGGCGTCGTCTTCGACGACGACTACCACCCGAACGGCAAGCGCCTCTTCAACGCCCGCATCATCCCGTACCGCGGATCGTGGGTCGAATTCACGATCGACGTGAACGACATCATGTACGTCTACATCGATCGCCGGAGGAAGATACCCGTCACGGTGCTCCTCAAGGCGATGGGATTCGAGCCCAATAGCGCGATCATCAAGCTGTTCCACCGGACCGAGGTCGTCGACCTCTCCGGGCGGTCGAGCAAAAAGGACGGCGGGCTCGTCGGGCGTTACGTCGCCGAGGACGTCGTGAGCCGTGAAACGGGAGAAGTGATTCTCGAGGCGGGAAAGCCGATCGCCGAGACGGATATCGAGAAGATGAAAATGTCGAAGGTCGCGAAGATCGTACTCGTCGTGAAGGAAGGGAATCTCGAGGAGGACGTGATCATCAAGACCCTCGACAAGGATCCCACCTCGAACGCCGAGGAGGCGCTCAAGCGTCTCTACAATCTCATGCGTCCGGGGGATCCGCCGAACGCCGACACGGCGAAGGCGCTCCTCGACAGGCTGTTCTTCAACCCGAAGCGCTACAATCTCGAGAAGGTCGGCCGCCACAAGATGAACCGGCGGCTCCAGATCGACGTGCCCATGGACACGACGACCCTGACCGAAAAGGATTTCGTCGCGGTCGTGGCCAACCTCATTCAACTGAAGGAGCTCGACGGAGCGGTCGACGACATCGACCATCTCGGCAATCGCCGGGTGCGTTCCGTCGGCGAGCTCCTCGCGAACCAGTTCTCCGTGGGGCTCGCACGCATGGCGCGGATCATCCGCGAACGCATGACGATCCAGGAGACGGAAAGCCCCACGCCGTACGATCTCGTGAACGCGCGCACGATCAGCGCGGTCATTCAGTCGTTCTTCGGTTCGAGCCAGCTCTCGCAGTTCATGGACCAGACGAACCCGCTCGCCGAGCTCACGCACAAGCGCCGCCTCTCGGCGCTCGGCCCCGGCGGCCTCACGCGCGAACGCGCGGGGTTCGAGGTCCGCGACGTGCATTACACGCACTACGGGCGCATGTGTCCGATCGAGACCCCTGAAGGTCCGAATATCGGCCTCATCACGTCGCTCGCGACGTATGCGCGGGTCAACCAGTTCGGGTTTCTCGAAACCCCGTATCGCAAGGTGAAGAACGGCGTCGTGACGGACGAGTCGGAGATGCTCTCCGCCGACCAGGAAGACAATTACATCATCGCCCACGCGAACGCCAAGCTCGACAAGCACCGCAAGTTCGTCGAGCCCGTCGTGATGGCGCGGTACCGGGGGGATTTCGTTCTCGTCGATCCGAAGGAAGTCCATTTCATGGACGTTTCTCCGAACCAGCTCGTGAGCGCCGCCGCGGCCCTCATTCCGTTCCTCGAGCACGACGACGCGAACCGGGCTCTCATGGGATGCAACATGCAGCGGCAGGCCGTGCCCCTCATCAAGGCCGAGGCGCCGCTCGTCGGAACGGGCCTCGAGGGAAAGGTCGCCTACGACTCGGGCGTCCTCGGCATCGCGCGGCGCGCGGGCAGGGTCGAGGCCGTGACCGCGAACCAGATCCTCATCAGCTACGGCGGGAAGAAAGAGGACGAGGATCTCGACGATTTCTCGGGATTCGGCGGCGTCGACGAGTACAAGCTCATCAAGTTCCAGCGGTCGAACCAGGACACCTGCGTCAACCAGAAACCGATCATCGAGGTCGGACAGAAGGTCAAGAAGGGCGAGGTGATCGCGGACGGCTCCGCGACGAGAAACGGCGAGCTCGCGCTCGGCCGCAACGTGCTCGTCGCCTTCATGCCGTGGCGCGGGTACAACTTCGAAGACGCGATCATCATCAGCGAGAAGCTCGTCAAGGCGGACATATTCACGTCGATTCATATCGAGGAGTTCGAGACCCAGGTCCGCGACACGAAGGCCGGAATGGAGGAGATCACCCGCGAGATTCCGAACGTGAGCGAGGAGATGCTGGCGAACCTCGACGAGGACGGCGTCGTGCGCGTCGGCGCCCACGTGAAAGCGGGAGACATTCTCGTCGGCAAGGTGACTCCGAAGGGAGAAACCGAGCTCACGCCGGAGGAACGGCTGTTGAAAGCGATATTCGGCGAGAAGGCCGGAGACGTGCGCGACGCTTCGCTCAAGGCGCCCCCGGGCATGGACGGCATCGTCGTCGACATCAAGCTCTTCTCCCGCAAGGAGCGGGACGAGCGGGCGAAGAGCCACGAGAAGAAGAAACTGGTGGAGCTTCAGCACCAGCGCGATCTCGAGATCAAGCACATCAAGGAAAAAAGACGCGAGCGCCTTGCGCGGCTCATGGTCGGCCAGACCTCGGAGAAGCTTATCCACGCCGAAACGGGCGAAGTGCTCGCCCGCGGCGGACGCAAGATCACCGATAAGATGATCGAGGGGCTGGACATCGATCATCTCCACTGGGGGCTCCCGGTCGTCAAGGACGCCAAAGTCGACCGCAGGATCCAGTCCCTCATGGAGGCGGCGGCGCGCGCGATCGAGAAGGTGGAGAGCACCTACGAGAAGGAAAGCGAGCGCGTCATGCGCGGGGACGAGCTTCCGCCGGGCGTGAGCAAGCTCGTGAAGGTCTACGTTGCGCGCAAGCGCAAGGTGTCGGTCGGCGACAAGATGGCCGGACGCCACGGCAACAAGGGAGTCGTCTCCCGAATCGTGCCGGAAGAGGATATGCCGCATCTTCCCGACGGAACGCCGGTGGAGATCATTCTCAATCCGCTCGGCGTGCCGAGCCGTATGAATGTCGGCCAGATCCTCGAGACGCACCTCGGCTGGGCCGTCGAGAAGCTCGGACTCAAGGCGTCGACGCCCGTTTTCAACGGCGCGACGATCGATGAAATCAAGAAGCTCCTCTCCGATGCGGGGCTTCCCGAGAGCGGCAAGATTGGGCTTTCCGACGGGATGACGGGGGAGGTCTTCGACGCGCCGGTCACGGTCGGCCAGATCTACATGATGAAGCTGTCGCATCTCGTCGACGACAAGATCCACGCGCGCTCGATCGGACCCTACTCGCTCGTTTCGCAGCAGCCGCTCGGCGGCAAGGCGCAGTTCGGCGGGCAGCGCTTCGGAGAGATGGAGGTGTGGGCGCTCGAAGCGTACGGCGCTGCCTACACGCTCCAGGAGCTCCTCACGGTGAAATCGGACGACGTCGCCGGCCGGAGCAAGATTTACGAGGCGATCGTGAAAGGCGAGAACGCGCCGGAGCCGGGACTTCCCGAATCGTTCAACGTGCTCATCAAGGAGCTTCAGAGCCTCTGCCTCGACGTGCAGCTCGAAAAGCTCGAGAAAAATTGAACGCGGTATATCAGGCGAGATTGGTGAACGGGTTCCGCCGGAGGTAACCATTGTATACCACGCTTTTCGAAAAGGATCGAAACAAGCCCACCGACATCAAGGCGATGCGCATCCAGCTCGCCTCCCCCGAGGTGATACGTCAGTGGAGCTTCGGCGAGGTCACGAAGCCCGAGACCATCAACTACCGATCCTTCAAGCCCGAGAAAGACGGGCTTTTCTGCGAGCGCATATTCGGCCCGGTGAAGGATTGGGAGTGCACCTGCGGAAAATACAAGCGCATTCGCTATCGCGGCGTCATCTGCGATCGCTGCGGCGTTGAGGTCACGCATTCGCGCGTGAGGCGCGAGCGGATGGGGCACATCGAGCTCGCCGTTCCCGTCGCGCATATCTGGTTCCTCAAGGGCGTTCCGAGCCGCGTCGGCTACATGCTCGACATGACGGTGCGCAACCTCGAGCGCGTTCTCTATTACGAGTCGCACCTGGTCATCGACCCGGGGGACACGGACCTCAAGGTCAAGGAGCTCATCGATGACGATACCTTCACTGAGCTCACGGACCAGGGGAAGGAATTCGTCGCCAGGATGGGAGGCGAGGCGATCCGCGACATGCTCAAGACGATCAACGTCGAAGAGCTCTCGATCAATCTCCGCGCCCAGTCGAAGGTCGAGACGTCGGTTCAGCGCAAGAAGGACGTTCTGAAACGCCTCAAGGTCGTCGAAGCGTTCCGGCAGAGCAAGAACAAGTCCGAGTGGATGATCCTCGATGTCATCCCGGTTCTTCCGCCCGACCTCAGGCCGCTCGTTCCGCTCGAGGGCGGGCGTTTCGCGACGAGCGACCTGAACGACCTCTACCGGCGCGTCATCAACCGCAACAACCGTCTCAAGAAGCTCATCGAGATCCGCGCGCCGGAGGTCATTCTCCGCAACGAGAAGCGCATGCTCCAAGAAGCGGTCGATGCGTTGTTCGACAACAGCCGCCGCTCCCGCGCCGTTCGCGGCCAGGGCAACCGGCCCCTCAAGAGTCTGAGCGACATGCTCAAGGGAAAGCAGGGGCGCTTCCGCCAGAATCTCCTCGGCAAGCGCGTCGACTACTCGGGCCGCTCGGTCATCGTCGTCGGCCCCGAGCTCGAGATTCACCAGTGTGGGCTGCCGAAATCGATGGCGCTCGAGCTCTTCAAGCCTTTTATCATCCGCAAGCTCGAGGAGAAGGGGTACGTGCAGACGGTGAAGAGCGCGAAGAAGCTCGTCGAACGCGAACGCCCCGAAGTGTGGGACATCCTCGAAGAGATCATCAAGGATCACCCGGTGCTCCTCAACCGCGCGCCTACGCTCCATCGCCTCGGCGTCCAGGCGTTCCAGCCGCTCCTCATCGAGGGCAAGGCGATTCAGATTCACCCCCTCGTCTGCACGGCGTTCAACGCCGATTTCGACGGCGACCAGATGGCGGTGCACGTGCCGCTCTCGTACGAGGCCCAGCTCGAGGCGCGCACCCTCATGTTCGCCTCCAATAACATTCTCTCGCCGGCGAGCGGTTCTCCGCTCGCGTCTCCCACGCAGGACATGGTGCTCGGCCTCTACTACATCACGATGTTCAGGGACGGGGCGAAGGGGCAGGGCAAATCGTTCTTCAGCGTCGGCGAGCTCATATCGGCATGGGATCACGACGTCGTCGATCTCCACGCGAAGGTCAAGGTGCGCATCGGCGGCGAAACGGTGACGACCACCGCCGGGCGCGTCATCGTGAACGAGATTGTTCCGGAGGAGCTCGGCTTCATCAACGACATCCTCGACAAGAAGGCCCTCGCCGGGCTCATCGGCACGTGCTACAAGAAGCTCGGCAACCGGAAGACCGTTCCCTTCCTCGAACGCCTCAAGGATCTCGGCTTCCGCTACGCGACGCGCGCCGGCATCACGATCTCGATCGACGACATGGTCGTACCCGGAGAAAAGTCGCAGCTCATCGGCGTCGCCCAGAAAGCGGTGAACCAGATCCAGAAGCAGTACAAGGAAGGTATCATCACCGACGGCGAGCGGTACAACAAGATCATCGACACCTGGACTCATACAACGAACAACGTCGCGGACGCGATGCTCGAGACGCTCAACAGGGACCGCGACGGCTTCAATCCGATCTACATGATGGCGGTCTCGGGATCGCGAGGCAACAAGGAGCAGATCCGCCAGATCGCGGGCATGCGCGGCCTCATGGCGAAGCCGCAGAAGCGCATCACGGGAGGCATCGGCGAAATCATCGAGATGCCCATCACGGCGAACTTCAAGGAAGGCCTCACCGTGCTGCAGTACTTCATCTCGACGCACGGCGCGCGCAAGGGTCTCGCCGACACCGCCTTGAAGACGGCTGACGCGGGCTACCTTACCCGCCGCCTCGTCGACGTCGCGCAGGACGTCATCATAACGGAATACGATTGCGGCACGATCATGGGGATGGATACGCAGGCCCTCAAGGAGGGGGAGGAGGTCATCGAGGCCCTCAGCGACCGTATCCTCGGCCGCGTCGTGGTCGATGACGTCATCGATCCCCAGTCGGGCGAGACGATCTGCAAGGCGAACATTCTCGTCGACGAGGACATGGCCGCGGAGATCGAGGAGCGCGGCGTCGAGAAGGTCAAGATCCGGTGCGTTCTCACGTGCGAGGCGAAGCGCGGCGCGTGCGCCTACTGCTACGGCCGCAACCTCGCCACCGGCAAGCTCGTCGATCTCGGCGAGGCGGTCGGGGTCATCGCCGCTCAGTCGATCGGCGAGCCGGGAACGCAGCTCACGCTCCGCACCTTCCACGTCGGAGGCACCGCGTCGCGCATCGCCGAGCAGACGCAGAAGACGACGAACCACCCCGGCGTCGTCCAGTTCAGGTCGATCAAGACGGTCATCGACCGGAACAAGAATGTGATCGCGGTCGGCCGCAAGGGCGAGATCCTCATCCGCGACGAGAAGAGCGAGCGAATCCGGGCGCGCCTCGGCGTCCCTTACGGCGCCGCCCTCAAGGTGCGCGAGAACGATCGGGTCGAGAAGGACGCGATCGTCTACGAGTGGGATCCGTACTCGGACAGCATCATCGCGGACAAGATCGGCCGCATGCGCTTCGTCGACGTGAAGGAAGGGATCACCCTCAAGGAGAAGGTGGACGACAAATCCGGTCTCCGGCAGATGGTCATCGTCGACGACCGCGACAAGAAGCTCCATCCGCACATCGAGCTCATCGACAAGAGCGGCAAGATCGCGGGAAACTTCATCGTTCCGACGGGCTCGTACATCATGATTCGCGACGGAGCCGAAATACTCCCCGGCGACATTATCTGCAGGATTCCGAAGGACATCTCGAAGACCCGCGACATCACGGGAGGTCTCCCGCGAGTAGCCGAGCTGTTCGAGGTCCGCAAGCCCAAGGAAGCCGCGGTGGTTTCCGAGATCGACGGAATCGTCGAGTTCGGCGTGGTCGCCAAGGGCATGCGCAAGATCAACGTGATCTCGGGCACCGGCGACAAACGTTCCTACCTCGTTCCCCAGGGCAAGCATCTGCGGGTTTACGAGGGGGACCGCGTCGAGGCGGGGGACAACCTCACCGAGGGTCCCGTCAATCCGTTCGACATCCTGAGCATCAAGGGCGTGAACGCCGTGCAGAACTATCTCGTGAACGAGATCCAGGAAGTGTACCGGCTCCAGGGCGTGCGCATCAGCGACAAGCATATCGAGGTTATCGTGCGGCAGATGCTCCAGAAGGTCGTCGTCGAGGATCCGGGGGACACCCGTTTCCTCGAAGGGGATATCATGAGCAAGGCCGAGTTCCGGGAGGAGAACGATCGCACGATGCGCGAGAAGGGAAAACCCGCTACTTTCAAGCCGCTGCTCCTTGGCATCACGAAGGCCTCTCTCACGACGGAGAGCTTCATCTCGGCCGCGAGCTTCCAGGAAACGACGCGCGTGCTCACCGAGGCGGCCGTTCAGGGCAAGATTGATTATCTGCGCGGGCTCAAGGAGAACGTCGTCATGGGGCACCTCATCCCGGCGGGGACGGGTCTCCAGAGGTACGGCCAGATCAAGATCGCGGAGGAGGTGAGCGAGGAGGAGCTTCTCGAGCGGGAATTCGGCGACGAGGAGATCGTCGAGCTCATCAATAAAATGAAGGAGGAAGTCTCTTAAGCCTCTTATAAATATTTACTTGACATAGATGAAAAATGTTGTTAGATTGCACTTTTGCGTCCCTCTTTTTGTCTCTTTAGGTGCGCAAAAGGTTTGTAACGGGCTGTTGTTATTAGAATTAAGGGGTAAATGGTGCCGACGATAAACCAGCTCATTCGCAAGGGGCGCTCCGCGGTTCGCAAGAAAACGCACGCTCCTGCCCTCAAGAGCTGTCCGCAGAAGCGAGGAGTGTGCACGCGTGTGTATACCTCGACGCCCAAGAAGCCGAACTCGGCGATCCGCAAGGTGGCCCGAGTGAGGCTTCAGAACGGTTTCGAGGTCACCTCGTACATACCCGGAGAAGGCCACAACCTTCAGGAGCATTCGATCGTCCTCATTCGCGGGGGGCGCGTGAAGGATCTTCCCGGCGTTCGTTACCATATCATCCGCGGCGCGCTGGATGCGACCGGCGTCGAGGGAAGAAACAAGAGCCGTTCGAAATACGGCGTCAAGAAACCGAAAAAGACCGCCGCATAACATTCAGGGAGATTGTTGATATGCCACGCAGGCGTGAAGTAGTAAAAAGAGATGTCATTTCCGATCCGAAGTACAACGACGTCCTCGTTTCCCGGGTCATCAGCTACGTTCTCAAGGGGGGCAAGCGAGGCACGGCGGAGAGAATCGTTTACGGCGCGCTCGACCTCATCGAGGAAAAATCAGGGCAGAAGGGTCTCGACGTGATGCGGAAGGCGATAGAGAACGTGAAGCCCGTCCTCGAAGTTACGAGTCGCAGGGTCGGCGGCGCCACGTACCAGGTGCCCATCGAGGTCCGCTCCGACCGGCGCCTCGCGCTCGCGCTTCGCTGGATTCTCGGCTTCGCGCGCGTGCGGCCGGAACATACGATGGCGGAACGGCTTGCGTTCGAGCTTATGCTCGCGTACAAGCATGAAGGACCTTCGATCAAGAAACGGGAAGATACGCACAAGATGGCGGAGGCGAACAAGGCCTTCGCGCATTATCGCTGGTAGCGCAGATCGGCCGGCTGGCCGCAGCCGGTTCGGATAGATTTTTATTGGTTGGGTGGTTGGGGCAAATCCGGATTGGGATCTGTTTACGCGGGTTCCGACGAGGGTGAGGGAGACAACTGATGAACAAGCAGACGTTGCTTTACGACACCCGCCGACTACGGCTCACCTGACGCTTCGCGCCTCCCATGTCGGGGCGATGTCAGGAAGCCCCGGCGCGGAGAGGCTTTATGACCAGAGAATTTCCTCTTGAGAAGATCCGCAATATCGGGATAGCGGCCCACATCGATGCGGGCAAGACTACCCTGACCGAGAGGATTCTTTTCTATACCGGCAGGGTCCATCGGATGGGCGAGGTGCACGAGGGAAGCACGGTGATGGACTGGATGGAGCAGGAGAGGGAGCGGGGGATCACGATCATGTCCGCCGCAACGACCTGCGAGTGGGCGGATCACCGGATCAACATCATCGACACCCCGGGGCACGTCGACTTCACGGTCGAGGTCGAGCGGAGCCTCCGGGTCCTCGACGGTCTCGTTGCGGTATTCTGCGGCGTCGGCGGAGTCGAGCCGCAGTCGGAGACGGTCTGGCGGCAGGCCGACCGGTATAACATCCCGCGGCTTGCGTTCGTCAATAAGATGGACCGCATCGGAAGCGATTTCGAGAACGCCGTGAGAATGATGCACGAGAGACTCGGCGCGAACGCCGTACCGATCGTGCTGCCGATGGGATCGGGAGATTCCTTCGAGGGTGTCATCGACTTGGTCTCGATGAAGGCGATTTACTATAACGAAGAGGACCTCGGCGCCACGTTCCGCGAATCGGATATTCCGGCTCGAGAGCTCGAGAGGGCCACGACGGCGAGGGACATATTGATGCACGCGATCGCGGATCTCGACGACATCGTTATGCACCACGTCGTCCATGGCTCCGCGGTGACGGTCGAGGAGATTCACGCGGCGATCCGCAAGGGCGTCATCGGCTCCAAGATCGTTCCCGTGCTCGGCGGATCGGCTTTCAAGAATAAGGGTGTTCAGAGGGTGCTCGACGCGGTCGTGGCGTACCTTCCGAGCCCGAGCGACATTCCGGCGACACAGGGGATCAACCCTTACACCGAGAAGGAAGAGGAGCGGCCGCCCCGGGACGACGCCCCCTTCGCGGCGTACGTGTTCAAGGTTCAGACCGACAAATACGTCGGACGCCTCCACTTCATGCGTGTCTATTCGGGATCGATGAGAGCCGGGAGCCAGGTCATCAACGCTTCGAGCGATCGCAAGGAGCGCGTGAGCAGATTCCTGAGAATGCACGCGAACAAGCGCGAGGATATCAACGAGGTTTTCACGGGCGACATCGTCGCCGTGGTGGGGCTGAAGAGCGCCCATACGGGGGACACGCTCTGCGACACGAAACACCTGATACAGTTCGAATCGATGCGTTACCCCGAGCCCGTCATCGCGGTCGCGATCGAGCCGAAGACGAAGGCGGACGGGGAAAAGATGATGAACGCGCTCGTGCAGCTCGCGAGCGAGGATCCGTCCTTCCGGATGAAGATCGACGCCGAGACGGGCCAGACGATCATATCGGGAATGGGCGAGCTTCACCTCGAGATTCTCGTCGAGCGGATGTTCAGGGAATTCGACGTGGGCGCCAAGGTCGGCCGCCCGCAGGTCGCTTACAAGGAAACGATCACCCTGCCGGCGCGCGCGGAGGGCAGGTTCATCCGCCAGAGCGGCGGGAGAGGGCATTTCGGCGTCGTCACGCTCGAGCTCGAGCCGGCGCCGGGCAAGGGTTTCACTTTTGAAAACAGGATCAAGAACGGCGTCGTCCCCAAGCACTTCATTCCGTACGTCGAAGGGGGCGTGCGCGAGTCGATGGTGAGCGGACCGCTCGGCGGCTATCCCGTCGTCGACATCACGGTGGCGATCGTGGATGGAGCGTATCACGAGGTCGACTCGACCGATATCGCGTTTCGGGCCGCGGCGAGCATGGCGTTCGCCGACGGCGTGCGCCACGGGAGTCCGGTGCTCCTCGAGCCCGTCATGGATCTCGAGGTCGTGCTCCCCATCGAATACGTCGGTGAAGTGATCAACGATATCAATATGCGAAGAGGAAAAGTGGAAGGGATGTTCCATCGATCGAATGCTCAAGTCATCACAGCGCGAGCGCCCCTTTCGGACATGTTCGGCTACGCGACGAGCCTCCGGTCTCTCACCCAGGGCAGGGCGGTCTACACGATGCAATTTTCCCATTACGACCGGGTGCCTCCGGAGCTCATCACCGAAAAGCTGGGCCACCTTACGGGCCTCGCGTGAAGGAGGGAGAGTTCGATGGCAAAGGCTAAGTTTGACAGGACGAAGCCGCACGTGAACGTTGGGACGATCGGGCACGTGGACCACGGGAAGACGACGCTCACGGCAGCGATCACGAAGCAGCTCTCGAAGAAGGGACTGGCGAAGTTCATCTCGTACGACGAAGTGGCGAAGGCATCGGAGTCGCAGGGGCGTAGAGACGCGACGAAGATCTTGACGATAGCGACGGCGCACGTGGAGTACTCGACGGTGAACCGGCACTACGCGCACGTGGACTGTCCCGGGCACGCGGACTACGTGAAGAACATGATCACGGGAGCGGCGCAGATGGACGGGGCGATATTGGTGGTGTCGGCGGCCGACGGGCCGATGCCGCAGACGCGGGAGCACATACTTTTGGCGCGTCAGGTGGGAGTGCCGTACATAGTGGTATTTTTGAACAAGGTGGATTTGGTGGACGACCCGGAGCTTTTGGATCTGGTGGAGCTGGAGTGCCGGGAGCTTTTGAGCGAGTATCAGTTTCCCGGGGACGAGGTGCCGTTTGTGCGGGGATGCGCCAACAAGGCGATGAACAGCGAGGACCCGGACGGGCCGGAGGCGAAGTGCATATGGGAGCTTATGAACGCGATAGACACGTATATCCCGATGCCGAAGCGTGACGTTGACAAGCCGTTTTTGATGCCTGTGGAGGATGTGTTTTCGATCACGGGACGCGGCACGGTGGGGACGGGACGAGTG
>Ga0265296_1003175_pt1 | contig 15656 bp, 23 predicted proteins | sample MunlanPumphouse1_FD_189073 | JGI IMG/M metagenome (GOLD analysis project Ga0265296, IMG submission 189073) | Groundwater microbial communities from a municipal landfill in Southern Ontario, Canada - Pumphouse #1 | ecosystem: Environmental > Aquatic > Deep subsurface > Groundwater | place... | reverse complement strand
ATTAATAAAAGACACCCGATGTCCTATGCTTTAATTTCTCCCCCTGCCAAGGGGGAGTGAGGGGGGGTCGCGAAGCGTAGCACACCGGGTGTCCCCCAAGTTGATTTTTGTAATTACACGTTTTTTACGGTCGTGAATAATGTGTAATTCTGAAAATTATTTTTTAAATCCAATAAAGTGAAATCGTAGCTATCGCTACTTTCTCACTTTATCATTCTTTGAGGATTTTTTGGTTAATCAGGTTGGTTAATCGGCTGTGTTAATCGGCTGTTGACAGGAGCCAAGAAGCGTGATAAGGTAAAGTGTTCTTTGGTTCTTTTTTTGACCGGCCCTCCGCCAGTTGGCGGATGGGTCAAAAGCCCCAATTTGGGGCAAGCACCCCCGGCCACTTTGCGCCGAGGCGCCCGGAAGCACCGTCGTTGTTTTGTGGATAACCGCGCAAGGAGGGACACTTTATGGCGCATAGACCGCGTAGACGTATTGGTGAACATTATTGTGTGCATTGCCACATCCAGTTATCTGTAAAGAGCGATATTGACGCTTCTATGTGTCTGAATTGTCAATGGGGGGAAAGAGAATTTTTGGAAACGGGTTCGTATGCAGAGGAAACTGCGGCGATGGAGGAATTTTACAGGGCCGAGGCGGCCACGTGCTCGGCGTGTGGCGAGCAACGCATCAGTCTGCCTCGCGGAGGAGAGTTCTGTATTAATGATTGCTGGGCCGAGCCCGTGTGGCTAAAAGAAAAACTGTTTAGTATTTATACTCACGAAGAGCTCCAAAGATTTATGGACAGGGTACGAGGGGACAGAGCCGAACTGCTAAGGGAACGCATGTTACAGGGGTTTAAGGATTATAGACAAGAGCAAATTAACAATATGGCCGTTGAGGCGGCTCAGGCGGAACATCGTCGGGCTCGCGAGGAACGGTTGACATATGAAGAGGGAACGCGAAGAAACGAAGAGCTGGGAAGGCTGGCTAGAAGGCCCAGAAAAAGTCTTCCTCCCCTACCGCCTGACGTACCACATTTCGATTGGTTGGGTCGTGATTTTCACGGCGGTGGTGGTAATGAGGGTAGGCGGGGCCCGGGAAGATTTTAGAATGTTCCTTGGCGGTTCACCGCCGGCGCGGTAAGCCGAGAGGGAGCGCTCGCGCTTGCCAAGCTCGCCGCTGACGCGTAAAAAATAGAAGCTCTTTCGATGAGCCCGTTGCCGACTTCGGCACCGGGCTTTTTTTATCTCATACGAAATTACGAAAAGACTACGAAAAATACGAAAACTATTGGAGGTCGGGTCTCCCGTTTTTTGAAATTCCATCGGAAAGATTCCAGTGGGTTTTTTAATTTTTTTAAAAATTCCATCCAAGTAAAATGAAGCTATCGCTGCATTTTCACTGAATCATTTTTTTGCAAAATTAAAAAAGCCCCGGGGGCGGGGCTTTGGGCGCTAATCGTCGTCGTCATCCTCTTCGTCGCTCACACATCCCATAATGCATTCGGCGGCTTTGGCGCAAGTCGGGGAGGTCACGATGCAGAATTCCATGCACTCAATTCCGTCTTCATCGGCTTTCATCGGCTGGAGCGAGAGAAGGACGGTAAAAAGAGTGGTCCAAAAGACAGTCAAAAGGGCGGTCATTCTTTTCCTCCTTGCCATTCGGCAGGCTCATGGTAGCGAGCCGGGTCGAACTGCTAAAATCCTAACGTAAAATCGGCCGAATGTCAATGTTGCAAAAAAGCTCCGAGTTCGGGGCGATGCGGCTTAGAACAAACCGCCGATATTTTGGTACTTTTCGTCAACCGCCTGGATGCACTTGAGGCTTCCTTCGGGATCGTTTTCGCCCGTGAGCGCGCAGGTTAGAGCTTCGCCGTACATTGCGGATATTTTTCCGATCAGGGTCTTGAGAGCGTGGGCGCGCTCCGAGCCCATGTAGTTTACCGCTCCATCCAGCTCATAGAGCCGGCTGATACAGCTCCCCAGCATCCGCTTCATATTATCATCCATGGTATTGCGCTGGAAGATGGCGAGTGAACACTGGAGCCGTGTGTTTTTGACGGCCGTTTCCAGAACCAAAATACGCGTCTCAAGGATGTCTTTCGCCGGATTGTATTTTACTTCATACGCCGGCGCGCAGCCTAAAAGGGAGATTATCATCGCAAAGCTAAAAAGAACTCTAGTCATCATTTACCTCCTGCCAGAATCTTAGCGTAAAGTTAACTAATTGTCAAGAATGTAGTATAATGTATAAGGATGATAAAATCTGAAATCCAAAATCTTAAATCTAAAATTAGATATGGCTTTTTCTCCGAACAACGATGAAGAAATGGGCGAGCGGCAAATCAGTTTCCGGCTTTGGGTGATTAACCATTACCGCGGATTAAAATTGACGCTAACTTTAACGCTGGTCGGCATCGCGGCGATTTCCTGGGGCTATACATTATATGGGCTCGCGGATTATTGGCTCATAACCGGTCCCAGAGAACAGCAGGCGCTCGCCGAAATTTCGGCGGATCTTTTAAATCCCGAGATGCTGGCGGCGCGCCATCCCCAAGAACTGGCGGTTGGAGAGCCGGTAATTTTTTCCGCCGAAGGCGGACCCGCCTCTGGCGGGGGCGGGAAGTATGATTTGGCGGTCAAGATCGGCAATCCCAATTCCAATTGGTATATTGAGTTTGATTATCAGTTTGAAGGATTGGCAAAAGAATTGCCGGCGCGGCGCGGATTTGTTTTGCCGGGTGAGGAGAAATACCTGATGAATCTCGGGGTGGAAGCGTCGACGCTGCCGGCCGGCGGCGGGGTCACCTTTACCAATGTGAAGTGGCGCCGAATTGATACTCATGAGATTCCCGATTACGCCAAGTGGAGCGGCGACCGTCTGAATTTTAAAATTTCTGACAAAAATTTCGCGCTCTCCGGCGGCAAGTTGACTTTTAACCAATTGGATTTTAAGATTAAGAACATGACGGCTTGGAGTTATTGGAATTTGGATTTGGCGGTTCTTCTCTTTCGCGGTTCAAGTTTAGATGGTGTTAATTATATTTCTTTGGACAAATTTTTATCCGGCGCCGAGCGCGACGTCTCGCTTTCCTGGAAGGACAGCGGACTCGCGCCAACCGAGATTCAAATCCAGCCGAGCGTGAATATTTTTGATTCCTCGGTTTATATGCCGCCCCGATAATTCAAAATTCAAAATTCAAAATTCAAAAATTAATTTTTAATCTTGAATCTTGAATGACGGTTGATGTTTTCTAAATTAAGGGAGGAGGCGAGAAAATTTGATTGGCTCTCATTTGCTTTAATCCTCATGCTCTTGGGCGTGGGGCTGACGGCAATCTACAGCGTTGAATTATCACGGGAAAACCCGGATTTTTTAAATTTCAAAAAGCAGATTATTTTCGCGGCGGCCGGAATTCTTCTGATGTTCGGCTTTGCTTTTGCCAATTATCGGCAGCTCCGAAATTACAGCTGGGTATTGGTCGGCTTGGCGGTGGCGGCGCTTCTGGCAGTTCTGATTTTCGGGCGGAACATCCGCGGGCATGTCGCCTGGCTCACCCTTGGTTCTTACCGCCTGCAGCCGGTGGAATTCGCGAAAATCGCCTTTTTGGTGGCGCTCGCCAAATTTTTTTCCGAGCACGATATGCAAGTTGAGCCGATTAAAAATACTTTAAAGAGCGGGGTTCTGGCCGCGCTTTTTATTGTGCCGGTGCTCTTCCAGCCGGATTTGGGGTCAATGATGATTCTCGGGAGCGTTTGGTTTTTTCTTTTGATTATTTCCGGGCTGCGGTTTCGGTATGTCGCGGCGCTCGTCGGAATTTTTTTGGTGCTGGGGGCGGGCTCGTGGTTTTTTGTTTTAAAAGATTACCAGCGGGCGCGCCTCACAACTTTTATAAATCCCGCGAGCGACCCCTTGGGCGCGGGATATAATATCGCGCAGGCGACCATCGCCATCGGGTCGGGAAAAATTTGGGGGCGGGGCATCGGCTTCGGCTCGCAAAGCCAGCTCCGTTTTTTGCCGGAAAGCCAGACGGACTTTGTTTTCGCCGTTATTGCCGAGGAAATGGGATTCGCGATTCTCGCTCTCATCCTCGGATTTTTTGTTTTTTATTTTTACCGCGGCATTAAAATCGCCAAGCTGGCCCGCGATAACTTTACGTCGTTTTTGGCCGTCGGCGCGGTTATCTTTTTTGCCGTTCAGAATTTTATTAATCTGGGGATGAACATGGGGGTAATGCCCGTCACCGGCGTGCCGCTGACTTTTGTGAGTTACGGCGGCTCGTCGCTCCTTGCCAGTTTCGCGCTGGCCGGCATTTTGCAGAGTATTAATATCCGCAATAAAGCGTAGAAACAAAAAAGCAAAAAAGCATACGGCCTCGTGGCCTAAACAAAAAATCAATTTTTGTTTTTTTGTTTTCTTGCTTTCTTGTTTTTTTGATAAAAAAGACCCCGATTATTCGGGGTTTTTATTTCTTAAAGTCCAAGACAATTGATCTGGCCAGAGGATTCTCATGTGGGTGAGCGAGCATTCGCAATTTTTCAATCGGCGTGTCGGGAAATTCTATTTGAAGAATATCGAGGACTTGATTGAGCGGCAAGGGGCGTCCATTTACATCGGATGGGTAAATTCTGACGATTTTTTCGCCGGATATTTTATCTGTTATCGTTGCGTGTCTGATACGCTCGGGTTGCATTATGCCCTCCTTATTTATCCCTTGACGACCAGCCCGCGGTGGGGCGTGCATTCGTAGCGGGCTTTTTCAAGGTCAATTACCGAAAACTCATTGGCAACAAGCGCGTCAAGGTCGTTCGCCGCCCAATGCCCGTGGCCAAAAATCAGCATCTTTTTGTAACCGGCGTTTGGTTCGTCCGGAGTGAAGACTTCGTAATCAATGCCCCGAAAAGATTTTGGCACCTTGGCCATGGCGCGCCTCCTCCGTAAAAGAACGATTTTTTGTATCTTATCATTTTTTTATTTTTTGTCAAATCGTATCTGCGGGATCGTATCTGCGGGAATCCCCGCCTGCCTACGCCTTTTGCGGGTTGAATAGATAAAAGGTGCTTAATCTTTTAGTACAGTCTAAATTCAATCAAGATAGTTAACGGCAATGGCGGGCAGGCGCTATAAATCCGTGGGAATCCAAACAAGGCGCTTGACATTATTTGGAGATATTGTAGAATATAATTCAGTTACATAAAAGGAGGGTGCATATATATGAACAGCGATTTATTAAAACGGGTTTTGGAAATCGTCAAAAAAACCGGCGATAAGTTTGTGATTGCCGACGAAGCGGGGGGCGGCGCGTATGTGGTGATGGAACTTGCGGATTACGAAAAGTTGCTCGCCGGAAGTCCGAAGAAAAATTTCTCCGCTTCGGCCGGTTCCTCGCGCGGCGAGCTGGTAAAGGATTTGCCGGAAGAAGAAATCCTCTCCAGAATCAATCAGGAAATCAGGAGCTGGCAGGACGAAAAAATCAAAGAACCGGCAGTGGAAGCCGCCGCGGCCGCCCCGAAATCCGATTTGGAAGAAGAAGAGAAGTACTATCTGGAACCATTGGAGTAATTGCAGATTTCAGATTGCAGAATGCAGATTTTGGCCGAAGTCTGAAGGCCGATGGCTGATAGCTGCGCTTGCGCTTGACATCTTTTTGGCGTCGTGATATACTTAATAAAGTCTCCGCCAAGTCAAAGGCGGATCCGCCTCTGGCGGAAAATAATTTAACTTAAATTTAGCTAAAATATCAATAAATAGTTCATAGCACAAAGCCAATAGCCAATAGTTTCCAATCAAAATCCTATTGGCTATGAACTACTGGCTTAGAACTTAAAAATACTATGGCGGAAAAATTTGAACGAACAAAGCCGCACGTTAATGTGGGCACCATCGGTCACGTTGACCATGGAAAAACAACGCTAACGGCCGCGATTTTACAGGTGCTCCGCTCCAAGGGCGGGATCGCGCAGAACAAGGGCGTTGATGATTTGGACAAGGCTCCGGAATCAAAAGCCCGCGGTATTACGATTGCCACCGCGCACGTTGAATACGAAACCGACAAGCGCCACTACGCGCACGTCGACTGCCCGGGGCATGCCGATTACATCAAAAACATGATTACCGGCGCCGCGCAGATGGATGGCGCGGTTTTGGTTGTTTCCGCGGCTGACGGCCCGATGCCGCAGACCCGCGAACACATTTTACTTGCTTATCAGGTCGGTGTTCCGAATATCATCGTCTTTTTGAATAAAGTTGACCAGGTTGAGGATAAAGAATTGATCGACCTGGTTGAAGAAGAGGTCCGTGACTTGCTCAAGAAATATCATTTCCCCGGCGATACGGCGCCGATTATCCGCGGTTCAGCCCTGAAGGCCCTGGAAAATCCGACCGATCCGGAAGCGATTAAGCCGATTCTGGAGCTTTTGGATGCCATGGATTCCTATATCCCGGAACCGGTTCGCGAAACCGACAAGCCGTTTTTGATGCCGATTGAAGACGTTTTCTCAATTGAAGGCCGCGGCACGGTGGTGACCGGCAGAATTGAGCGCGGTATCATTCATATTAATGATGAAGCGGAAATTGTCGGGATGGGCGAAACACGCAAAACCGTCGTGACCGGCATTGAAATGTTCAACAAGTCGTTGGATGAGGGGCGGGCTGGCGATAACGCCGGGCTTTTGCTCCGCGGCACCAAGAAAGACGAAGTGGAACGCGGCATGGTTTTGGCTAAACCGGGCTCAATCACTCCGCATACCGAATTTACCGCTGAAGTCTACATTTTAACCAAAGAAGAGGGCGGCCGCCACAAAGCGTTTTTTAAGGGCTATAAGCCGCAATTTTATATCCGCACTACCGACGTTACCGGTGAAGTTGATCTACCGGCCGGAACCGAAATGGTCATGCCTGGCGATACCGTCAATTTGAATATTAAGTTGATTGTCCCGGTCGCGCTGGAAGATAAAATGCGTTTTGCCATTCGTGAAGGCGGCAAGACGGTTGGCGCGGGCGTGGTAACTAAAATTATCAAATAAGCCGATGGGGACTCCGAAAATCTTCGGAGTCCCTTATCGTTAAAACGCTCATTTGTTCACTAAAATGTCAGACACTGCGAAAAAAGAAAAACCGGCTGTTAAAAGCGGGCCAATTGAGGAGGGGATAAAATCGCGCATCAGGATAAAAATCCGTGCGTATGATAATAAAATTATTGACCAGTCGGCCAAGACGATTATTGAAACCGCCGAACGCACGGGCGCCTCGGTTTTGGGTCCGATTCCGCTTCCGACGGAAAAGAGGCGCTATACGGTCAATCGTTCCACTTTTGTCCATAAAGACGCGCGCGATCAGTTTGAAATGCGCACCCATAAGCGCCTGATTGATATTTTGGAACCGACGCCAAAAACTATTGACGCCCTGATGACTTTAAATTTACCGGCCGGCGTTGATGTGGAAATAAAAATGTAAACACCATACGAAATTACGAAAAAGTACGAAAATACGAAATTAACTTTCGTAACTTTCGTAAGATTTCGTAATTTCGTATGAGCTAAGCAGCTTAGCGAAGGCGGAGAGAGGTCCTACGGGAAAACCTACGCCATATCAAAAAAGCTGTTCTTAAGGAGAGTTAATTCAAATCAGAAAAATCAGGCCAATCCGGAGGAATCCCCGATATTAATCGGGATACAAAGATCGGCCGGAAACGAGGGAAGGTTTAAATATTTTTTTAAGATATTTAATCTGTCCCGCGTTTCTGGTTTTTTAAATTCTAATTTCACGAATTTTCGCTAATTTCACGAAATCAATTCGTGCCATTCGCGAAAATTAGTGAAATTCGAAAAGATGAAGTTTATCATCGCCAAAAAAATTGAGATGAGTCAGAGATTCCGTGATGATGGCACGGTTGTTCCGGTTACCCTGGTGGAAGCCCGTCCTTGCGTTGTTACCGGAGTTAAAACGGATGAAAAAGACGGATATGCGGCTCTGCAGGTTGGATACGGGACCGCTAAAAAAGTCGGTAAACCGCAGACTTGGCTAAAAGAATTGGGCAGTCCGAAGACGCTTAAGGAGTTCCGCGTGGACAGCACCGATTTAAAGCGCGGCGACAAAATTGATTGTTCTGATTTTGCCGTCGGCGATGTCATCGAAGTTTCCGGCATTTCCAAGGGTAAAGGATTTCAGGGCGTGGTCAAGCGCCATCATTTTCACGGCCATCCGCGCACGCACGGCACCAAGGACTCGGAAAGAATGCCGGGTTCTATCGGTTCGGGCGGAAACCAACGCGTTTTTAAAGGGCTCCGGATGGGCGGGCACATGGGGTTGGACCGGGTGACGGTAAAAAATTTGGAAGTGATTGACGTTGATAAGGAAAAAAATATTTTAGCGATTAAGGGCGCGGTTCCGGGCGCGAGAGGGGCGATATTATTTATTAGGTCAAAATAGAGCTCATACGAAATTACGAAAAAATACGAAAATACGAAAATTTCGTACTTTCGTAAAATTTCGTAAGTTCGTATGGGAGAAATATGATAAAGCTTCCAATATACAATCAAGAGGGAAACACGGTCGGAGAGGTTGAGCTTGACTCCAAGGTTTTTGATGTAACCGCGAGCGGCGCTTTAATTCATCAGGTAGTGACGGCCATCTTGGCCAACAAGCGGCATTCTATCGCTCACACCAAAACCCGTGGCGATGTCCGGGGCGGCGGCAGAAAACCGTGGAAACAAAAAGGCACCGGCCGGGCGCGGCATGGTTCGACTCGCTCACCAATCTGGCGCGGCGGCGGCATTACTTTTGGTCCGCGCAGTGAGAGAAATTGGAGCCAAAAAATAAATAAAATAATGAAACGGAAAGCGCTTTTGGCTGTCATTTCGGAAAAGGTCAGAGAGAACCAATTTGTGGTTTTGGAAGATTTGGCTCTCACGGCGCCAAAAACCAAAGAAATGGCGGGCGTTCTTAAATTATTGAAAGAAAAAGTCAATGTCAATTTCGGGAAAAAGGTTCTTTTGGCGGTTCCAAGTATTCCGGCCAATTTGATGCGCGCGGCAAAAAATATCCCGAAGCTTTGGCTTACTCATACGGGCAGTCTCTCTGTTTATGAAGTAATGAATAATAATCTGATGGCGACCACCGTTCAAGGAATAAAAAAAATGGAAGAGTTGTTTGGAAAGTAGGATAGCACTAATGGGCTGATGCCCACTCGAATAACCCGAATATTCGTGTTATTGGTGGGGCGCGAGCCCATTCGTGAAATCCAGAAGATACATTAGTAGTAAAAACATTTATAACAATCAGACGATTTAGAAAGATAAAATATGGGAATTTTAGATAGATTCAGAAAAAAAGTTGATAAAAAAAGATTAGAGAGGAAACCCGGCAAAGACGAGGTGATTGATTTGGTGTCAAAAAAAGAGGCCAAGCCGAAAAAAGTTTTGGCGGCGGCGAAAAAAGAAGATACCGGCCGCGCTTATCATATATTAATCCGTCCGGTTATTACCGAGAAATTAACAATGGAAGGCAAATACGGATTTCGTGTTTCCCGCGATGCTAACAAGGTTGAAATTGCCAAAGCGGTGACAAAAGTTTACGGCGTTCTGCCTGTAGCCGTCAACATCGTCAATGTCCGCGGAAAAAAAATCAGATATGGCCGCACTTCGGGCACCACGGCGGCCTGGAAAAAAGCGGTGGTCACGCTTAAAAAGGGAGATAAAATAGACATTGTGGAGGGATAGTTAATCAGTTAAATAGTTAATCAGTTAATCAGGGGTGATTCTCCGGCTCAATAAAACTGTTTAACTAATTGACTGATTAACTAATCAACTAATCATGGCTCTCAAATTCTACAAACCAACCAATCCCGGAAGAAGGCACGCGTCAGTGGATGCATTTTTGGATGTTACCAAAATTCGTCCGGATAAAAAATTAATTGTCATTAAAAAGAGACATGGCGGCCGTAATGCCCAGGGAAAGATCACTGTTCGTCATCGCGGCGGCGGCGCCCGGCGCTATATCCGTTTGGTTGATTTTAAGCAGGAAAGATACGATCTGCCGGCCAAGGTTTTGGCGATTGAGTACGATCCAAACCGCGGTCCGCGCATTGCTCTCTTGGAATACGCCGACAAGGCCCGGGCTTATATTTTAGCGCCGATGGATCTCGGAGTCGGGGATGAGATCGTTTCTTCCAGAAAAAAAACCGAAGTCCGGCTCGGCAACAGAATGCCGCTTGAGTTTATTCCGGTCGGCGTGACGGTTCATAATTTAGAATTTTTTCCCGGTAAGGGCGGGCAGGTTGTCCGCGGCGCCGGATTGGGAGCGCAGGTAATGGCGATGGAGGGAGATTTTGCCCTGGTTAAATTGCCTTCCGGAGAAATTAGAAAATTTTCCAAAGATTCGGCGGCGTCCATCGGTCTGCTTGGCAATCCGGATGCGCGCTTGGTCCGTTTGGGTAAGGCCGGCAGAATGAGACATTTGGGCTGGAGGCCGACGGTCCGCGGTAAAGCGATGAATCCGGTTGATCATCCGCACGGCGGCGGCGAAGGCAAACATCCGATCGGCATGAAATTTCCAAAGACCCGGTGGGGCAAGCACGCGCTTGGCGTTAAAACCAGAAGGCCGAAAAAATGGAGTGATAAATATATTTTAAGTAGAAGAAAGAAATAAAATACCATACGAAATTACGAAAAAATACGAAAATACGAAAATTTCGTACTTTCGTAAAAATTCGTACTTTCGTATGAACATATGTCCAGAAGTCTAAAAAAAGGTCCCTTTGTTGATCCGAATCTCCTCAAAAAGATTTCGCGTCTTAGGGTTGGCGATAAAACGATCGTCAAGACCTGGGCCCGCGACAGCAGTATTACTCCGGAGATGGTCGGTTTTACGTTCGGTGTTTATAACGGCAAGCAGCATTTGCCGGTCTTGGTAGTTGAAAATATGGTCGGTCATAAATTGGGTGAGTTCGCGCCGACCAGAAAGTTTGTCCGTCATGGCGGTAAGATGCAGAAAGAGTTGGAATTAAAGCAAGCCGAAGCATCCAAGGCGCAAACCGAAGCGGCTCAGACAGCCACCCCCGTTAAAAAGTAACAATTGACATCTGACATCTGACAATTTCCGCCAGAGGCGGACCAGCCTTTGGCCGGGACATAAAAGTCAGGTGTTAAATGTTAGATGTCAGGTGTAAATAAAATATGGAAATTAAAGCATTTGCCAGATACATCAGAATGTCGCCTCGCAAGGTCAAGCTCGTTATTGATCTTATTCGGGGTAAACGGGTTTTGGACGCGCAAACTATTTTGAGATTTTTGCCGAAAGCGGCCGCTAAGCCGGTCTTAAAGCTTTTAAATTCCGCGATCGCCAACGCCAAACATAATTTTAAACTTGACGAATCAAAATTAATCGTAAAAAAAGTTCTGGCCGATCAGGGTCCGACATTGAAGCGCTGGAGACCGAGGGCTTTCGGCCGCCCCGCCGGCATTAAAAAGCGCTCAACGCACATTACCATCGTGCTGGATGAAATGCCCGCGCCAAAAAAGAAAAAAAGTCCCCCTACGGGGGATGTCCCGCAGGGACACAAAAAAGCAACAAAACAAGAAAAAAAGTAAATTCAAGTTAAGCAGTTAATCAGTTAAATAGTTAAATAGGGGGCCGGTAATCCTGTTTAACTGATCAACTGTTTAACTAATCAACTAACTATCATGGGTCACAAGGTAAATCCAAAAATTTTCAGAATCGGGACGACAACCACCTGGAATTCCAAATGGTATTCGCGCCGAAAATTCTATAGTGATTTGCTTCGCGAGGATATTGGAATCCGCGGATTTTTGCAGGGGGAATTAAAGGATGCGGCGGTGGACAAAATTGAAATTGAGCGTTCAGCCAACAATATAACCGTCGTCGCGCATAGTGCTAAGCCAGGGCTTATTATCGGCCGCGCCGGAACCGGGGCCGAGGTGATTAAAGATAAAATCAGGAAAAAATTTTTCCCGCGCGACAAGAAAAAAGTCATCAATTTGAACATTATTGAAGTTCAAAAACCGGCGCTCTGCGCTTCCATTGTCATCGCCGCGATGACTGCCGACCTGGAGAAGCGCATGCCTTTTAGGCGCGTTTTAAAACAGGCGATTGAACGGGCGGAAAAAGGAGGCGCTCAAGGCATAAAAGTTTGGGTTTCCGGTCGTTTGAACGGGGCGGAAATCGCGCGCAGCGAAAGTTTGAAGAGCGGAAAGGTGCCGCTTCACACTATTCGCGCTGATATTGATTATGCGAGCAGTACGGCGCGAACTATTTATGGCGCTATCGGCGTGAAGGTTTGGATTTATCGCGGAGAGATATTCAAGAAATAACACTTGACATCTGACAATTGACATTTTCCGCCAGAGGCGGACCATCCTTTGGCCGGGACATAAAAGTCAGGTGTCAGATGTTAAATGTCAAATGTTGTAAAGTATGTTCATACCCAAAAAAGTAAAACATAGAAAATGGCATAAGGGGAGAGCCAAAAATATCCGCGTCGCCACGCAGAAGATTGATTTGGCTTTTGGAAGTTTCGGTCTCAAGGTTTTGGAGCCGATTTGGATTACTTCCCGCCAGCTTGAGGCGGCGCGCCGGGCAATGACCCGTTACATTAAACGCGGCGGAAAAATTTGGATTCGCGTTTTTCCCGACAAATCAATGACTAATCACGGCAACGAATCGGTGATGGGCAGCGGCAAGGGCGCGGTAGATTATTATGTCGCGAGAGTCCGTGCCGGAACGATTGTTTTTGAAATGGACGGCGTGACGGTTGATCTGGCTCGCGAAGCATTGCGTCTTGCTTCGCATAAGTTGGGAGTTAAGACCAAATTTATCACGAAATAAAATTCCATACGAACTTACGAAAAAATACGAAAATACGAAAATTTCGTACTTTCGTACAATTTCGTAATTTCGTATGAGTATATGAAACTTGAAGAGCTAAAATCCAAAAGTGAAGTTGAATTACAAAAACTTCTGGCGGCCGGCCGCGAGGAGCTTCGCGATGCCCGGTTTAAGGTGTCAAAAAACGAACTTAAAAATGTGCGTTTTATTCGTGAAATCAAAGAAAAAATCGCCAGAGTTTTAACTATTTTAAATCAGCTAAAAAAGAAGTAAGCCCGGCCCCGACAAGCCCCGGGGCATCAGGGCGGGCTTTTTATGAGAGGTGTCGGCTCCGCCGACAGAAAATCTAATAAGCCCTCCACAATGTTACGGGCAACATAATAATCTATGATGGCAGAAACCAAGAAAAACATGAGAACTTTCAGCGGCGTCGTGGTCAGCGCTAAAATGCCGAAGACTTTGGTTATTAAGGTGAGCCGTGTTAAAACTCATCCAAAATACAAGAAGCAGTATATTCGGAGTAAAAAATATAAAGTTCACTTTGAAAGCGGCGAATATAAAATTGGCGATAAGGTTAATTTTGTGGAATGCCGCCCGATTTCCAAAGATAAGAAATGGAGAATAGTCAAATAGTTGATCAGTTAAACAGTTAAACAGTTAATCGGGAACGATCCCCTGGCTTGATGAAACTGTTCAACTAATTAACTGATTAACTAATTAACTAATCTAATATGGTACAACATCGCTCAATGCTAACCCCGGCCGATAACACCGGCGCAAAACGCATTCAGGTGATTCGCGTGTTAGGTGGCTACCAAAAAAGATACGCCCAGCTCGGCGATATCGTGACCTGTGTTATAAAAGAAGCGATTCCGCATAGCATGGTAAAAAAGAGCGATATCGTCCATTGTGTTATTATCCGCCAGAAAAAAGAGTATCGCCGGCCGGATGGTTCATATATCCGTTTTGACGACAACGCGGCAGTGATTATTGATAAAAAAACCAAAGAACCGAAGGGTACCCGTATTTTTGGGCCGGTGGCGAGAGAGCTCCGCAATAAGGGTTTTATGAAAATTATTTCACTGGCATCCGAAGTGTTATAGTTGGTTAATCAAAGATGTTCACGAATTACGAATATACAACGAAATCACGAATTTAAGCCGTATTTGTAGATTCGTAATATATTCGTAATTCGTGCACAAAAATATGAAATTAAAAAAAGGCGATTTGGTAAAAATTATCAGCGGCAAAGACAAGGGTAAAACCGGCAAGATTATTAACGTTCAAAAAAATGAACGTCAAGTTACGGTTGAGGGTTTGAATATTTCCGTCCGTCATTCACGGCCGCGGAAGCAGGGCGAAAAGGGACAGAGATTAGAAATGCCGAAACCGCTTAATATTTCCAAGGTGATGTTTGTTTGCCCGAAATGCAATCAGATGACCAGATTGAATTTAAAGCGGCTGGAAATCGGCCAGGCCAGAGTTTGTAAAAAATGCAAAGAAAATATTTAGGATAACGCTAATGGGCCTCGTGGCCCCGCGGATAACTCTAATATTCGGGTTATTCGAGTGGGCGCTAGCCCATTCGAGTTATCCAAAAGCATGAAGATATAATATATGAATCGTCTACTCGCAAAATATCGCAAAGAAGCAGTACCGTCGCTTATGAAAGAATTCGGTTATAAAAATACCATGGCTGCGCCAAGGTTGCTTAGGATTGTCTTAAATATCGGTCTCGGGCAGGCAACTAAGGATGCTAAGTTTTTGGATGTTGCCGAAAATACCCTTCGTAAAATATGCGGCCAGCATCCGATCAGAAAAAAAGCAAAAAAATCCGTCTCCGCCTTTAAGGTTAGACAGGGGATGATTGTCGGGATGATGGTAACGCTTCGCGGCGAGAAAATGTATTCATTTTTGGACAAATTAATCAATGTAACTTTGCCGCGGGTCAGAGATTTTCGCGGTATTTCCGCGAAAGCTTTTGACGGCCACGGAAACATTTCACTCGGTTTTAAAGAAAATATCGCTTTTCCGGAAATTTTACCCGAAGAAATCGAACGGATGCACGGACTGGAAGTAACCATTGCCACCACGGCCAAGACGAATGAAGAGGGAAGGGCATTGTTAAAAAATTTAGGATTTCCGTTTAGTAAGTAGATAACATCTGACATCTGACATCTGACATCTGACATCTGACATCTGACATCTGACATCTGACATCTGACATCTGACATCTGACATCTGACATCTGACATCTGACATCTGACATCTGACGATTCGGTCAATTGTCAGTTGTCAAGTGTCAAATGTAAATAAGTATGGCTACTGAAGCGCAAATTTCAAAATCTCTTAAAAAACCGAGATATTCCACCAGGGTAGTCCGGCGTTGTTGGCGTTGCGGCCGAAAACGCGGTTATATGAGGGATTTTAAATTATGCCGCATTTGCTTTAGAGAATTGGCGACCCGCGGTGAATTGCCGGGAATTACAAAAGCCAGCTGGTAGTTTTTAGAAAATAGAATCTAGAAATTAGAAAATAGAATATAGAATTATGATCACCGATCCAATATCAGACATGTTAACAAGAATCAGAAACGCCGCTATGGCCAAAAAGACCGAGGTTGCTTTGCCGTATTCGCGCGTTAAGTTTGACATTTTAAAAATTTTGGAACGTGAAGGATTTATCGCGGATGTCTCGCAGTCCGGCCCGCGCGAATTAAAGTTAAAAGTTTGTTATGATAATAGCGAACCGGTGATGCGCGCCGTGAAAAGAGTCAGCCGGCCGGGTCAGAGAATCTATGCCGCCTATAAGGATTTGCCGGTGGT
>Ga0265296_1003174_pt1 | contig 15658 bp, 23 predicted proteins | sample MunlanPumphouse1_FD_189073 | JGI IMG/M metagenome (GOLD analysis project Ga0265296, IMG submission 189073) | Groundwater microbial communities from a municipal landfill in Southern Ontario, Canada - Pumphouse #1 | ecosystem: Environmental > Aquatic > Deep subsurface > Groundwater | place... | reverse complement strand
TAAATTACAGAACACCAGAAGAAGCATTCCAAAAAGAGATTTTAAAACAAAAAAAACCACTGAATTGTGGTATTATTAGAGAAAGATTATTAACTAGTTAGTGTTCGGATTCGGGGGTGTGGGTAGCTGACAAATATTTTTTAAATGATACCACAAAACTTATAAAAAGTAAAGAAGACTAAGATTTTATTTTTTCATTTTTATCTTTTTTATTTTCTCAAAAAGAGGTTGATATAAATCTTCTCGCGGATCAATATAAAGTTCTTTTCTATTAATCTTGTCAGTAAACTCTACTGGTGCATTATTTATTAAAGCTAGTGGTTTTTGTTCTCTCCCTTCTCCCATACAAAGCACAGCAGAAGTTGCCAAACTATCTGCAACATCTGTACGAGAAAATTTTAAAGTACGTCCAAAAATATCTTTCTTGCCAACATAATTTCTAATTCCTTTAAATCCAGCATAACCAAGAGCAACACCTACAACTCCAGCACGTAAAGGAAATAATCGACTATCTGTAATTAAAATGCCAAGATTTTTTATTTTAAATTTTTTACAAAGTTCTTTACGAACAAAATCAGCTAATTTGAAACTGTCTTTCGGTAATAAAACCATTTTCCCATCTGCGTTTGATTCATCAATTCCAGCTGAAGCCATTACCATACCATCTTTAATGGTAAGCCAAGTATATTTTGTGCGAAGCATAAAATCACTTTCAGACTTAATAATTTTCTCACGCATTTTGTCGTGCGAGATTGTTTTATCAATTAAAACAATCCTTCCCTCTGAAAGAGCCACTATTTTAGAAGTAATAACAATAACAGAATTTTCTGGAACCTTTTTAATATATCTTAAAACAAACTGAAGTAAATCTTCATTCTCACTAAATATTTTGGTTTTGATTGGAATAATTTTCATTATTGTTTTTCCCTCTCAACAAACGAATACCGAGATACGAAAGTGGAGTAAATAAAAATCCCATAAAAACTTTATAAATCCACCACGGAATTATAATTAATAAAATAGTCTTTACGGGCATTATACCAAAATAAGCGATAAACATGAAAATAGTAGAATCAAGTAATTGAGACCAAAAATTAGAGAGATTTGACCGTAACCAAAAATATTTATTACCTGTATATTTTTTAAAAAAGAAAAAAGAAATAACATCTTGATACTCACCTATAGCATAAGCCACAAGAGAAGCTATAGAAAAACGAACAGAAATACCAAAAATTAGATCATATCCATCTTTTGCCCACACACCACTCTCTGCCCAAGGAGTAATCATTGAAATAAAAGAATAAAGTAAGAATAATAAAATACTTATTATTCCTGCCCAAACAAAATTCTTTGCCATTTTTCTACCATAAACCTCACCAATTACATCTGTCATCATAAATACAATAGGAAAAGAAAAAACAGCCACCGAAAGATGAGTGCCAAAAAGAAATGGCATTAATTTTATTCCTAATGTATTTGCAGCAAAAAGAGAACTTATGTAAAGCGTCAAACAAATAAGAATTTTTTTGTAATCATTTTCTGTAAGTTGTTGCATTGTCAATAAATTATATCCTATAGATATCAAAAAAACCAAGATTTTTAATCTTTTACTTCAATACCCATACTTCGAGCAGAACCAGCAACTATATTTATTGCACCTTCATCATCTTTTGCATTTAAATCAGTCATTTTTTTCTTTGCTATTTCAAGTGCTTGAGCACGAGTAATCTTTCCAGCTTTAGTAGCAGTATTTTTACCAGAACCTTTTTCTACTCCAGCTGCTTTCAAAATAAGCCCTGTGACTGGAGGAGTCTTCACAACGAAATCATAACTTCTATCTTCATAAACTGTAATATTCACAGAAACTTTATCTCCTGCCATCTTAGAAGTTGCAGCATTAAATTTGGTAACGAAGTCCCCTATGTTTATACCTGCTTGTCCTAGTGCAGGTCCTAGTGGTGGTGCAGGAGTAGCTTTAGCAGCTTGTATTTGTAATTTTATTTTTTTTGTTATCTTTTTAGCCATATATATTTTGTGACGTTAAGTACGTAGTTTAGATTACATTAAGTCTTCTTAACTTGCAAGAAATCAAGTTCTACTGGAGTCTCACGACCAAACATTGAGACAAGTACTTTTACTTTTCCGCGTTCATTATCAACAGAATTTACCTTACCTTCAAGATCTTTAAATGGACCATCAACTATCATAACCGTCTCATCTATTGCAATATCTATATTATGTTTAGCTACTCCAGTATTCATCTTTTTGAAAAGATACTCTACTTCTTCATTTTTCAATGGCACTGGATTAACCCCAGCTCCAACGAAACCTGTAACACGAGGAGTATTACGAACAACATACCAAGAATCATCCGTAACAATCATATCTACAAGAACATATCCCGGATATATTTTTTCTTCTATTTCTACACGCTTACCTGCTTTTATTTTTATTTTTTTCTCAATTGGAACAACAACATTAAAAATTTTATCATTCATCGCGAGAGAATCTATACGCTGTTTTAAATTACGAAGGACAACATTCTCATACCCAGCATAGGTGTGAATAGCGTACCAATTTCTTGAACCTTCATTTTCCTGTTTTGACATAATTTAAAAAGCTATTATTTTTTGTAACCCTTGTAAGAAAATAAAATCAAAAATACCCAAAAAATAAGCAACGAGAATAGATAATACAACCACAATTAAAGTATAATAAATGGTCTGACGTCTATTTGGCCAAATTACGTGCTTTAACTCTACTTTTGTTTCATTAAAATATTCAATAATCTTTGACATTTTTATATTTTTTTCTAAATCTTTTAAAAAAGCCCCCTTTCAAGGGCTTTTTTAATAATACTCTTTTCTTCAAAAATAGTCAATAAAAATATTTTTATCTTATTTCATAAGTGATTGATACATCTGAACTTATTATATTCTCTCCTTTTGGAATTACAGCTGGAGCAGATTCACTAGATACACTATCCAACATCATTCCTTTTGCATACATTGGTACAGGATAATTTCCAGACTCATTAAAAGATGTAATCTTACCAAGACGAACACCTAAATCTTTTGCTAAAGCTTTTGCTTTTACTTTAGCGTCTAGAATAGCTGCCTTTCTAGCTTCTGCTTTCAACCCATCTTCATTATCTATCGCAAAGTTTGGTCCACTTAAATCAGACACACCTAAGGTTCCTAATCCTTGCATAATTTTACCTACATCATCTGTATTTCTAACTTTTACAGTAATACTCTCTGTCGCTGTATAACCAACAATCACACTATTACCACCGGGTGGACAACTATATTGATTACAAATTGAACTTTTATATTCATATTTAGGACTAAAGGAAGCATTGGCTGTTTTGATATCTTTCTCAAGAACATTAGCACCTTTCAAAAAATCTAAGGAGTTTTTTTCAACTATGGCAACAAGTGCTTGTGCTTCTTTTACTGTTTTGGCTTCTTTATTAACAGTAAAATAAACATTTGCAATATCAGGTACAGCTGTCACTTCTCCATGTCCAGAAAAGCTTATTGTGTTTTCTGGTCTATTGCTTTGATCGCGAATAGTCTCAGTCAAATAACTGACTCCGACAGCAATTAAAAAAGCTAACAAAACAAATTTAATAATTCTATAAAATCTCATTTTTCGTTCTAATGACATTTCCATATATTTTATTTATTTTTTAATTTCTAATAATTCGACTTCAAAAGTAATTGTTGCATTCGGTGGTATTGCTTCTCCAGCACCAATTGCGCCATAAGCATATTCTGGAGCAATTTCAAGAATTCTTTTTTCACCAACCTTCATTCCAGCAACTCCAATATCCCAACCTTTTATAGTTTCACCAGATCCTATTGCAAAAACAAAAGGTTGTACGTGATTAAATTTTGGATCAACATTAGAATCAAAAGCCGTACCATCTGCAAGTTTTCCAGTATAATTTACAGAAACCAAATCACCTGTCTTTGCAATATCTCCATTTCCTTCTTGAAAAATTGTAACTTTAACACCATCAACTTGTTGTGTATTTTGTACATTATTTTGATCTGATACTGTAGCAGGCCCTTTTTTGCTGTTAATAGTAATAAAAATCAAAACTCCAATAACAATTACAAAAATTATAACTGAGATAATCAAACTTTTCTTTTTATCCATATATTTTTAAAAAAATATTAACTTACGACTTTATAATAACTTAATTATACACAAGGATTTTATTAAATCAAATTCACCTCTCTTTCAAGAATTAGACCAAATTTAAGTAAAACAGAAGAGATTATTTGTTCAGAAAAATCCTTTATTTCTTTACCAGTAGCACCACCATAATTCACTAAAACTAATGCTTGTTTTTCATGGACACCTACATTTCCTATCCTTTTGCCTTTCCATCCACATTTTTCAATAAGCCAACCAGCGGGAATTTTTATTTCCCCATTCTCCTCAAAAAATTTTACATCTTTATGTTTTAATTTTATTTCTTCTATTTTTTTAATATCAACAAAAATATTTTTAAAAAAACTACCAGCATTACCAATCAATATTGGATCTGGTAATTTACTCTTACGAATAGCTATAATAGCATTACTTATGTCGCGAGAATTTTTTACCTCAATACCATTTTCATCTAAATATTCTTTTAAAGCTCTATAAGATATATTTGGGTTTGTTTTTTTATTTAATTTTAATATAATAGCAGAAATAAAATATTTATTTTTTAATTTATTCTTAAATATACTATCACGATAACCAAATTCACATTCTTCTTTTTTAAAAACTTTCTTATAACCTTTTTCTATATCATAAGCTTCAACATTTTCTAAAATATCTTTTATTTCTACGCCGTATGCTCCAATATTTTGTATAGGAGCAGCGCCAACTGTCCCTGGTATTAATGACAAATTTTCAATACCCCAATATCCACAATCAACAGCAAAACTAACTAAATCATGCCATTTTTCTCCACCCATAGCACGAATGAAAACAAAATCTTTCTCGACTTCTGTCGGGACCCCGATTCTGGTCGGGGCTTTTATTATTTCAATTCCTTTCAATTTATTTAAAATAACAATACCATCAAAATCTTTTGTAAATAAAATATTACTACCTCCACCTAAAAATAATTTTTTATTATTTTTAAATTCTGAAGATAAAAAAATTTCTTCTAAATCAGTTTCATCGTTTACCTCAACAAAAAAATTTGAATACGCAGATACTCCAAATGTATTTAATTTAGTTAAATCATAGTTTTCAAGAATTTTTATCATAAAAAATTACACAAATAGAAAAATTATAGTACCAATACTCACAACACATAAAAGTCCTACAGTAAACCAACCAACAATGTTAGTTAATCTTTTATTTTTAAAATTTCCCATTATGTCTTCATTCGCGCTTATCCGTACAATAAAAAATAAAATAACTGGTGAAATAATCCCATTAAAAACAGCTGAGTAGATAAGGGTTTTTATAGGATCAAGCCCAATAAAATTCAAAATTACTCCTAAAATCATTGCTACTATTATTACTCCATAAAAAGAAGTGGCTTGTTTTAATTTTCTATAAAGACCCGACTTCCAATTAAATGCTTCCGACATTGCATAAGAAGCTGAGCCAGCCAATATCGGAATGGCCAGTAATCCAACGCCAACAATTCCAATTGCAAATAACATAAAAGCAAAATCTCCAGCAAATGGCTTAAGTGCGAGTGCTGCATCAGCAGCTGTACTTATGTTGGTAACACCACTTCCAAACAATGTCGCTGCAGAAGTTGCAATTATAAAAAACATAATAATATTAGAAAAAAACATACCAGACCAAACATCAATTCTCATTTTATGAATATCATCACCTGCATTGAAAATACGTCGTGATTCTTCTGTTTTTCCCCCTTTTAATATTTGTTCTTCAACTTCTTGAGAAGTTTGCCAAAAAAACAAATATGGAGAAATTGTTGTCCCAAACGCAGCACAAATTAAAATAATTTCATCTCTTGAAAAAGAAATCGTAGGTATTATAAGATTTTTAAATACATCTCCCCAATTAATTGAAACTGAAAAGGCTGAAAACACATAAGCAAAAAGAACTAATGCTAAATATTTTAGATATTTAGAATATTTTTTATAAGGAACAAATATTTGAAGAAGAAGAGATATGGTTGCAAAAAGAAAAATTAAAAATGTAAATGGCACCTTGGGAAAAATAAGCTGAGTCCCTTTCGCCATCGCACCTAAATCTGCTCCTATATTAAATACATTTGCAAAAAGAAGAAGTATTGTAGAAAAATATAATAATTTTTTTGAAAAATGTCTTTTTATATTAGTTGCAAGTCCGACACCAGTCGTGAGTCCAATACGAGCACACATTTCCTGTATAGCACCCATCAAAGGAAAAGAAAACAAAGAAAGCCAAATCAAATTAAAACCACGAGATGCTCCCATTTGTGAATAAGTAGCAATACCAGATGGATCATCATCAGCTGCCCCAGTCGTTAACCCAGGACCTAATGTCCTCCAATATTCTCTAGCTTCTTTAACTGGCTTTTGTCTTTCAATATCATCTTTTATTTCTTTTTCCAATTCAACACTCTTTTCCAATACTTCCGCTGGTGCACTAAAAATTTTCTCTAAAATACTCTTTTTCATTTTGTAATTATGACATATTTTTACTCTCTAAGCACAATGACAGAACCATCACTATTTAATTTTATTAGTTTCGAAGCTTTACTTTTCAATTCTCCACCATCTACATATAAATCCACCCCGTTAAAAGCCGCCCTCGTCAGAAAACGAGTGCTACGGTCACCTTGGGGCGACCTGCTTCTAACGGGGTCTACAGAATCTCCAAAATACTTTTTTGCCTCTTTAATATTTTTAGACGGAAGCCTTGCTTCCGTATTAGCGGATGGGGCAATAAGCGGACCAACTTTCAAAAGCAAATCTCGAAGCGTTTGTGGCGCAGGTAAACGAAAGGCTAAAGTTTTGGTACCACGATGTAAATATTCAAATTCATCATTAGGGCAGTCTAAAATAATACTCGTAGGCCTAAACCCCTCGACTTCTCTCGACAAAGCTCGGAACAAGCCGCTCGGAGTAAACCAGTATTTTTCTAAAATTTTCTTTTGTTCTTCCAACAAAACAATAGAAAATTTTTTAAGTTCATTAATATTTCCAATCAAAATAATACATGGTTTTTCTGGATTTCGTTTTTTAATATTATAAATTCTTTCTACTGTATGTTTCTTAAGCGCCTTCCCAACTATGCCATAGATAGTATCAGTAGGCATAACAACTATACCATTTCGCGAAAGTACTTTTATTAAATTTTCGTCATTCCAAATATTTTCATTCATATACTTTACTTAAACTTAAAATTTCTATGACCATTATCCTTACTAGAAATATAAACAAATTTAGAATGTTTTGGCATAGCTTTCGAAATATTTTCTGGCCATTCAATAAAAACCAAATGCTCATCATTGTTTATAATTTCTTTCCAATTTAAATTAAACAATTCTCTCTCGTCTTCTATTCGATATGCATCCATATGAAAAAAATGTTTATATTTATTCAACTTAACAGGATATTTTTTAAAAATCACATAAGTAGGACTAAAAACTCTATCTTTTATACCAAGATGTTTTGTAACTAATTTTGTAAAAGCTGTTTTACCAGAACCTAAATGACCAGATAAACCGACAACAGCAGCACCTTTGTGTGTTTTTTTATTCTTTAATAATTTATCCACAAAAATTTTAGCTATTTTTTCAGTTTCTTTTATATTTTTTGAAAGCATTGGGAGACGTATGAGATTTGCACTCATGATAATTCCTCCACAGGGAACTGTGTTACTACTACACTAACGTCTCCATGTATGCTATTTATATCAAAAAAGGTAGATAAAAGCCACTTTTTACTTATAGTCTGGACTTTCTTCCGTTATGCCTTCTCTATAATTTGCCAACCTAGCGAAAGCATATAGAACACTTGAGAGACGGTTAAGATAAGCCTTAGTGGAAGCTTTTATTTCTATTTTATCTTCCTTGTCCTTCAAAGCCTCGGCGGAGTAGGAATCGGAAACTGCAATTACTCTCCTTTCTGCTCTGCGAGAAATGGTGCGGGCTATATCAAAAACCGAAGCAAGTTCCGTGCCACCGGAAATGAAAAAAGTTTTTATGGGTGGCAATTCTTTTTCTATAGAATCAATAATTTTTTCCAATTCTTTCACTTTTTCCTCATCAATAGACATCGAGGCTCCGGCTAATTCTGCTTGAATAATAAATAAATTTTTCTGAATATCATGAACAATTTGATCTGCTGCAACATTTTTATAAATAAGAAGTTTTTTTTCTTTAGCTTTTACTTTACAGATACCAAGAAAAGAATTCGTCTCGTCCAATGCCCCCAAGGCTTCAGCTATGGTTGAACTTTTAGAAATACGTTGGTCACATCCAAAAGTTTTTGTTGTTCCATTGTCGCCTTTTCTTGTATAAAGCATAATTTAAAATTAACGTTTTATGATTAATTCTTCTAATGGAATATCTTTTTTAAGATTTTCTATAATTTTATTTGCTACATCATTTGGGTCCATAAAACTATCAAAATTTTCAGGTTTATTTTCTCTAAAAAGATCAGTCTTTGTCGCTCCTGGATATATAGAAAAAATAGAAATGTTCTTATTTTCTCCACGCACAGCACTAGTAAATCCATTAACAGCATATTTGCTTGCCATGTATGCTGAAGAAGAAAGACGTGGTTGTTTTATTAAGGCAGCATCAGAAATAATATTAATAATTGTTCCACTCCCTACCTTTTTCATATATCGAATTGCTATTTGAGTTCCATTCATTAAGCCAAAAACATTTACATCAAACATTTCTCGAACTTTTTTCATATCAAGATTTTCAACAAAATCACGAACCATCCAAACACCAGCATTATTTATCCAAATATTTAATTTCCCAAATTTTTCAACAACTTTTTCTGCCAAATCTTTTAATTCACCTTCTTTGGTCACGTCAGCTTTTATCCAAAATATTTCTTCATTTAAATCTTTTGGTTTATTCTCCTCACAAGAACAAACAATGACTTTCGAATTATTCTCTAAAAAAGACAAAGCCATAGCCTTTCCTAAGCCTTTTGTTCCTCCTGTAATAACTACAACTTTATCTTTTAGTTCCATGGTTTAATTTTAGCACAAAAAAAATACAACCCCCTAATCCCACTTGTCAGGGCAAAAACTATGGGAGAATTAATATAAAATATGGTAAAATCTTTCTATGAAAGATTTTCACGATTGGAATAAAAAGAAAATAAAAATTGATGAAAACGAAATTTATAACCACCCAAAAGAAAAAGAAATATGGTGGTGCAGTATTGGTGTAAATATCGGTAGTGAAGTTTATGGAAAAGGTGCGGATTATACAAGACCTGTGCTTGTGATAAATTCCGAAGGTAGTGAAAGTTTTATTGGTATTCCACTTACTTCAAATATTAAGAGTAGAAAGTATGCTTGTATTATTAAAACAGATGACGGAGTATTACATACTGCTTTAATTTATCAGATACGAAGTTTTGACAAGAGACGATTAACAGAAAGAAAGTATATTTTATCTAATGATGAATATGTAAAAATAGAAGAGTATTTCAAAAAGCTCTATAAACTATAATAGCCCCTTGCGGGGCTATCGGCTCTTACGAGCTAGAGAGGCAACCTCTCAATATTTGTATTATATCGCAAGCGAATCCAATATGCAAGGAAAATCGAAACCCCGATTTCGCAGGGTTTCTCGAAGCCTTTCGGCACTTTGTATACTGAGTATAACAAGCTATCACTATAAGTCAGCAAAAAAATTAGTAAATACCAAGAAATATTAGTACTAGTTTTGGTATAAAATCAAGCCAACCATTTCACCTTCTTTACTGATTTTATCTTTTTATCATATGCTATTTGATATTTCTTTCCATCCCATGGAGCACATTTATCACCATACAACCAAAATTTATTTTCATCGCCAGTATGTTTAAGTAATTTGATATCATTTATACCAAGAACTATACCAATTTCCTTATTTGCATTTTCAAGAAGATTCTTATAAGTTGAGTCATCAAGCCACCCTCCAACATCGTTTCTAGAACGATCAAGTGGTAAATGGTCACGATTTAACCCCAAATAACGACCATTAGGCATTTTTATAAAACAATAAGGACTACAACGACGATAATAATCTTTTTCGATTTTTTTCATAAATTTATAAAATTAATTAGGAATACAACCACTTGTAATTTGTCTAAAATCTTCTTCAAGATGATATCCATACGGACATTCAGGCTGTCCTTTTAAACCTTGAACTTGTATATATATCCACCAAATTAAAAAAATTAAAAAGAGTACACCAAGAATTGCCTTTATTGTATCCCAAACATTATTTGTTGATTCATGTTTACCCTCTAATTGTTCACGAGAGCCAAAGAAACAGAAATCACATAAACCATTGGGTTGTAAACCTTTATCATTTTTTTTACAGTTAGCACATGGCTTACCTATAGAATTACAAAAATTACAAAGACCATTAGCTTCTAAAAACATATTTTTTAGATAAGGTTTTCTACCACATTTACTACATAATTTACTCTTTTTTTGATTTAAATTTTCCATAAAATTTATTTCTTTTACTATTTTTAGTATATTACAACTCTGCTTGTGCTCGGGGGGAGACTTGAACTCCCACGGCTTACGCCATACGAACCTCAATCGTACGTGGTTACCAGTTACACCACCCGAGCATAATAGAATATTAACACATCTATCAAAAATAAAAAAAACGCCTTTCTAGACGTTTTTTTTATTTTTATTCTTCTTTTTTAACTTCCCCTACTTCATCATCAGCCATAGAAGTTATAGAGCGTAATTTTCTTCTAACATCTTTTACTGCTTTCGTACGAATATAATAAAGTTTTGATTTACGAGCTCGTGATTTTTTAGTTATTTCAACTTTATCAATGTTTGGAGAGTAAAGTGGAAAAATTCTTTCAACACCAACACCTGAAGCAGTTTTTCTAACTGTAAAAGTCGCACCAATTTCTGTTCCATGCTTACGAGCCAAAACTATCCCCTCAAAAGCCTGCAAGCGTGTCTTACCCTTTTCATCTAAAATCTTAGATGAAACACGAACTGTATCTCCAGCCGTGAAACTAAGCTTTTTTCTTTCTTCAATATTAACTGGACTAAGTTTTATTTTATCTATTTTATTTCCTGACATAATGGTCTTAATCTAACATAAACACTATATTTTTGCAATTTTGACAAACTTTAGTTTCTGCTTGCATAAGTTTATTCTATGCTTTATTTATTATACTTTCAAATTCTTTAGGTAATGGTGATTGCACTTTTACAATTTTACCTTTTAAATCTTTAAATTCTATAGATTTAGCATGCAAACCCAACCTTTCAAAATCTTTTGGATGTGGTTGGTTGGGATTATATAATGAATCATTAACCACAGGATGATTTATGAATTTCATATGCACACGAATTTGGTGTGTCCGACCTGTTTTTGGACGAACTTCTAAATAACTAAAAGGATGAGTGTGTACAAAATTTTTATCTCTGAGAGTCCCACTTTGTTCCCCTTTCTGCGCGGAAAGTTGGGCGCAAGAGGAAAAATTTTGTACACACTCATCCTTAAATTTCTTCAATACCGTATATTCTGTAATTGCTTCACGAAGTTCCCCCCTAGCACCACGACCCGCTAATCTTTTACGAAAATCATTTCCACTTCGGCCAATTGATTTCCTGATAGTTCCTCTATCATTTTTTACAGAACCTAAAACAATAGCATTGTAAACTTTTTTAATTTCTCTATTCTTAAATTGATTTTTCAAAAATTCATAAGCTTTTTGATTTTTTGCCAAAAGCAAAACTCCCGAAGTTTCTTTATCTAGTCTGTGAACTATACCCGGTTTTTTTATTTCTTTACCCTCCACAAAAATAGACTCCCCAACATTTTTCGCTTTTGGATATTTTTTTACAAACCAATCAGAAATTGTCTTTTCCTTACTTCTTCCATCAGGGTGTACAGAAATACCAGATGGTTTATCTATGGCTAAAATATTTTTATCTTCGTATAGAATTTTAATTTTCATTACTATTTGAAGAATATCATATTTTTTTACTAATAGTTAGTTCTTCAACTTTTTCAATCCATCCCATAATTGTGAGAAATAATTTTGTGTCACAAACATTTATGGAAAAAGTCCCATATGGTAATGTATATCTCTTTTGTAAACTTGCAGAACTTGGTTTTATATAAGTTTTCTGAAATTGACCTGTAGATATACCTGTAATTTTAGACCAATATTTTTCAGTTTTTTTAACATTAGCATGAGCAAAAGTATGAACATTACCACGAAATTTTTCTTCTGGAACTTTACATATTTCTCTAAAAAATCTCATCATCATCTTAATCACTAAAGGGTCACTGTTTGATAGCCTAGCTGTTCCTCTTTCTGTTTTTCCACCTTCTCCTAAATATAAAATAATTCCAATTAACTTCAGTTGTTCTAAAGAAATAAAATTAAAATCTCTTTTTGCATCGTCTATTATAATTTGTCTTTTTATTTGCTCATTAAAAAGACGAACTAATCGTCTTTTTTCTATTGATTCCATACTTCTACCTCTTTCTGATATTTTTTCTTTTTGTGTCTTTGTAAGAATAATATCTCTAACCCATAAACTCACACTAGATTTTGTTAACCCAGTCTCTTTTACAATTTGATTAATTGATTTTCCTTGTTTTCGTAATATTCTAGCTTTCTCCTTTTCAATAAGTTTCATAAGTAGAGTATATCATTTCTAATATATTGTTTACTAGTCTATTTATCCACGTCTTGAATTTTATTACTTATTGGTGTATAAATAACAAGTAAAGAGAAGTGCGCGGTTAGCTCAGTTGGTAGAGCAATCGCTTTACACGCGAAAGGTCGGGGGTTCGAGCCCCTCACCGCGCACAAACAAAAAAACTTAAAGATTTTTGGTAAAATAAAATTTTTATAGTATATTTAACGAGTATGCCCTCGTAGTTCAATGGATAGAACAAGGCTCTTCTAAGGCCTTGATGTAGGTTCGATTCCTACCGAGGGCACAAAATACACTTCGTTTATTTTGTGTGTTTATTAAACCATATTAGAACCTGTTTTCAAAATCGGTAATCACTAGCGTTCCCCGCGTGCTACGCACCACCACGCAAGGTGTGGTGCTTCTGCTGAAGCAGAAGTGCGGGAAAACGCTCTGCACTCCGCCACAATGTTTTGTGGGCAAAGGGGGCGGAGTGCAGAAATGTGGAACGCGAGCGAAGTTTTGCGAAATGCTGGGGGTTGGGGGGAAAGTATTTCGCAAAATTCGCTTCGCGTGCTTCCTGATTTTTTGGCGGGCATAAAAAAGAAAAATACATAACATTAAAATCTCGGCAAAGCCGAGATACAAAATTTATATCAACCATTTTTTTCTATTCTTTGGTCAACTAATCCTCCGGCATATCTTGCACTATAAACTTTTTTACCCTTTATTTTAATAATTTCCTCTCCATAAAAACTTTCTATTTTCCCATTAAAGTTATTTGTGTATACAAAATCACCACTTACATATTTTTTAGGTCCTCTCCTCTGTAATGAATTTTTAGATTTTTGGGAAAGAGCTTCCTGTAAAAATTTATAAACTTTTTTAAAATCAGAAACTGATTTATTTACAAAACCGTAATAAACTATCATGTAAACTGGTTTGTTTTTGAAAAACACTACTTCTCTCCCACCATAAGGTTCACCTCCAAAATAATTGTCGTGAAATTTCCAATCACCCTTTTTAAATATGATTGTTTTTGACTTATCTTTTTCCTTAATTTTTTTAGCTTTAATACCGCTAGAATAACCAACTTTGTTGGCATTACTTAAAAAATCAGAAAGTTTTTTAATGTTAATCATAATATTATTTTTTCAAAAACTTTTCTACATGAACACCCATAACCAATATGACAGATAGCAATAGTATTTACCATTGTTTCAATAGGTAAATTAGGATTTAAGGAACTAGCATCTCCAAGACCAAGAGTTACATGGAGATTAAATTTTCCTTCACCGAGATTATTTTCTTTAAATTTATTTATCCAATCCACACCTTGATCTGAAATGTCAGGGTCAAGAAACATGGCTTTATTCGCGTCATAATCAAGTTGTATATTTTCCGCAATTTCATTTTGTAAAGCAACCAATGCCTCAGTTTTTTCTATTGCTAGATAAGAAAATGTTCCTTGTTTAATATCTGTAAAAGTTATTTTAATTGGTAAATATTTTTTTACAATAGGTTCAATTTCGTTTTTAATTGATTCAATATTGTTTACAAATATTGTTCCCATTAACAAAGATATATGCGGTAAATAATCATTTTCCCCAAGTTTATATTGTCGCATATTCTCTGGGGAAATAATTTTACTACTCAAATCACGAGCAAGTTTGTTCATCTCGTCGGGCAAAAGCAAAACTATATCTATGGCAATTTTATTTTCTGTGTTCATAATGTTGCTGGTTTGTAAATCTCAATTTGATTTCCGTCAGGGTCAGAAAGAAAAAAATATATTCCACCACTTGCCCCCGTTTTTAACTCACCACATTTTATCCCTTTGTCCGTAAATAATTTATGGATTGACTCTGGATTTTCTTCAGTGAATGCAATATGTTTTATTCCAGTAAAAGATAAATCTTCTCTCGTCCCATTTTTAAAATTATCAAATTGCCAAAGTTCAATAATAAAGTTTTCATTTTGGAAAAAACATCCTGTTGCACCCATGTCATCTCGTCTAAATCTTTTTATTTCTTTTAATCCAAAAAGTTCCTCATAAAATGGAATTGAAATTAATAAATCTTTAACTGTTATTGCTACATGATGAAATTTCATATTTTTATTGTCCCCAATCTACTAATTCTGTAAAACGAACATAAAAACCAAATGGGTCGACTACTCTAAAATCCCACTTGTTCCAACGCTTCAAAGTAAGCGGTTGAGCAATTTGCTTTTCTGTGAGTTTACTCTTTACTTCTTCCCATAAACCTTTTACATCTGATACGAGAATGGTAATCTCTACCGCATATCCTCTTGGTGTATCAGATGGAAAATCCCTAAAATGCGAATGTTGTGAAACTTTTTCTTTGTCTCCATAAAAATTTAAATATGTTTCTCCAATTTTATCATTTCTACATAAAACTAAATAACCTAAATCGCTGTTGCCACCAGATTCTGGGTCATATCTATATTCGCTAAAACCAAACATTTTATAGAAATCTCGAGCTTGTTGAAAATTTGGAATATGTAATTCCAGCACTAGATTGTTTATAACTTTTCCTGGGTTCTGGTTTGTCATAAAATGATTTTATCATTTTATGAGTATTTTTTCTAGTGTTGCCCGCCAAAATCCCCGCCAAAAAATCAGGAAGCACGCGAAGCGAATTTTGCGAAATACTTTCCCCCCAACCCCCATGTAAGGTACCCCATTCTTAAGACAACTATTCCCGGCAATTATTTAAACTTTAACTTAAACAATTTTTCTTAGCAAATTCTCGTGGCGACATCTTTAATGCAGTGTGAATTCTGGTGGTATTGTAAA
>Ga0265296_1003172_pt1 | contig 15664 bp, 14 predicted proteins | sample MunlanPumphouse1_FD_189073 | JGI IMG/M metagenome (GOLD analysis project Ga0265296, IMG submission 189073) | Groundwater microbial communities from a municipal landfill in Southern Ontario, Canada - Pumphouse #1 | ecosystem: Environmental > Aquatic > Deep subsurface > Groundwater | place... | reverse complement strand
AACAAATTTATTTCCATATTCGGATTTAAACCGGACCATATAGACCTCCATAAATCAACCTATCTACAAAACGGCTACCCGACAATAATAAAATTCTGCTCTGAAAAAGGAGTTCCTTGCAGAAATCACGGCACCTTGGAATACAACACGATCACAACCGATTTTCCTGTTTATAACGCCACAAAAAGAAATGCTGAAGAAATAAAAGAATGGTTATCAGGTCTTGAAAGCAAAAAAACATACATGATAAATTTTCATCCCGGGATATATGACTCCGATAGTAAATCCGGCCTCAATAAAAAAAGAGAAGCGGACGCGAAAAATATTGAAACAATTTTTCCTTTATTTCAAATGCTAAATATCAAGCCAATAAGTTTCAGGCAGTTAAGTAAGTGAGATTAGTACCTTGTGACTAGCAATTTAAATTTTATTTACAAATTACCAATCTCTAATTACAAATGAAAGCTATCGTCGTTTTCTACTCCCGGACCGGCGACACGAAAAAAGTTGCCCAAGAAATAGCCAATGAACTTCAATGCCCGATTGAAGAAATTTTTGATTTGAAAAACAGAAGCGGAGCGCTTGGTTATATTTCCGCGGGCCGAGACGCTACGTTAAAAAACCTTACCGAGCTCAAGCCGATCAGCCATAATCCCGCGGATTATGATATAATAATTATAGGCACGCCAATCTGGAGCTGGGATGTATCCACGCCGATAAGAACATATCTTCAAAACAACAAAGGCAACTTCAAAAATTTAGCTTATTTCTGCACCATGGGCAAATCAGGCGGCAACCGCGCATTTAATGAAATGGAAAAAATTTGCGGCAAAGCGCCGATTACCTCACTCGCCCTAATTGCGAAAGAGATCGCGAAAAATGATTTTGCGAACAAAATTATTGGCTTTACAAGCCAAGTCAAAAATTTTAACGCATAAATTTAATGCAAGCCGATTTTAACCAGCGATTAACCAATTCTCTTCAAATATTTTCAAAAACCATTTGTTTCGTGGTTTTTTTTATTGGCCTGGTCGCGGCGCTCGGCTGGACATTCAATATCCCGGCCTTCAAAAGCATTCTGCCAACCCTGCCGGTTATTTCCCCAAACACAGCTATCGCCCTAATTTTAGCAAGCGCGTCCCTGTGGTTTCTGCAAGAATCGCGCAAACAAAAACCAATCCGAGTCCTCGGATATTCTCTGGCCTTAATTATCGCTCTACTTGGCATTCTTACCTTAGTTGAATACTTTTTAAAACTTAACCTTGGAATTGATAATCTGCTTTTTAAAAATACCATGAACGCGGAAGGCCTGCCTGTCAGAATGTCGCCGCAAAGCGCGATTAACTTTTTAATTCTCAGCCTTTCACTCCTTTTTATTAATAAGCAAAGCAAAACCGGCAAACAACCCAGCCAATATCTTATTCTTATTGTCGGCACTGTTTCTTTGCTTTCGTTTTTCGGATTTATTAATAATGTTCCAGGTTTCTATACAATTTCGCCCTACAAGGGAATGGCAGCGCATACCGCCGTTGCTTTTATTCTGCTTTTTTTGGCAATTTTTTCCAGCCGCCCCGCTACCGGATTAATGAAAACATTTTCCAACAGCGGTATCAGCGGAGTTGTGTCGCGGCGCTTATTTGTCGCTTTGGTTGCCGTAATGGCCTCTGATATTTTAATTATGGCCGGCAATGCCAATGGCTTCTACGGACATGAAACCGAAGCCATAGCGCACGCTCTTTTAATCGCTATCGCTTTCATTTACTTAATGTTTATCAGCCTGGCTTCACTGGATAAAATCCAGTCAATTGAGGAAATAAACCGGATTAAATCGGAATTCGTTTCTTTTGTTTCGCATCAGCTCCGCACGCCGCTCACCGCGATTAAATGGAGCGCTGACACATTATTGCATGATGACCCGCCGCCCAGCGAAAAACAGAAAGAATATCTTGAGACAATTCACTCCAGCGCCAACCAAACAATAAGTCTTGCGGACGCTTTCCTGAATGTTTCCAAAATAGAACAAGGAACTTTTTTATCCGGAATCGCGGAGAGTAACTTGCAGAATATTACCGAAGAAATTCTGCAAGAACTTAAACCGCAGATCCAAGCTAAAAAAATAAGCATTGATAAAAACTACAGCGGAAACTTAACTAGCGTTAAAATTGACCCAAAGTTGATTCAAGCTGTCCTGCAAAACCTTATATCAAACGCGATTAAGTATACCCCGGAAAAAGGCCACGTTGAAATCAGCGCCAACGGGAACAATAACGAATTATCAATTGAAATTAAAGATAATGGCATAGGCATCCCGGCAGGCCAACAAGACAAAATTTTTACTAAGCTTTTCAGGGCGGAAAATGTCCAGGGAAAAACAGCGGGCAGCGGCATCGGCCTTTATATGGTAAAAACTCTATTGGAACAAATTGGCGGTAAAATCCGATTTGAATCAAAAGAAAATGAAGGCACAACTTTTTATGCCAATATACCCTTAAAATTAACATCTAATATCTAATATGAATTACGCATATATCTGGCAAAAAGTTTTAGCCAACGGCGAAACCGTGGAATACGAATTTTCAATTTCCGGGCTTTACCTGGCTTTTAATTTTTTTATCAGAGTTTTAATCAGCCTGCTAATTCTGCCTTTCATTTACATTTTTTCAGTTGAATTAGCCCTGCTTTTATTCGCGCTTGTTTTTCTTTGTCTCTTGTTTTTTTATTTTTTCTATTTAAAAGAAGCCAATGCCTACGCTTTAACCGACTCGCGCTTGATTATCCACCGCGGCTGGCTCTCAACTGATGCCATTTGCGTTGATTACCAGAAAATTACGGACATAACCGTAATTGAACCGTTTTTTGAATGTTTATTAATGGGTTCCGGCGATTTGCGCGTTGACACCGCAGGTACTCCGGACCACGAAATCATTCTTCGCCACATCGCCCGGCCTTATGAAGTCCGGAAAAAACTTGAGGAAATAAGGCGGCGAAATCCCGTTATATAATTAAGCGCGCCCAAACCAGCCCTCGGCAAATTTCACCTGCCCGCTAAACCGGGCTTTTTTTATCACAAAATATTTAATTTGAATTATGTTTAATTGCTGGTATAATTTCCGCATAGATTCACAGAAGTTAATTATTTCAAAAGGCCCCGAGCGGCGTTTCGCCGCGAAGCTACCGCGGCACATACTGCCAATATAGCCATGAACCACCAAAAACTCATCATCAAAATTATAAATATGTCTTGCGCCAGCTGCGCGGTCAACAATGAAAAAGCGCTGCTGAAAACAAAGGGCATCATAAATGCCAATGTTAATTTTGCCACAAAAAATGCATACGTAGAGTATGACACCGATATTTTAAACGAAGATAAAGTCCGGCGGATAATTATTGAAAATGGATACCAGGTAGAAACACGCAGTATGGAACATGGAACACACAACAAAAAAACACAAATAAAACACGGCGAAAAGATACATATAGAAGAAGCGCACAAACACGGAAATGAAAGTATGGATAAAACCTGGCGGGCGTTTTTATGGTCGGCTGTTTTAAGTTTACCTTTGCTGCTGGAAATGTTTGTTAAAATAAGAACGAAAATATTTTATTTGAACATTGACCTGGTAATGTGGGCTCATTTAATTTTAGCGGCCATTATAGTTTTTTATTTCGGCTGGCGCTTCCATAAAATGGCGCTGATGCAAGCTAAAAAATTCCGCTCCAATATGGACACTCTAGTTTCCCTGGGAACCGCGACGGCCTTTTTTTACAGCTTGTGGGCGATTTTTAACAATCAAAAAGGATATTTTGAAACAGCGGCGCTGATTATCGCGTTAATTTTATTGGGCAAATATTTTGAAGCTAAAAGCACGGGGCAGGCCGGCGAAGCAATGAGAAAATTGATGGAACTCGGGGTTAAAAAAGCGCGCCGTGTTGTTAATGGCGCGGAAGAAGAAACAGATATTGAAAATGTAAAAATAGGCGATATTTTATTAATCAAACCAAGCGAAAAAGTTCCATTGGACGGCGAAGTTATTGAGGGCGGATCAAGCATTGACGAATCAATGCTCACAGGCGAGTCACTGCCAATTGAAAAAGAAAAAGGCGACAAGGTTTTCGGCGGCACGATTAACCAAGACGGAGTTTTAAAGATAAAAGTAACTCAAACAGGGGAGGGGACTGTTTTAGCGCAAATAATAAGAATTGTTGAAGAAGCGCAGGGATCCAAAGCTCCGATTCAAAAACTCGCGGATAAAATCTCCAGCATATTCGTGCCAGCCGTAATTGTCCTTGCATTCATCGCTTTTATCAGCTGGTATTTCACGACGCAAAATTTTTCAATCGCGCTCATAAATGCCATTGCCGTCCTAATTATTGCCTGTCCTTGCGCGCTGGGCCTGGCAACGCCAACAGCAATTATGGCCGGCACCGGACGAGGCGCCAAAAGCGGCATACTCTTTAAAACCGGCGACAGCTTTGAGCGCGCAAAAAATATAACCATGGTTGTTTTTGATAAAACCGGAACGCTAACCATTGGAAAGCCGCAAGTCAAAAAAATAATTCCGTTTGCTTCAGCCGCCTCTGGACAAGAAAGCTACAAAGAAGATAAAATTTTAAAAATTGCCGCTTCGCTGGCGCGATATTCCGAACACCCGCTGTCCAAGGCTGTAATTGAATATGCCAGCAGTAAAAATATTTCTCTCGCGGAATTTAAAAACATCAAAGAAACCAGGGGAAAGGGGATAAGCGGAGTCTGCGCGGAACATAATGTCCCGATATTGCTCGGAAACAAAAAACTGATGCAAGGCAATAATTTGGATATTTCTTCCACTGATGAAATTTTATCGTCCGGCGAATTGCAGGCGGGCACTCCGCTTTTCGTCGCGCATGGCCAGGAAATAATTGGCGCGATTATTATAGCTGATGAAATCAGAAACGAGGCGCCACAAATGATAAAAGAATTAAAGCAGCTGAAGCTAAAAACAGCCATGATAACAGGCGACCACCAGGCAACAGCCCAGGCAGTGGCCGGGGAATTAGAAATCAACGAGATTTTAGCCGAAGTCTTGCCGGATGAAAAAACAAGCGAAATAAAAAAATTGCAAAACAAGGGAGAGCGCGTCGTTTTTGTCGGAGACGGCATAAATGACGCTCCCAGCCTGGTCCAGGCAGACCTGGGAATTGCCATGGGCAGCGCGACTGACATCGCCCGGGAAGCGGGGCAAATTATTTTAACGCAAAACAATCTTGAAAAAGTCATTGAAGCCATAAAACTCTCCAAACTGACTTTCAAGACTATCAAACAAAACCTCTTTTGGGCGTTTTTCTACAATATAATCGCCATCCCCCTGGCAATGGCAGGGCTTCTTAATCCAATCATTGCCGCCGGCGCCATGGCTTTCAGCTCAGTTTCAGTTGTCCTAAACAGCTTGAGAATTTACAAAAAATAGCGGAGAACAGCTCTCCATCATTTGACAGGATATGAGTTTAATGTTATTTTATTTTTAATTGCAAATTCACCATAAAGAGGTACGCCATGCCCCTGGAGAAAAAACGGGGAACCGTAAAATTCTTTTTACTGGACAAAGGCTGGGGATTCATAATACCTGATGGCAGCGGAGATGACATATTCTTCCACGCCAAATATTATTCGGCGCCTTTTGAAGAATATCCAGGGGAGCTTGACCTGGAGTTCGCGGAGGAAAAATTTAATCCGCCGGAAACAGGGGACAAGATCGTTTATTGCGAGAGCTTTACTCGGCGAGGCAGCGCTTTTGGCTCTCAGAAAAAACTCGCGGTTAATTGGACATTGGCCCAGACATGGAACAATGCCCTGGAAACCATCCGCCAGCGGCCCAGCCGGGACGATTATCCAATGCGGGTTAAAAAATACGGAGAGGGGCCGCCATCCGTAATCTGGCAGGGAAGCCGGACTGAATTTGAAAAACAATTAGACGATGGCTTCCCCAAAGGAGCTCTTGATAACACGCTCGTTGAACGAGAGCTGGTTACCGGATGGGAAACAACCGACCACCCCCGCCATTGGCACCCCAAATACAAAGAACCAGGCCTCGGCGAGTTGATCCGCGCCGAGTTCGCAAAATAATCCATTATCCTTTACCCGCAGGCCCAGCCTGCGGCTTTTTTATTGAAAGATGCGATGGGGGTTGACAAAGCACTCAGATAGACATATAATTAGTTTGACTAATAATTTATTTTTCTAATAGTATGCCAAAAAGCGAAGTTGCCAAACTAATTGCTTTGATAATAAAATCAAAGAGATTAATCCAAGAACGCGTCCGGGGCATTGAAAAAGCCGGCAGCTTTTCGCTGTCTCAGATGGAAATTTTAGGTTATGTGGCGGAAAATAAACAGCCGCTGATGAAAGACGTAGCGGACTTCCTGAACATAACTCCGCCATCCGCGACAGCTCTGATTGACAGCCTGGTCAGCCAAGGCTACTTAAAAAGAATGCCCGACAAAAACGACCGGCGCATTATCCGGCTGACGGAAACCTTAAAGGGAAAAAAGACCCTGAGACAAGGAATGATACTGATGAAGAAAGGCATGAAAGAAATTTTTTCGAAATTAAGCAAAAATGAAATCAATAATTTAATAGCAATCCACGGCAAGCTTGCTAAAATCCTGCAAAAAAAGTAAAATTTAACAGTTGGCTTGAATTTTTAAATAAATAAAAACTTATGCTAAACAAACTAAAAAAACGTTCAACAATCATAATCTTAATAATAGCCATTGCCGCGGCAATCGGCGGATATTTTTATTTCACAAAAGAACCTGCGGCAAAATATGAGTTCACTGAAGTAACCCGCGGGAACATTATTCAGGAAGTCAGCGTGACTGGCAAGGTACAGCCCGCGCAAAAAGTTGAACTGTCTTTTGAGAAAAGCGGAAAAATAACGCAAGCGGGATTTAAGGTGGGCGACCAGGTAAAAACCGGGCAAATTTTAGCGGCGCTTGAAAACGCTGATATCAACGCTCAGGTAATGCAAGCCAGGGCGGGAGTCCAGGCGCAACAAGCCAAATTGGATGAATTGCGCAAAGGAACAAGGCCGGAAGAAATCCAATCCGCCCGGATCGCGGCTGAAAACGCGCAAAAATCCCTGGACAACGCGAACAACGATTTGCAAAACGCCAAAAATAGCGCTGACACAAATCTAAAATCAGATTATGACAGCGCTTTATCCGAATGCGCTGAAGCGGTAAATATCGGCATGGACGCGCTGTTTGCCATAACTGATATTCAATATGACCATTTCGCCGCATACGACCAAAATTCCGCGCAAGTTGAAAGCGCCAAGGCTTCCGCTGTTTACTCTTTTCTGGGAAATGCCAATGGAGGCAGAGCGACAAAAGACGCCCTGAATTCCATGACTGGCGGCGCGAAAAAATCCGTCCAAGACACGCAGAACAGCCCGAGCCAGCAAAATATTGATAACGCGCTAGTTGATATCAACAGCTCGCTTCAAAACATTAAAAACGCGCTTAACGCAATTCCAATTACTTCCGATTTGTCTTCAACTGACACTGCCAGCCTTTCAACGCAAAAAAATAATATTAATACGGAACTCAGCGCGATTAGCAGCAGCCAGCAAGCCATTGCGGTACAGCGAACGACAAACCAAACCTCAATAGCGGCAGCCGAATCAGCGATTATAACGGCTAAAAACAATCTGGCAAGCGCGCAGGCTAATTTGAATATCAAGCTGGCCGGATCAACATCCGAAGAGGTCTCGGCGCAAGAAGCCCAAGTCCGGCAAGCGCAAGCCAATTTGGCAAACATCCAATCAACCTACTCAAAAACAGTCATTCAAGCCCCTGTTGACGGAACCATAACATTGCAGGACGCCAAAAAAGGCGAGATGTCCACTCCAAATAAAACTGTCATCTCAATTATTTCCAATGCCCAATTTGAAATTGAAGCGAACGTACCCGAAGCCGATATTGCCAAAGTCAAAATAGGGGACAGCGCCAATGTCACGTTAGACGCTTATGGCGCCGGAAATAATTTTCCCGCTAAAGTTGTTTCCATTGATCCGGGAGAAACAATCGTTGAAGGAGTCGCGACCTATAAAACAACATTCCAATTCACTGCCGAAGACAATCGCATAAAATCCGGCATGACAGCCAACATTGACATCCTGTCGGACAGCCGGGAAAATGTTGTAATAGTGCCCCAGCGCGCGATTATTACCAAGAACGCTGATAAATTTGTCCTGCTTGCCCCGGACCAAGCCAATCCCGACGCAAGCCAATTAGAACCAGTTGAGACAAAAATTGAAACCGGATTAAAGGGATCTGACGGCAATATTGAGATTACATCCGGCCTCAAGGAAGGAGATAAAATCGTTAGTTTCGGAGGTGCTGCTCAATAAAAACAAAAAGATTAAAAAAATGGAAAATCAACCGCAGCAAAAAAATAGTAACGCGAAGCGAACAAAATTACTCATCGCCATACTTATCGTCCTTATTATCGGAGGCGGAGGCGCGGGATTAGTTTATTTAAAAATAACCAACGGCCGCGTTTATATTGAAAAATCACAAATAACAGCCCCTCAAATTGACCTGGCGCCTCAGACTCCCGGAAGCTTACAGGAAATTTATGTTCAAGCTGGCGATACTATCCAAGCGAACGCGCCAGTAGCGCGCGTGGGCGATGAATTAATAAAAACAAAAGTTAGCGGAATCATCATTTCAATAAATAACAATATCGGAAAAATTTTTAACCCAGGTGAAGCAGTTGTCTCCATGATCGACCCCGAAGAGCTGAGAGTAGTGGGCCAGATCGAAGAAGATAAAGGGCTGAAAGATTTACGAGTCGGACAGCGAGCCATGTTCACGATTGATGCCTTTGGTTCAAAACAGTACTACGGAACCGTTGATGAAATCAGTCCGACCTCCCGCAATTCTGACATTGTTTTCAGCATCTCCGACAAAAGACAGCTTAACGAATTCAATACTGAAATTCGTTTCAATGTTGACCAATATCCTGAACTGAAAAACGGCATGTCCGCGAAATTGTGGATATACAAATAATTTTGAATTTAAAATTTAGAATTTCGATTCAATTTTTATTTTGAAAATTTTAAGCCTTCGCGGTTTAAATTTCAAAATTCACTTATTTAAAATTTATTCAAAATTGAAAATTTAAAATTCTTGTCGCATTAAATGGCGAATACCTTAACGAGTGAAACCAAAAAAAACGCTGAAGCACCAAAACAAAATAATAATCTCCGCTGGTGGGTTCTGCTGACTGTCATTATCGGCACTTTTCTTGGCCGGCTGGACCAGACAATCGTCAATCTGGCATTGCCCAAAATGATTGACGATTTTAAGATTACAGTTTCAGCCGCGGGCTGGATTGCCACCGCCTATATTTTAGCCAACGCAGTTTTTGTGCCTGTCTGGGGAAAATTAGGTGACACAATCGGGCGGAAAAAAGTTTACATAACCGGATTCACTATCTTTATTCTTGGCTCAGTTCTCGCCGGATTTGCCTGGAATCTCGGATCAATGATAATTTTCCGGATTATCCAAGCCATTGCCAGTTCAGCGGACTATCCAACCGCCATGGCAATCATCGCGGTAACCTTTAGAGAAGGAAAAGAACGCGCCCAGGCGCTTGGCATCTGGTCATCAGCGTTTGCCGCTTCCGCCGTATTCGGGCCTTTACTCGGCGGCCCATTAATTGATAATTTTGGCTGGCGCTCGGTTTTTCTAATCAATCTTCCCATCGGATTAATCGGCGTTATTATGGCGCTGACCTTTGTCAACGAATCTGTCTCGGAAAAAAAGACTGCAACCTTTGACTTTTGGGGCGCGATATATCTAGGCGGCGCGCTGTCAGCTTTGGTCCTGGTCCTAGACAAAGGCATTGAGTGGGGCTGGCTGTCACTAAGCAGCATTATTTCTTATCTTTGCATAATAATCTTTACGTTCATCTTCATCAGGATAGAACAAAGGCATCCCGAACCAATTGTTGACCTGAAATTCTTCAAAAACCACGTTTTTGTCACCACGCTTCTTGATAACATGGTTGTTTTTATGGGTCTTATCGGCGGAATTTTTTTAATACCGCTTTTCAGCCAAACATTCTTAGGTTATGGAGCGACAAAAACCGGCTACCTTTTTATGCCGTTGGCGTTCGTCATGATGATTGCTGCTCCGCTTGGCGGCCGGCTAACCGGAAAAATCCAGCCGCGCTATATCCTGGCAACAAGCAGCGCCATCGCGGCTATAGGAATTTTTCTTTTCTCACTCTTTCTTGATCCGCGCTCAACCGCGCTTGATGTAATGATCCCGCTATCAATAATGGCATTTGGGCTGGGTTTCGGCATGTCGCAACGAACAACAATAATAACAGCAGCTGTACCGGAGAATGAAGTTGGCGCGGCTTCCTCAATATTAGCCTTGGTCAGGAATATTGCCGGGGCTTTCGGCATCGCTATTTTTGCCACAATTTTAACAAAAGCAACTGAAAGCAATGTCTTAAAACTCTCCCAGCAAAGCGTCATACACTCGGCAAGCACCGCCGCTTACCAGCAATTCATCGGACTGATAACCCTAAAAGCACAAATTTCTGCCTATCAAACGGTTTTCATAATTTCATCCGCCATCGTCATGCTCGGCGCGATAACATCTTTTTTCTTAATACGAATACACAAAGAGGAAATTGTAACAGATGCGGAAATCTTTATAGAGTGATATAATGGCTTATGGCTATTCACAACCTATGTCTGTCATTGAACTAAAAAATATAGAAAAGATATATTTTGACGAAGATGTAGAGACCCACGTTTTAAGAGGGGTTTCTTTTAATATAAATGCTGGCGAGTTTGTCGCGATTATGGGGCCTTCCGGATCCGGGAAATCAACTCTACTCCATATTCTGGGATTTTTAGACCGGCACACGAAAGGAGAATATCGCTTTGAAGGGAAAACCATTGATGACTACTCAGACGAGGAACTGGCGCATATCCGCAATAAAAAAATGGGATTTATTTTCCAGGCTTTCAATCTCCTGCGCAGGACAACAGTTCTAGAAAATGTAAAACTTCCCTTGCTCTACTCCGGAATCAAAGAATCAAAATGGAGCGATATGGCTAAGATTGCTATTGAAGCAGTCGGGCTAAGCCATCGCTTAGGCCACGAGCCGTCCCAGCTCTCAGGAGGAGAACAGCAGCGTGTTGCCATTGCCAGGGCATTAGTTAACAACCCCGAAGTCATTTTCGCGGACGAGCCAACCGGAAACCTGGATTCCAAATCCGGAAAAATCGTCATGGATATCTTGCAAAAACTGAATGAAGAAAAGGGCCACACAATAGTTTTAATAACCCACGAGACAAACACCGCTCAGCACGCGAAACGCATAATACGCGTCCGGGACGGAGTGATTGAAAATGATGATCTTGTACGTCGGCGCCTGACAAACGGCGAATTCGTTAAATAATATCCTTAGGAACATACAAATCACTGCGAATTTACAAATAAAATTCGTAATATTCGTAAAAGATTCGTAAATTCGTAAGGTTCAAATGATTTTACACGGCCTAAAAACCGCCTTAACAGGCCTTAAAACCAATAAATCAAGAACAATATTAACAATATTGGGTATTGTTATTGGAGTTACCGCAATAATTTTAATCGCCTCGCTCGGACAAGGAGCGCAAAATTTGATTTTGGGCGAAATCCAGGGAATCGGATCAAAAACAATCGGAATCTCGCCAGGCCGCCAGCCGAAAGGCCTGAGTGATATGGCATCTACTTTGACTGACTCTTTAAAACAAAAAGATGCTGACGCGCTAAATAAAAAAGAAAATGTGCCGCACGCTTCCGATATTATGCCGCTGGTATTCAGCTCGCAAAACGCGACATTTGAAAACCAATCTTACCAGCCAACCATTTATGGCGTATCTCCGCTTTTCGCCAAGATATATGACGTAACGCCGGAAGAAGGAAATCTTTTTGACGACGAAGACGTTAAAAGTTATGCTAATGTTGTTGTCATCGGATCAAAAGTCAAAGACGAACTTTTTGGCAATGATAACGCTCTCGGCCAAAAAATAAAAATCAAAGGCCAGAATTTTAAAGTTATTGGCATCTTGGGCAAAAAAGGCCAATCCGCGCTGGTTAATTTTGACACTGCGGCAATCCTGCCGTACACAACGGCCCAGCAATATATTCTTGGCATTAAATATTTTAACAGAATCGTTGTCCAAGCAGACAGCGAAGCAAATGTTGACGTTACCGTCCAGGATATAAAAACAACTTTACGCAATAACCATGACATCACCGATCCGACCAAGGATGACTTTTTCGTAGAAACACAAGCTGATGCTATGAAAAGCGTGAGTACTGTTACTGATGTTTTAACATTATTTCTTATTTCCGTCGCCGCTATCTCTCTGGTTGTCGGAGGAGTGGGAATTATGAATATCATGCTCGTTTCAGTCACTGAACGCACGCGAGAAATCGGACTAAGGAAAGCATTGGGCGCGACACGCGGCAATATCATGACTCAATTCCTTTTGGAAGCAACTGTTTTAACAACTGTCGGCGGATTAATCGGCATTTTGCTGGGTGCGGGATTTTCATATCTAATTGCCGTAATTCTAAGCAAAGCCTTGAATTTAGACTGGGGATTTGCCTTCCCGGTTTCCGCCTCCATAATCGGCATCGGCGTTTCCGCGGCCATCGGACTTGTCTTCGGCCTATATCCAGCCAGAAAAGCCGCAAAGAAATCTCCAATAGAAGCGTTGCGATACGAATAAGGATTGACTTATTCGGATATCCTGTATTATTAGGCCAATATCATACCCCGAAACCGGGGTTTTTTTATTCCAAACTAATAGAAATCTGCCGTTTAAAAATATATTGACGGATGGCTATTTATATGCAAAAATTCTTTTAACAAATCTACGATAATAAAAGCAAAGGAGTTAAAAGCCGTGCCGAAATATATATTTTTTATCGCGCTAATAACAGGCCTCGCCGCGCTAATCTTGCTCACAAAAACCCGGGAAGGAGCTGAGATTTTAAAGGAGCAAAGCGAGCTCGCGATTAAGTTGGGAGGGCGACTGAAATTCAAAGAACGCCTTCGGGTAATATTTTTGAAAAAGGCCTTCTACAAGATGGCAGGATGCGGACATCCGATGAGATTGGGTAATTACACATTAAACGCCAATGAGAAAAGCCGGAATAGGCATTCGGAGGCGTGGATGGAACTCACGCACTGCCCGCGATGCCTGGAAAAATTAGTTTTCCCGTGCGGCCGGTGCGGAGAAATAATCTTTCCGGGCGATCAGGTATTTCTCTATAAAATGCCTGTCGGATCTGCCTTGCCTGAAGGCGTGAAAACATACGGCGGCATGCTAATCGGCTGTTCTGTGGGAAGCTGCTGGTCAACCGAAGCTATTGATGGCGACTTCTTGCAGCCTGATGGAAGTTTATTTAAAATTAATATTTATCCGCTTGCGGACAAAACAAAAGCAAAAACCGTTTAATGCCGGCAATCATGCCGGTTTTTTTATTCCAAAACTAATGAAAATCTGATATACTTTAATAATTAATAATCATTAATTTTTCTTATCATTCCTGCGCCCCGTGTGTCATTCCTGCGAAAGCAGGAATCCACGAGTCAGGAATGATAATTTTCCCAATGAAACTAGATATTAAAGCAACCAATCTTGAATTAACCGACGCAATCCGCGCCTACGCCGAAGAAAAATTGGGGGATATTGATAAATTTATACCCCATATCAAACTTCCGCTTGACGGCAGAGTAGAATTAGGGCGCACAACTTTCCATCACAAATCCGGAGATATTTTTAGGGCTGAAATAAATATCAGCGTGCCCGGCGATTTATTACGGGCGGAATCAGAAACAGGCGATATTTATTCAGCAATTGACGGATTAAAAGATCAGGTGCAGGAAGAAATAAAGGCCTACAAAGACCGCGGCATCACGCGCGACCGCAAGGGCGGCCGAATGGCAAAATTTATTAATAACTATTCTCCTTTATCCTGGCTCAGGGGAAAATTCACCAAAGAACAAGGAGAATAAAATTTAGTCACTCAGTCATAAAGTCATTGAGTCATTAAGTCTCTCAATCACTTGATCACTCAATCACTTAATCACTCAATCACTCAATGATTGGTCTCATCGGCGGCTACAACCTGGAAAATATTCTATCAAACAAAAAATGGCTAACTGTAAAAACTGTTTACGGAAAGCCTTCCAGCAAAATAGCGACAGGGGAGATAGCAGGTAAAAAAGCCGCGCTAATTTTGAGGCACGGTGAAAGACATTCCATCCCGCCCCATAGAATAAACCATCGGGCGAACATCCGGGCTCTTTATGATTTAGGAGCGAAATATATTGTCTGCGCCGCGGCTGTCGGCATAATCAATTCTAAAATAAAGCTGGGCGGATTTATTTTACCGGATGATTTTATTGATTTTTCCTCCCAGCCAGTAACTTTTTTTGATAAATTTGAAAAAGAACCACGACACGCTTTTATGGGAAATCCTTATTCGCGGCAGCTTCGCGGCGCCATCGCCAACGCGGCGAAAAAACTCAAAATTAAAATCCAGGACGGGGGAGTATACGCTAATACTTCAGGCCCGCGGTTTGAAACTCAAGCGGAACTCAAAATGATAAAAAAACTCGGCGGGGACATGGTTGGCATGACGAACATACCGGAAATAATATTGGCGAATGAACTTAAACTAAAAATCGCCACTATCGCGCAGGGAGTAAACCCAACCATTGCCGCAAAAGCTGCTGATTTTGAAAACTTTTCAGCCATAATAGACGAGAAGACAAAACAGTTGTATAGTTTAATTAACGAAACAATAAAAATACTGCCTTAAAATTTCCGGGGCATCAGCCAGCATAGTCCGATGTCAATTTTTATCAAAAACGCAACAATCATAACACAGAACAAAAATCGCGACATTATAAAAAATGGCGCTATTTTTATTAAAAATGATAAAATTGAAGATGTCGGGAACGCGGATGCAATCCAGAAAAAATACGCAAACGAAATAAAACAAATAATTAACGCGAACGGCGGAATAGCCATGCCCGGGCTTATCAATTGCCACACGCATCTGGCCATGGCGCTCCTGCGAGGATACGCGGATGACATGCCTTTGGAGCGATGGTGGTTTGACGCGATTTATCCCATTGAATCAAAATTTACCCGCGAAAAAGTTTATCTTGGGTCTTTGCTCGGCGCCCTTGAAATGATAAAATCCGGCACGACAACATTTGCCGACTTTTACTATTTTATGGACGAAGCCGGAAAAGCCGCGGAAAAAACAGGCCTCAGAGCGAACTTGGGCGTTGCTGTCCTTGATTGTGAAACTTTCGCCTTCAAAAACTCCGCTGAAATCTTAGCCGATATTCCGCGTTTATTTAAAAAATGGAAAGGCAGTTCGTTGGTTAAAATTTCAATCGCGCCTCACATGCTCCAAACCGCGTCTCTTGAAACACATAAGAAATGTAAAAGTTTGGCTAAAAAATTGGGCCTTATTCTGCACACGCATCTGGCCGAAAGCAAAGAAGGAATAAAACATAGCAGGAAAAATTACAAAACAACGCCCGCCGAGCTTTTGGTAAAAAATAATATTTTAGATAAAAATTCCC
>Ga0265296_1003171_pt1 | contig 15664 bp, 4 predicted proteins | sample MunlanPumphouse1_FD_189073 | JGI IMG/M metagenome (GOLD analysis project Ga0265296, IMG submission 189073) | Groundwater microbial communities from a municipal landfill in Southern Ontario, Canada - Pumphouse #1 | ecosystem: Environmental > Aquatic > Deep subsurface > Groundwater | place: Canada... | reverse complement strand
TCCCCAGCGCTTTGGAATAAGCTTCTTTAGCGGCAAAACGGACCGCCAGTTCCGGGATCCGGTAGGCTTTACTGCGCCAGCAATAGCTGATCTCCCGGGCGGTAAAGACCCGCGCCAGGAATTTTTCACCGTAAGTCTCGACCGCCGACCTGATCCGGTCGATCTCGATAATATCGATGCCGATCCCTTTGATCATTTCTGGCTCATGACTGTTCAAGCTTCGCCAACGAACTTTTTAACTCCTCCAGCAACTTTCCATCTATCATCGCCGCCCCGGTTTCGATCGCCCGGGTCACCGCCCAGTCGCAAGCTTTGATCACCTTCCGCGGCACCCCGCCGGAAATTTCATTAATAATTTCCAGCGCGTCAGCGGCAAACGGCGTGGTCCCTTCACCGCCAAAATACTCGATCCGCGCCCTGATCAGATCTTTGACGGTCACAAAATCGATCGGCTTTAAATTAATGTTCAGGACCAGCCGTTCATACAGGGGCCGTATCTCGCGCTTGAACTTCTCAACCGTTTCCGGCAGACCGGCCATGATCAGCTTGACGCCGTCGATATCACCCAGCGTGCGCAGCGGTTTTTCTATTTCCACGGTAAATTCATGCGCTTCATCGATCAAGATGATCAAGGTTTTTCCCACTCTTTTGCGCAGTTCCTGCAGGTGGTAAATGTCGTAGCCGGCCGCCTCTTTCTGGGCCACCCCCATTTTTTCGACGATCAGCTTGATCAGCTGGCTAAAATCCATCGGCGGGCGCGGGATATAGACCGCGAAGGAATCGACGACCAGCTGGTTCGAAAGCCAGCGCAGGAGGGTCGTCTTGCCCGAACCGAGCGGGGCCGTGATCAGGATATGGCCGCTTTCGGACGCGACTTTCTCCAAGATCTGTTTGACCTCTTCCTTAAAACCGGTGAAAAGCTCCGGGTGAATATCGAGCGTGAACGGGTTTTTGCGCCAGTTTAATTTTTTGTACCAGTTGCGCTGCGCCTTGGAGATCGAGCGCTGCATCTTGGCGCCGATCCAGGCGCCGCAATTATGGCACTGATCGATGTTCATTGATATTTCTGCTCCGCAGCTGAAACAGCGCCTGACCCGGCGGCGATAAGCCCGGAACCAGGTCCCGGCCAGCAAGATGATAATAAGCGTTAACGACGCCCCGCCAATTCCGAACAGAATAGTAAGTGTCTCCGGTTTCATCTTCGCGCCCAAAGCCGGCGCCGCGGCTTCCGCTGTCGGCTTGACAACTTCCGGGGTCGCCGGCGCGACCGGCGGCAAAACAGATAATTGCTTCAATCCTTTTTCCCTAAGTATGCTGTTCAAAAGCTCCCGCGCGCCGGGGTGCTTGGGATTGATCTGCAACAAAAGCCGCACGTGTTTGCCGGCCGAAGCGAGATCCCCCACCAAATACTCGAGCGTTGCTTTATCATAATACTGACTGGGAGTCAGCGGTTTTTCGCAAAACGCCGGCACGGCCAAACAAAATAATAAAAGCAGGCCGAGTAACCATATCCGTTTCATTTATTTTTCTCCTTTTCTGTTTTGATGACCGTTTGCACCCGTTGCAGCATCTTCCGGTATTCCTGGTTGGCGGGATCGAGCCTGATCAGATATTTTAAACTGGTCTGGACCTTATCAAAGTCCATTTTAGCCATGTAATATCTGGCAATGGTGACCAGTTTGACCTCGGTCACGTTGAGCACCTTATCTTGGCCGACCTCGACAAAGTTAATTTTCTTTAGTTTTTTCCCGGGCTTAATTCTGACCGCAGTTTTTTTCTTGGCCGGCAACGGCGGTTTGGCCTCTTGGGGCAAGATCGCCGGTTTGGCGGCTGCGGCCAGTTGCGCCGTGTTCAGTTCCAAACGCCGCGACTGCTCTGCCCTGGTTTCCGCCTCAGGCGAGGTCGCCTTCTTGAGCATGGCGATTATCGTCATTTCACCGATTATAAAAGGGACGGTCTCGCCGCTGAACAGGGTCCCTTCCATATCTTTTGCTTCCAGAATAGCCGTGTAGTTCCCGACTTTAAAACCGATCGGCACTTGCCACAGTCCGTACCAGATATTGGCCCGGCGGTCATGGACCAATTCGATCCGGTCGTTGTTAGGCATAAAGCTGGTGATCTTGACCGTGTCCTGCGGAGCGGTGACAATGATATGGACATAATCGCCCGGAAAATATTTTTTTATTTCCCGCTGGCCGGACGCGGCCGCGCCCCAAACAACGGACAAACAGCAAATAAGTAATAACCCCGATTTTATTATTTTCAATTATTCTACTCTGCCCTCAAGCGCCAACCACGGTTCCCCCGCGTAGGAAAACGAGAAATAACTGGTAGCCAGCGCTGGGTCATTATAATATGGATGCAAAGCGTAGTCCATGCGAAAACCGGCATAAGAAAAAGAGGTGCCGAAGGTCGGGTTCCAGCTGGCCTTGCCGGGTGCCGCGCTATCCAGGCCCTGGTCCAGTCCCGCCCTTAAAGCCAAATTGGGAGTGGCCTTCCATTCGCAGCCAAAATGCTGGGTGACCGGCCGGCCGCTTTGCGCCGGAAGATTGAGGTCAGAGGTCAGCAGCAGCCGGCCGTCAAACGGCACCGGCTTGACCGCCGCGGACAGTTTGGTTTGGGCCGCTAAGGCTTCTTCCAAGCCGCCGGTGGAACGCAGTCCGGCGCCCAGGGAAAACGGTAAAAAGTTATTATTGGTCAAGCCAAAGTTAAGATAAGGCGAAACGATATATTTTATCCCGAAGTCGGCGCTGAACCCGGTGGAGGCTTGGCTGTAACCACCGGTAAAGCCGCGGTTGAATATCTTAAAATTGCTGCCGACGAACACATTATCGGCATAGCGGAAGAACCGGGCCAAGCCGCTGCTGTAATTAAAAGCCAGGACCGAATCGTAATAATCGGTAATGACTTCCACGGAATTAACGATTGTCTGGATCTGGTTCACCCCGGTGGAGATATAACCGACCCCGACCGCTCCGTAACTGGTCGGGATAGCGGCGCAGACTTCCGTGTAATAAACATCGCCGCCAAGCAAACTGGTGAACATCGCCATGGCCTGCGGCCTTTTCATCGTGGCCAGGCCGGCCGGATTAATAAAAATCGCGTCAGCGTCATCGGCGACCGCGCCAAAAGCCCGGCCCATGCCGATCGGCCTGGCCCCGCCGCCGATCGTCAGCGGGTCATCGGTCACGCCGATAAAGGCCGCCCCAGCTGGACCGCCGGAGATCGCCAGCACAACAATAACCGCCAAAAATAAATTTCTGATCATTTTGTTACTATTATCTTGGTCTTGCCTATGATCTTCATTGCGCCGTCGACCCGGGCCATAATATGAACAATATAGATGCCGTTACTCGCTATTTCTTTGAAGGCGGAGACGCCCGACCATTCGGCTTCGCTGGCCCCCACCCGGCCGCCAGCGCTGCCGGCCGGCAGCATCGTCTGCCAGATCCGCTCGCCCCGGATGTTATAAACATAGATTATGATATCAGAATCCTGGCTTAAGAAATACTTAATTTTAGCTGTTTCGCTCAACGGCTTTAGGGGCCCGGACGGAACGTTCACCGGGCCGATGATCGACAGCGTCGGCATTTCGATCCTGAAAGCATCAAGCAATGTCCCTATCTGCTGATCTTCGTTTTTCACCGCCACGGACCAGCGGCCAACGCTCCGTCCGGCCAGGTTAAAACGGCAGGAGATCTTGTTCAAAGATTCGACCGCGATATTATCCGCCGGGAGGTCATTCTCACCGGTCTTGGACAGCTTGACCTGGGCGCCGGAGCGGAAATTGTCTCCGGCGATAACAACCTCGACCGGCCCGGTGTTATCCCCATTGTCCGGCAGGATCGAGGTGATCGTCGGCGCCGCGGCAAGAGTCGTAGTCGTCGTACTAGTCGTTGTGGTTGTACTGGGCACGGTCGAGGTAGTGGTCTCGGCCACAGTTGTGGTCGTCGTGCCGGCGGTAGTCGTGGTTGTCCCGGTAGTCGTCGTAGTGCCAGTGGTCGTTGTTGTCCCGGTGGTAGTCGTGGTGCTGGTGGTCGTTGTTGTTACCGTAACAACGGTAAAACTCCACGAACTGCTGTAATTTCCCCAGTTGCCGGCGGCGTCTTTGGCTCTTACTTCCCAGGTATGAATATCCGCCGTGAGCGCGGTTGGTTGTAAATAACTAGTCACCGCGCCCAGAGTCGCCGCGGTCGTGTCGACTATAATTTCATAACTGGCAACGCCGCTCAACGTGTCGGCGGCCGCGTTCCAACTGTAAGTTGGGGTCGTTTCGGTTGTCGCACTGCCATTGGCCGGCCCCGTCAAGACGGGCGCATCCGGCCCAGCCGTATCTAAGGTAATGCCGACGGACACCGTGCCGCTCACGTTCAGCGCGTCGTCCCGCAATTTATAATAAACGGTTTTTATGACATCTCCCGCGCTCAATTCAAAGGTAGTTGGATTTTGATAAGCCATCCAGCTCGCCCCAGCGAATATCGGGCTTTCCGAGATCATCATCTGGCTGGGACTACCGGAAATACCGGACGCCTCAAGTGAAATGATCTGTTCATTGGTGTAAACAGTGCTCCCGCTGGTCCTGTCCTTTAAGACTATGCCGGCAACCTCCGGGCTGATGGTACTGATCGTAAAGGTAGCGGCCGCGCTGTAACTCCCCCAATTCCCCGCGCCATCTTTTGCTTTCACTTTCCACGTATGCAAACCATCCGCCAGAGTACCGGTGGTGTACGAAACAGTCGCGTCTTGAGTTACGAGAGTTGTATCAAGATGTATCTCGTAGCTCGCTATTCCCGACAGATTGTCCGACGGCGCGCTCCAGCTCAACGTCGGTGTGTTGTCGTTCGTCGTCGCCCCATCCGCCGGTGAAGTTAATGACGGCGCCGCCGGGCTTGTCGTGTCAACTACGATCGCTTTGTTGTTCCCTAACGAGCCCGCCGCGCCCGGCGTGGCCAGTGTCAGCGTCGCGTTGTTATCGGCCGCATCCTTGATCGTCCCTCCCATTAACTGCAGAGCGTTCGTCCCCGTGTAATCAAGATCGCCGCTGTTGTCCCCGGCTTCTACCGTGTAATTAAATGTCAACGTTGCCGTTCCGCTCCCGCTCGCATAGCTCGCCACCCGGTCCGTCGCTCCCGTCTCCAGCGTGATCCCAGGACTTCCCGTCACATTCACCATCTTATTGAATGTTACCGTGATAGGAATTAGCTCGCCCACCGTGTAGCTGCCATTTGCTTTCGTTGACGTTACGTTGCTCACCGTCGGCGCCGCTATGTCGACCGTAAATGTCCGCGAGGTACTATAGGCGCCCCAGTTGCCGGCACCGTCCTTTGCTTTCACTTCCCACGTATGCAAACCATCCGCCAGAGTACCGGTGGTGTACGAAACAGTCGCGTCTTGAGTTACGAGAGTTGTATCAAGATGTATCTCGTAGCTCGCTATTCCCGACAGATTGTCCGACGGCGCGCTCCAGCTCAACGTCGGTGTGTTGTCGTTCGTCGTCGCCCCATCCGCCGGTGAAGTTAATGACGGCGCCGCCGGGCTTGTCGTGTCAACTACGATCGCTTTGTTGTTCCCCAATGAACCAGCCGCCCCCGGTGATACCAGCGTCAGCGTCGCGTCATTGCCCACTGCATCTTTGATCGTGCCACCATTTAGCACCAATGAATCGGTCGCAACATAATCAAGATCGCCGCTGTTATCTCCCGCCTGTACTGTGTAATTAAACGTCAGTATTTCGCCGCCGCTTCCGCTGTCATAAACCGCTACCCGATCCGTACCCCCGGTCTCCAGCGTTATCCCGGGACTTCCCGTAACCGTTACCGCCTTGCTGAACCTTACCGTTATGGGAATTAATTCACCAACCGTGTATGCCCCATTTGCTTTCGTTGACGTTACGTTGCTCACCGTCGGCGCCGCTGTGTCGACCGTAAATGTCCGTGAGGTACTGTAATCGCCCCAGTTCCCTGCGCCGTCTTTTGCTTTCACTTCCCAGGTGTGCAAACCGTCGGCTAATGTGCCCGTTGTGTATGACGCTGTCGCATCTTGAGTGATTAGTGTACTATCTAAGTGAATCTCGTAACTTGAGATGCCCGAAAGATTATCCGTCGCGGCTTCCCAGGTTAGCGTCGGCGTCGCATCGTTGGTTAAGGCCCCGTTGGCCGGCGTGACTAACGTCGGCGCGGTTGGCTCGGTCGAATCGATCGTGAAAGCCCCGCTCTCTCCGGTTCCCAGATTCTGGTTGAGTGAATTGTCCAAGACATTGACCCTGACTTTGACCTCATTAGTTGAGATGACCGGCAGCGTCCAGCTATAGGGCGAGACAACCGCCGCGTCAGCCGTGATCAGGTTCGAATATGTCACCCCGTTGTCCGTTGAGTAGCGGACCGTCAGCGAGTTCGGTTTGATCCCCGACTCATCGGTCGCCGTGAAACTAATGTTGTGGACTGATCCACCCTGCCACGCGTCCCCCATGGCCGGCGCTTCCACCGTCACGGTCGGCGGGATAAGATCAGTGGCAGTGATCGTGAACTTGGCATCCGATTCATCGGTCCCAACCGCTTCACCAGAGACCGCTTCGACCCTGATCGTGGCCTCGGTCGTCGTGACATTGGCCACTGTCCAAACATAAGAACCGTCGTTCGTTTCGTTGGTCGCCAGGCTGGTATAGGTAACGCCATTATTCACCGAATACGCCAGCGCGATCCGGTCGACCGCCAAACCGTCATTGGTCGCGGACCAAGTGATCTCGTAAGTGGCGTTCCCGGTCAAAGACTCTCCTCCATTCGGTTGGTTGATGTAGAGCTCGGGCGTGGCCGAGCTTATCTGGTCATAGTAATACGCCCCCATATCGGCACGGGAGCCATCGGGATCAAGGTCAGAAACCGGATCGCCGGCGTCGATACAGGGCGAGTTATAGCGCAGATGGAAATCTTGATTGGCTGCATCCACGAACTGCGGCAGACGGCTAATATCATGGCTCCCCGCGCTCCCGCCGGAGTATTTAGTCGCTACCCCATAAATGTCGTTATAATCCGAAGTGAACGATCCGCTCGTGGCAAGACCAATGCCCACCCCTTCGCCGCTGATGATATTGTTCTTAGCAATAAACGATGTTCCGGGATCGCCTACAATGTAGTAGGTGTTACTCTTGGTGATCGTGTTCCCCTCAAAAGTCACCAATAAAGCTGTCCGGCTATAAAGACCGAAATTCGCATTCCAAACCGTATTTTTGTAGGCCCGTCCGCTTGAACCAGCCATAAATTCTATGCAGCGGAACCAGGTGCCCGGGGTCGCGCCGTGCCAGACCCGGTTGTTCCTGATCTCGGCGTTCAGGCCGATAGCCTGCACGGCAAGACCCTGATTCGCCAAAGTATTATCCTTGACCCCGCAGCTTTCCAATGTGGTATTTGCCCCGAGCCTGATCATCCCGACGTTGTCGCTTGACGAACCCTCAATGGTGACCGTCAGGTTTGACGCCCCGATCAACGCGCGGCCGGTGACCGTGATCGGGAATGTTTCGCCAAGCGCCGCGTTATACAGGCCGACTGACAAATGGATGGTCGCGCCGGCTTGCGCTTCGTTTGTAGCATATGTAATAGTCCGCCAGGGACCGCTATTGCCGGAAACCTCCCAGCTGGTGCCGTCATAAGACTCGTTGCTACCGATGACCGGATCAACATAATAATCCAACGCGATCTTTCTGATCTGGAAATTGGAGTCCGACTCGTCGGAAGCGATAGTAGCGCCCGAAACCGCGACCACTTTTATTTTGGCCTTGGCGACCGAAATATTCGGTACCGACCAGGTGTAAGTGCCACTGTTCACTGTCTCCGTTGTGACCGTTCCGGCATATGTTACTCCTTCGTCGGTTGAATAATAGATCTCGATCCGGTCGATCGGCGCCGTCTCCCTGGTGGCATACCAGTTGATGGTACAATTTGTTTCGGCGGTCACGGTCTCCCCGCCGTTCGGGTAACTAACATTAACAGCTATTGCCCCGCCTGATTGGTCAAACGGATACGCCCCCAGGTCGGCGCGGGAGCCGTCAGGATCACTGGATGAGGCCGGGTCGCCGGAGTCGATACACGGCGAGTTATATTGCAGATGGAAATCTTTATTGGCCGCGTCCACGAACTGCGGCAGACGGCTGATATCATGGCTCCCCGCGCTCCCGCCGGAGTATTTAGTCGCTACCCCATAAATGTCGTTATAATCCGAAGTGAACGATCCGCTCGTGGCAAGACCAATGCCCACCCCTTCGCCACTGACGATATTGTTCTTGGCAATAAACGATGTCCCGGGATCGCCCACAATACCGTAGGTGTTACTCTTGGTGATCGTGTTCCCCTCAAAGGTCACCAGCAAAGACGTTCGGTCGTAGAGACCGAAATTCGCATTCCAGACCGTGTTCTTATAAACGCGGCCGCTTGAACCGGCGGTAAATTCAAAGCACCGGTACCAGTAGCTCGCCGGCGCCGAGCTATTCCAGATCCGGTTCTGCAAGACATTAACATTCGTGCCGATCGCCTGTACGCTAACCCCCTGATGAGCGGAGGTGTTGTCCTTGACCCCGCAGCTTTCCAGCGTGGCATTGTTCCCGAGCCTGATCATCCCGACGTTGTCGCTCGATGAATCCTCAATGGTGACCGTCTGGCTCGACGCCCCGATCAGCGCGCGACCGGTGACCGTGATGGGGAATGTTTCGCCGAGCGCCGCGTTATACGTCCCGGCCGCCACGTGAATGGTGGCGCCTGAAACAGCCTGCGTCGAAGTCCAGGTTAAAGTTTGCCAGGCCGTGCCCGCAGTAAGACCATCATTTGAGTTTGAACCGGCGGGATCGACATAATAATCGGTCGCCGGGGTAATCGAAAATACCGCGTTCGACTCATCGGTAACAATACTTGCTCCCTTAACCGCCTCGATCCTGACTTTGGCTTCGGTCGTCACTTTATTCGGCACCAGCCAAGAGTATGAAGTCCCCGTCGCTTCGGTCGTTATTGTTTGATAGCCAAGAGCCTCGCTGGTCGTGTAATAAAGATTAAATGAATCGGGCGAGCCGGTCGATTCCCAGGTTATATTATGCGTAGTGGCGGCCTGCCAGCTTTCGCCGCCATTGGGAGTATCCAAAGTGACGGACAGCCCGGCCAGGAAAGTGAAACCCGCTTCTTTGGTCCCAATTTGTCCATCGGGATTGGTAACTGTCACTGCCACCGTCCCGACATCGTGAGTCGGAGTTGTCGCAGTCAAACTGTTTGAATTAACAAAGGCCACATTTGTTGCCGGAGCGCCGCCGAAGTAAGCTTCGATCGTTCCGCTGTATCCGGTTTCCGTTGTGCTCACGGTAACCGTCGGATCTGTTGCCGCGTATTTGCGGACCCGGATGTTGTCAAAATAAGCAAGCGCGCTGCCATATAAGATAAAGCCAATCCCTCCGGAGTTATAACTTGCGTTTAAAGCGAAAGCGGCGGTTTTTTGCAGCGCGCCGGTGGATTTAAGATAATAGTTGATCGTAACATTGCTGCCGTTGCTTAAAACCTTAAAGTTATACCAGGTGTTTTCTGTAGGGGTCCAGCCGTAGCCGCTCTCCGGCGACCTGGAATCAATGCCTCCATAATGCCGCCATCTTTCGCCGCTGCTCCAGTACAGGTCGTAGTAATAATTTGCTTGATAGGAATTATAGATCAAGCCGGGATAGTTAAAAGTGTTTATTCTCATATCCCCTTCAAATATATATTCCGACCACGATCTGGTTTTGGTAATCAGGGCAGTCCGTTGATAGACCTTTAACCGGTAACTGCCGTCGTATGATTCGACCGTCGCCGGGCCCGACTCGTCATAGTTCCATTTTGTAGTAGTTTCTATAGAGCCGGACTCAAAGTCATCGTAAAAGTAAAAAGTATTAGTGGGACTACTTTCGCTGGTCAGCAATTGATCGCCATAAGTTAGATAGATCGTTTTTGATCCCGATTCCAGGGTTGGGACCTTCACCCAGATCAGGGTATTAGCCGTATTGATCCCCGATTCGAGCCAATAATTCAGGCTGGTCAACCCGTCTGAATCCTTGAAGCGGATATCGCCGCCATCGGAACGCATCTTGCCCGCCGCGACCAGCGAAGCGGTATCCATAGAGAATGTTATCTGATAATTGGCCAGAGCCGCTCCGGGATTATTGATCGTCACCGCCCGCGACAGTACCGGCATTCTGAAATTCGCCCCATTGATCGTCACCATCGTCCCGCCGGCGGGCAGCCCACTCTCTGGAGATACGGAAGTGACGGTCGGCGCCGAATATTTAACGGTAAAACCGTCGGTCAACGTGCCCATCTGCGTGTCCGGATTGGTCACCACGACGGTCCAGGCGCCGGTCACCGCGCCGTTTATATTCAGATCGCAGGTTACCCGCCCGGTATTGACGACAATGACATTGGTCGCGTTGATATTAGTTTGTCCTGTTTTAGTCAGCTTGACGGTTGGAGTGTTTTGATAATCAGCGCCGTCAATTGTCACACTGACCGATTGGTTATTGTCCCCGACACCCGGAGTGATCGAATTGATTGAAGGCGGATTCGGGGTAGTAATCGTGAATTTTGCGGCTGATTCTGCAGTCAATGTCGCAGTGCCGAAAGTCACGAGTTTGACCTTCGCCTCGGTAGTTTGGAGTGCCGGGACATACCAGTTATAAATCCCGGAGTTTGGCTGGCCGGTGGCGATCGTGGTGTATGTTTCGCCGTTGTTGACGGAATAATATAGATTAACGGAAGTGAACACACCGGTCGTTTCCCAGGTAATGTTGTAATAAGTCAATCCATCCCAGGTTTCACCACCATTGGGAGTGCGCAAAGTTACGGTTGGAACCGAATAGTCATAGGCCCCCATCTCCGTCCCTCCCATACCCGCGCCAACCGCCGGCGAGTCGCCCGTCAGATGGAAATCGTTGTTGGTCGCGTCAAGAAAGAGCGCGTCGGCCGATTTTGTCCCCACCCCCGAAATCGTCGCCGGCGACCAGTTGGTGTCGTTAGCGTAAACATCGTCATATTGTGAAGTCACCGTTCCGGCGGTACGATCAATCCCCTTGCTGCCGGTCACCTCGAAAGTCCCGACTTCCGAAGCAATTATGTTGTTCGTGCAGGTAACCGTTCCGGAACTTGGAGCATATATGCCGGTCGTATTTTTAACAATCGTATTTTTATTAATCGAACAAGTGTAGCCGCCGACTATACTGCTATATATTCCGCAGGTAAACCCTCTGATCTCGTTGGTCGCCACCGTCCCGCTGTAATCATAGCCGAACATCAGGCCGTATGATGTGCTGGTATTATTCCCTTTGAATATGTTGTTGCTGATATTGTAATTACTGGCATAACTGGCGCTGTAGAATCCGTAGCCGCTGGTCACTTCAATCGTATTTCCCGTAATTATAGGGTTGTCAATGCTGGAATATAAATTGATGCCGTAATCGTTGGCTCCGGTCATCTTGATCGAATTGTTTCTGATCACCGGTTTTTCCGTCACGTTGTAAATTCCGCCAATGTCATTAGCGTAAATCCCATTGCCACTGCTGGCATTCCCGATCGTGAGCGTATTTCCCTCAATTGTCACCCCGGTGTGTCTAATGTAGATACCCTCATACGCCGCCGTGATCGTGTTGTTCTTAACCAACGCCCGCTTGTACGCCTGCACGCAATAATAACTGCTGTTCGTTTGCGTCGTATTCAGCCGCATCCCTTCCAGCGTCGCGTCGGTTCCCAGCGTTACCATATTGATCTGGTTGGTCCCGGCGTCGATCGTCGCCACCTCCGTCTGGTAATTTGCCAGTTTCTGTGAATTGGTCACCGTCAGCCCGCTGGTGATGTTGTATGTCCCGGTCCGCGCGTAGACCGTCCCTTCCGTTGATCCCAACGCTCTGGTCAATGTTGCCCACGGCGCGGCAGGCGTCGAAACCGCCAAAGCATCATTGCCGTCGGGACGAACATACGATTCGCTCGTGATTGAAGAACTCTCCGCCACCGGCGCATAACATCCCATATATGTCCCACCCTCACCCGACGCCGCGCACGGAGAGTCGCTGTATATCCGATAATCGTTGGTCGTCGGACTAACAAACCGCGGGTAGCGCGAGATGTCGGTCGCCGGCTTGCTCAAGCTATAGTAATCGGTATCGTTGTTCCAGACATCGTTGTAGCTCGCCGTGGTCGTCCCGGCATTATGTTCTATCCCCCGGGTCCTGGCCTTAAAGGTCCCCAGCGACGGCCCGCCGCAAATTATATTGTTCTTGATTATCTTCGTACCGGACCCGTCCGATTTGATCCCCCAGCCTTCGGCATTATCGGTCCGATAATTGTTCACGATCGTGTTGTTAAGAATATTAGCGGTGTAGCCGCCAGCTATATTGCTATATATCCCATAGGTAAATCCTCTGATCTCGTTGGTCGCCACCGTCCCGCTGTAATCATAGCTGAACATCAGGCCGTATGATGTGCTGGTATTATTCCCTTTGAATATGTTGTTGCTGATATTGTAATTACTGGCATAACTGGCGCTGTAGAATCCGTAGCCGCTGGTCACTTCGATCGTGTTGCCTGTGATTATCGGATTGTCAATGTTGGAATATAAATTGATGCCGTAATCGTTGGCTCCGGTCATCTTGATCGAATTGTTTCTGATCACCGGTTTTTCCGTCACGTTGTAAATTCCGCCAATGTCATTAGCGTAAATCCCATTGCCACTGCTGGCATTCCCGATCGTGAGCGTATTTCCCTCAATTGTCACCCCGGTGTGTCTAATGTAGATACCCTCATACGCCGCCGTGATCGTGTTGTTCTTAACCAACGCCCGCTTGTACGCCTGCACGCAATAATAACTGCTGTTCGTTTGCGTCGTATTCAGCCGCATCCCTTCCAGCGTCGCGTCGGTTCCCAGCGTTACCATATTGATCTGGTTGGTCCCGGCGTCGATCGTCGCCACCTCCGTCTGGTAATTTGCCAGTTTCTGTGAATTGGTCACCGTCAGCCCGCTGGTGATGTTGTATGTCCCGGTCCGCGCGTAGACCGTCCCTTCCGTTGATCCCAACGCTCTGGTCAATGTTGCCCACGGCGCGGCAGGCGTCGAAACCGCCAAAGCATCATTGCCGTCGGGACGAACATACGATTCGCTCGTGATTGAAGAACTCTCCGCCACCGGCGCATAACATCCCATATATGTCCCACCCTCACCCGACGCCGCGCACGGAGAGTCGCTGTATATCCGATAATCGTTGGTCGTCGGACTAACAAACCGCGGGTAGCGCGAGATGTCGGTCGCCGGCTTGCTCAAGCTATAGTAATCGGTATCGTTGTTCCAGACATCGTTGTAGCTCGCCGTGGTCGTCCCGGCATTATGTTCTATCCCCCGGGTCCTGGCCTTAAAGGTCCCCAGCGACGGCCCGCCGCAAATTATATTGTTCTTGATTATCTTCGTACCGGACCCGTCCGATTTGATCCCCCAGCCTTCGGCATTATCGGTCCGATAATTGTTCACGATCGTGTTGTTAAGAATATTAGCGGTGTAGCCGGATTCGGCATTCGCATACATGCCGTAAGTAAAATTCCTTATTTCATTCGTCGCCACCGTCCCGTTATGCGTGTAATAATGGTAAATCCCGTAGGAACCGGCGGTGTTGTCTCCCCGGATCATATTGCCGCTCACATTATAATTATTGCACATATATCCAAGATAAATGCCGTAATACGACCTTGCTTCGATCGTGTTGCCGGTGATCGTCGGATTATTATAATAATTGTCAAGATAAATGCCGTAGCCGTACAGCCCGCTCATAGTAATCTGATTGTTCCTGATTGTCGGATCCTCGGTTGTGTAGTAAACACTCGCATCTCCAATATCAGCCCCGTAAATCCCGTTGCCATAGCTGGAAGTTCCTATCGTTAAAGTGTTCCCCTCAATCGTCACTCCGCTGTTTTTTATAGAGATACCCATCAAAGACGCCGTGATCGTGTTGTTCTTGATCAATGCCCGCTTGTACGCCTGCACGCAATAATAACTGCTGTTCGTTTGCGTCGTCTTAAGCCGCATCCCTTCCAGCGTCGCGTCGGTCCCCAGCGTTACCATATTGATAGCGTTCGAGCCCGCGTCGATCGTCGCTATCTCCGTCTGATAATTCGCCAGTTTCTGCGAATTGGTCACCGTCAGCCCGCTCGTGATGTTGTATGTCCCAGTCCGCGCGTACACCGTTCCTTCCGTTGATCCCAGCGCTCTGGCTAATGTTGCCCACGGCGCGTCAGCCGTCGAAACCGCTAGTGTGTCGTCGCCGGTCGGGCTCACATATGACTCGGTCACAATTCCGGAGCTGTCAACTACCGGCGCGTAACACCCAATATATGTTCCCCCTTCGCCGCCTGTCGCGCAGGGCGAATCGGAATAAATCCGATAATCGTTGGTCGTCGGATTAACAAACCGCGGGTAGCGCGAGATGTCGGTCGCCGGCTTGCTCAAGTTATAGTAATCAGTATCGTTGTTCCAGACATCGTTGTAGCTCGCCGTGGTCGTCCCGGCATTATGTTCGATCCCCCGGCTCCTGGCCTTGAAGGTCCCCAGCAACGTCCCGCCGCAAATTATATTATTCTTGATTATCTTCGTACCGGACCCGGCTGAATAAATACCCCAGCCGCTATTATTATCCGTCCGGTAATTATTCAGGATCGTGTTGTTAAGAATATTAGCGGTGTAGCCGGATTCGATATTCGCGTACATGCCGTAAGTAAAATTCCTTATTTCATTCGTCGCCACCGTCCCGTTATGCGTGTAATAAAGGTAAATCCCGTAGGAAGTGGCGGTGTTGTCCCCCCGGACTGTATTGCCGCTCACATTATAATTATTACACATATATCCAAGATAAATGCCGTAATACGACCTTGCTTCGATCGTGTTGCCGGTGATCGTCGGGTTATCGTAATAACTGTCAAGAAAAATGCCGTAGCCGTACAGCCCGTTCATTGTCAGCCGGTTGTTTCTGATTGTCCCCCCATCGCTTCCATCGGCCCCATAAACGCCGTAAGCGTAATCATTGGCGCAAGCCAAGGTGTTGCCGTTAATCTCAACTCCCGTTCCGCCGATTTTGATCCCCCGGAAAGGAGCCGAAACAGTGTTGTTGATAACACGGGAATTTTGTCCGGCATTGATCGCGTAATAAGAGCCGTTGGTGTCTGTTCTCTTGACGTAAAATCCTTCAAGCGTCGCGCCGCTCGCCAGGCTCACGGTATGGTTGACAACGCCGGCGGAATCGATCGTCGCCAGACCGGTCAAGGTGGAATAAAAATAACAGCCCGAAATAGTGATCGGGAAAACTTCGCCGAGCGCCGCGTTATACGTCCCGGCCGCCACGTGAACGGTAGCGCCTGAAGCAGCCTGCGTCGAAGCCCAGGTTAGGGTTTGCCAGGCCGTACCGGAAGTTAAGCCGTCGTTGGAATTTAAACCGGCGGGGGCGACATAATAATCGGCAGCTGCATAGGCCGGCCCAAAAAGAGAAAAGATCAAAAGCCCAAAAACTATTATGCTTCTCATAAAGAAATCTTTGCCCACGACCTAAGAAAACGGCCGGTAACTAATAAACCGGCGTAACCCAATCGGCGTATTTGGGATTATCGCCGCGCGCCGCGGCAAAATAAATTTTCTG
>Ga0265296_1003170_pt1 | contig 15665 bp, 23 predicted proteins | sample MunlanPumphouse1_FD_189073 | JGI IMG/M metagenome (GOLD analysis project Ga0265296, IMG submission 189073) | Groundwater microbial communities from a municipal landfill in Southern Ontario, Canada - Pumphouse #1 | ecosystem: Environmental > Aquatic > Deep subsurface > Groundwater | place... | reverse complement strand
GTCCCGCCGCCCACCATGAATGGCTCCATGTCTTCTGCTATTTCTTTTCTGACATACAAACAGCCGATGCTGGGCCCGAGCATCTTGTGTCCTGAAAACGCCAGGATGTCGCAACCGAGTTTTTTTACATCTATTTCCCTGTGGGGCACGCTTTGTGCGCCGTCAAGCATGAAAATAGCACCCTGATCGTGAGCAGTCTCGCCTATCTCTTTAACAGGGAACGTCTCGCCGTCAATGTTAGATGTGTGCACCACCGAAACAACACGGACGTTTTTGTTCATGGCGTTTCTGAAGGCCGCCATGTCAAACCTGCCATTGCGCGTGGGAACTACTACGTGATGATATTTCATCCACGGCAGAAAATTAGAATTATGCTCCTTATCGCTTGTTATTACTGTGTCTGTTGGCTTAAGCTTTAGCGAATTTGCAACGAGGTTGATACTTTCCGTGGTATTTTTGGTAAATATGATTTCCTCTTCTTTCGCGCCAACAAATTTCGCCACTTTTTTCCTGGCAGACTCATACTCCTCCGTAACCTTGTTTCCAAGACGGTGCGAGCTGCGTTCGCCGCAGGCCGGGTAGTTGTAGTAATAGTCATTCATCGCCTCGACAACAGAGCGAGGTTTAAGTGACATGCAGGCGCTGTCAAGATAAACTATATTCTTTTCTAGAAGAGGAAAGTCTTTTCTTATCTTGTCCGTATTCATCGATACACCTTATTATGTAAAAGAGAAAAGCACCGAAATACTAAAAAATAGTGGTGCAGTTCACTTGGCCAACTCTGTTTTGATGGCACTGTCAAACACCGAAAAAGGTTGCGCGCCGCTTATTAGTTTGCCATTGACAAAGAACGCCGGCGTACCTGTTACTCCAGCAGCTTGACCTTCTTTCAAGTTTGCTTGGACCTTGCTATACATTGCACCGCTGTCAAGGCATAGATTGAAGTCTGTTGTGTTGAATCCCATCTGGCTCGCGTAGTCCTTTAGCATTGGCACGTAAAGTGCATTCTGGTTTTGAAATAGCTTGTCATGATATTCCCAGAACTTTCCCTGCTGTGCTGCGCATTCGCTCGCTTCTGCAGCTTTCTGTGCCTGGCTGTGTGAAGGAAGTGGGAAGTGCCTGTATACAAGCTTTACGTCATTCGGGTATGCAGCAAATATCTGCTTTATCGTTGGCTCTGCTTTTCCGCAGAAAGGACACTGGAAGTCGCTGTACTCTATTATAGTGACCTTTGCGTTTACCGATCCTTTGACATTGTCGCCGGTCTGCTTGACAACATAGCCTGTTTTGCCTGCGTTCAAAACAAAGAACCCTGCAACCAAAGCTACTATCACCACGACTATCAGTACATATTTAGTTTTTACGATCTGTATCACCCCTGGTTATATTTTTTATGTTACAAAACCTTTTAACCTCAGCAACCACCGACCATTCCACCGCTGCCTCCATGGTGCGATTGCATCGATTGGTCTGTGCTTTGCTGTGTTGTTGCACCGCCGCCATGATGCGCAGCCATCATTTCTCCCACACTGTTAAATTCCTGCGCGCTGGCCATCATCCCTGTACCACTTTGCGCACTATCCACCATGCCTGTGCTGCTGTATGTGGTTTTTGAAGAACTTGTCATTGAAAATATCTGGATTGTCTGCAGCGCCACGATCGCAACCAGGGCAACTACAGCTGCCATCATTATTGTTTCGTTTCTTGCTTTTGTTTTTTTCTTCATGTTACCGCCCACAGCAGCTTGCTTTTTTCTTCTTTTCATGTTAATTCCTCCTAACATCCGCCCATATCTACAGCATTATTTCCGAAAAATACATCTTTCCATGAATTTATTTCATTCTGTACCTGATCACGCGAATAGCCTTTGCTTATCAGCAGTTTGGCAAGACCCGACAAAGCTACATGATGACCGCAGCCGCAGTTGCCCGTAGCCTGCAGCGTCTTGAAGCCGCAACACGGCATCTCAACGTCAAGCCCGACATAGCTTTTTATCTGCGTACCATCGAGGCTTATTGACTTGTCGTAGCCAAGGAGTTGATCGTAGCCGGTTTGCGTAAGAGGCACGCCATACTGATTTGCTGTTTTTTGCGTTGCATTTCCTGTTACCGTAGTCATGATTAAATATTGGTTAATTGCAACAACAATCACAAGCGCAGCTATCAGGACTGGAAGGATTTTGTTTGCACTGGTTTTATTTTTCTTTTTCATACTTCCAGATTGAATGAAACAGCTATTAAGACCTAAGGTGAAACTAGTTTCAGGGAAGTAGGGGCAATCTTTGAAAATTATAGATGCGAAAACCCAGCCTCCGCCTTTACTTACTTATTTTTCGCCACGACAACGTTTGTCATGCCGCGCCTTTTCCGTTCGACAAGTCCGCGGGCTTCCAGCTTGTCAAGAATACGCGTTATTTTTACCTTTGACATATTGGCTTTCTCCACGAGCTCGCTCTGAAAAATTGCATTCGAATCAGTTATGATATCATATATCTTCTTCTCCGCCGGCTCCAGGGACTTTACTGTTGCCGGCTGTTTTTTCACGCGCTTGACTGGAGACTGTTCAGGAAGTCTTTTAGTCATCACCAAAAGAACGCCCAGTATGAATATTATTGCGTCTATTGAAAATCCAAGGGAAGATTCCCATGGTATGTCCTTTTTGAACGGACATACCTCCGCTGGAAGTGTGCAGTCCTGATGGATGTACTGATTCAGCTTTTGTATGGACTGCGTTGAAGATAATAGTACAAAGAACAGCAACAGGGAAAGTACTATCAAGATTATGCCAGTGTACCTTACTGATATATTGATTTTCATTACAATTACCTCTTTTTCTTATTTTTAAATCTTCGAATTCCATCGTTTCTCAGACAGTAGTGTGGAATTCGGGATGTAAGAACCACTGTAATAATACAAGTGGCTTACATAAATTTAAAGAGACCGCCGTCTTCGTACAGTGGTTCTTCACATAGCCTTTTTCTGTTCATAATAGGAGATCTCTCAAATAAATGAACTTTAATATTACGAGATCTCCTTTATAGCAAACTCAACAAAAGTTCAAATATCATTGAGATTTGCTATAAGTATGTAATAGCTGCCTATGGTGCCTATTTACGTTAGATTACTTCCCATAAAAACGGAAAATAGGTTATGCAGGCCGGGCCCCAGACCCAGCACCAGTATCGCAAACTTTATGAGCCATTTTGTTTCATTGCTGCTTTCCTTTTCCACAAAATGTAATATGAGAAGAATAACAGCAGCTTTTATAGGAATGAAAAACCAGCCAGGCATCCGCGAGAAAAGGAACGACGTAAAGATGGACGATTCCCAGTAGCCGCCTATTACAGAAACCGCTACAAACGCTGTACTCGCATCCAATAAATGCGCAGCTATAATTTGCGAATTATAAGAACCCCGATTTTGGAAAATGTTAACCTTGGCATATTTTAGGATGCCATATAAAATTGCATAGCTTGCTGTGGCAACTAACAATATAATGGCAAGCGCTGCGGGGTTTTTTGCATTAACCAAAACGAGTATTAATGAGACGATTGCCAGCACAAGCCCGAAATACCTGATGAAATCTCTCCAAAAATACTTGGAAAATAGTATGCCTGTAAATGCCAGCGAAAAGATTATTATGTATATCATTGGCGTGACGAATAAAGCATGATACACTCCGAGAAATCCGAAGAAATTTATGTCCTGAAGGGCCCTCAGCACGCCGCCGAGAAATACAAATGGCAGCAGATCAATCCAAAGCCTTCTGTCAAGCTTTATTTCTATTTTCACAAGAACTTTGTATACAAGGAACAGTGCAATAATAAGCGCAACCGCGTAAGCTATCGTATTTACTAGGTTATAGCCGGTGTGCTCAAGCGTCGGACGGATGAAGTAGTCTTCAAAGAATCCCATATTACCAGCTCATAGATGCATGACAAAGGTCATTGCAGCATAAACTAAGACGATCACGGCTATCGCCGCCAGTATTTTCAGGTCAGATTTGCTCATAAAACCACCTAGCAGCATCCGCCGCTTTTATTAGTCGTCATGTTTCCCAGTTCCTGCTCGTACATTTCTGCGTGATCTTCACAGCAAAATGCTTTTTCAAACGTTCCTACGTAGCCTGGAACTTTCACGCTTCTTTTGACTTCAGAATTTTGCGCTATCCTCACTCTGCAAAACTCGCATTTTTTCTTGAATAAAGCAAGCATCTTATCACCTCTTTCTATTTAGCCAGTTGTAAATCCATGCAAGCAGGTACAAGCCGACGAATCCGCAAATGAATCCGTAGATCAGGCCAATGGCACTGCCTACAATGCTTATCGAATAGCCGGGATGCAAACTTCCGTATGCCGCAAGGAATTGACTGCCAAAGCTGCTTCCTGTAGCAGCAAGAGTCGTGACGAACAATGTCAGTCCCCATAAAATCCCACCTGCCAGACCAAGATTCCTTGCATTTAATTTTTCTGCCATCATGTCACCTCCCTTTTCTTTTTATATATGCAATGGTTTTCCATATAATTATGGCAAGGATAACTAATATTATCCCGATAACAACTTCTCCGGGAATCCAGCCAAGATATCTGGTTATTGCGTCGGTTGCATTTGATGTATATATGTTGAACATCGTCTGATAGGACGACTGCATGGCTAGCTGGCTTGTCTGTGCGAGATAGAGTATTACAATGCCCATGAACAGGAATACAGCACCTGATATCATGTCCGCCATCCTGACGCTTACCGTCCTGCCCGCTATCTTATACGATATCTGTCTCTTGAATATCCACAGTTTCTTGCTGAAATCGGACTTGTCTAGGAAGTAAGCGAGGAAGAAAAGCGGGATAACCATGCCAAGTACGTATGCAAGCGTGTATAGACCGCCTAACAAAACTGATCCCGGAAGAAGGGCCAACGCAAGCACGCCGGCAAGTACAGGAGCGCAGCAAAGGGTTGCGAATCCCGAGAATACACCCAGCCCGAATATCGAGTAAGCCCCGCTTACTTTATGTCCCGATATCTTAGGCGCGAATGGAAGCGAGAAATGACCTCCGAGGAGCAGGAACGAGCCGAGTAAGAGCAGGAAGGCGGCGCCGGCGATATACAGAACATTATGGTACTGGCTGAAAAACTGTCCGAGGCCTCCGATTCCTAGCCCCAGCGGGAGGAATACTGCCAGAAGCCCGAGGAAGAAAATAAATGTCATCAGGAAAATCGTGCGCTTTTGCCTGAATATGGATGCGAGATAAGCAGGCAGCAGGACTGTTATGCAGCACGGCGCGAACAGAGCAGCTATTCCTGCTATGAAAGCCGCCAGAAGGGAAGCAGTGATCAGAATTTCCATGCAGACCTACCCAAGTTTCTCCATCTCGGCGGCAAGCTTGTCATTGCGTATCGCCATGGCAGGGTCGTCCAGCGTATAACGTACGATCCCATCCTTATCAATGATAAAGTATGTATGTCCAGGGTAATTGCCCGGGTGCATGGAAGACTTGAGCGATAATACATCATATGCCGAAGAGACGGCTCTTGTACTATCAAACAAAATTTTCGCTTTCGAGAGTTTTGGCACCTGACTGACTATTTTTTCCCATTCACTTTTCTGATCCGCTAAAATAGAAAATGTTATAACATCGCCCGTGTCAAATCTTGCATCATTTCCAAGTGCAGCCATCTGGTCCCAGCACGCCGGATAGCACATGCTGCCCTCATTGAAGAATAGAACAACGGTCTTTCCTTTGTATTCGCTGAGCTTTACATTCGTGCCTTCAATGCTTTGCAGCGTGAAGTCAGGCGCTTTTTGTCCTACAGCCTGCCCGAAGGATATTTTACTTGCCGGGAATGCACTCGGGTTCTGCTTTGCGAGCTCTTCCCTTACAGTCGCCCTTTTAGATTCTACGATGGAATTTATTCCGTATTTCTCCGCGGCTTTTATCACGACTTCATCCTTGGAAATTCCTGTAGCTATCTGGGAATCGATGAATTTTATCATTTCGTCTGCCATGTCACAGCAAATGTTCTTTTTGTCAAGCACTTGGCCGCAGCACAAGCACAAGAACATGGAATAAATATCTTCAACCGGCGCAGACTCGGCTATAAGTTTCCCTGTAATGGTTTTGGGCATCTTAATCGCGTCTCCTGGCATCATGGAGTATGCAAAAAGTCCTCCTACAAATACCATCAGTATCACTGCAGTATAGATAATATTTCTTTTCTTGCTCATGTTTTATCATTCCTGGATTCCATCTTCTCACAAACCCACGGCTTTAGCCGTGGTATACAAAGAAGATGTGATGTGACGAATGAAATATAATTAATATATTCCTTAGCACCCACCTACACCGCTACTCTGCTGTCCGCCATTGGCATAGTACTCCGGGAAGAACATTTTGTTCCATTTAAGCGCCTCGTCAAGAATCTGCTGCTCGCTGTAGCCTTTCTGCAACAGCAATTTCACCAATCCCTGTATAGCGGCTCCGTGGCCGCATGGCGCACATCGCGATATGGCAGCCCCGCAGCACGGATGGTCAATGTACGGCTTGCCATTAGGATCATAGTCGATTAGTTTATTGTACTCTGCGTTCTGATCTGCCGACAGGCTTATAGAATCCCTGTAATTTAGCAGCGTCTGATAGCCGTTATTATCCAGAGGCACGCCATAATCGGATTCGCCCCCGGCTTGTACAACGAATGCCGTGGCTACAGAAGAGCTTGCTGATGATATAAGGTATTGGTTAACTCCTATGAGAGCGACCAATGCCACTATCATCAGCGTTATTACAAAATTCTTGTTTGAGTCCGAAAACATTTTTCCCGCCTCAGCAGCATCCGCCGCAACCTTTCTTTTTTTGTTTTCTACTTGCAGGTTTTTTCGCCATTGTTTTCACCTCACATAAATTCAGCAGCCGCCTATCTGCGCACCCGTATTACTTCCTTGTTTACTTCCTTGTCCTACTTGGTCCGGATGCATCTGCTGCATCATCTGGTCGTACTCAGACTGGCTGCTCGGTGACGCCTGGGCTGTTGTCAGCCCTGTTGTTTTGACATTATTTGTCAAGCCAACGAGCTGAACCGTTTGAAGGGCGACCGCAAGCAACGCAACAACAACGACCAAGACAAGTGCTGTGTCTCTTTTCATCATATCACCAATCACTTATAGAATGAAACAGCATATAGTGGTGTGTTACGAAACTAGTTTCAGTTAAAATATGTAGGCAGAATTAGAAACTGGTTACTGTTAGGTCAATAATACGATTATTTGTAGCTGTCTGCTATTTTTTCAGGTCTTTCAACAGTATCATGTTCGTCATGCCGCGCCTTCTGCGCTCTATCAGACCTTTGGCTTCAAGCTTGTCTAGTATTCTCGTAACTTTAACTTTGCCGAATCCGCTTTTTTCAACAACCTCGCTCTGAAACAAAGCGCCACCACCGCCAGCTATAATCTCATAAACCGATTTCTCATCCCCTTTAAGCTTCTTTTCATTTTCTTTTATCTTCTTTAGCATTTCTTTGCTTAGCTTCTCGGATCTCTGGACTTTAAACATGAGAAATGCGCCTGCGCCTGCAAGAAATATTACAGATGCTATGCCGATGTATGATTCCAGTGGTATGTGGCCTGTTATTGAGCACGCTTCATTCGCTGCATGCACGCACTGGGACATGCCTACCTCTGCCACCTTAAAGGAGAGCGGAACTATGATAAAAAGCAAAACAAGAGCAATAATTATTATCAGTAACCCAATATGTTTTGTTGTAATGTTCATTTGTCTATCACCGCTAAAGTGGATATCCCAAAGATTTCCATTCGTTTAAGCCATTTTTCAGGTTGTATATATTTGTGTAACCTTTTGATACTAAGTTTTTTGAAGCTACACCACTCATCGCGCCGCTTCTGCAATAAAGTACGATTTTAGCATTTTTGTCGGTTGGCAACTTATTCAGGTTACTGCTAAGTTCATCATAAGGTATGAAAATATCTGTGCCATTTATGTGCTTCTGCTCCGGCATGTGTACATCTACAAGGAGGAAATCTTTTTTGCTAAGCATATCGTTAAGTTCCGCGGATGAAATGTCGTAGTACCCGAATTCGTTCTTCATGGGGCTAATTTTCACTGTTCGCTGGCTTTGGTTGAGGTATATGAATGAGATCGCTAAAATCAAGAAAACAGCAATTAGAACTATCAGCAGCTTATTCATATTGTTACACCAGGTCCCATGAAAACACCCTTTCCTGGACGTCGTAGACATTTTTTATAATAAGCTTTATACTGGAAGGGTTCCCGGAAACTTTTGGAAATGTAAGAATCCCTTCCATGTGATGGCTGCCTGGCGCAGAGCCATCCCACGATACCGCATTATAAGTAATGCCATTGCTGTCTTCCAGCACAGAAACTTTGGCAACGTCAAAATCCAGTGAGCCCTGGTGCGTGTCGAATTTTATATCGAACTTCACGGGCACGCTTAAGGTAAAGTTTAGCGGCTTTGCAATAATTGTCAGCCCGTTGCCGCTGTTTGTCTTCTCAGGCAAAACAAGCTGGCTGCTGCTTTGCGGCGCCTGTGTCGCTGGCATGGTCATGAACAGGAATGAAATGATTAATATCGGAACGGAAATCACGACCAAAGCGTTTCTGAACTTTTTCATGTTGTATGCAAACAGCCCGCTGAAAAATGATTTTTTCCTATAAAGTCTATTGCTCTGGATTATGCCCAGGATAAAAAATATGCCGATCAGGTTAGAAAGTATCCCAAGAATAACAAAGAAGTTCTGGTATTGCGTCAGGAACAGTGCAAACGCCGTAAAGCCTATCAGCGGCAGTATGTCTGTTATATGATGCGCGCAGCAGGCAATCATTGAAACGGTCGAGACGCCCCCGCTTGCAGCAACGCCTTTCGATGACAGGGACTTGAGGCTGTGGTGTGTATAGGAGAAGAGCCCAACCTGTGCACCGAAGCCTGCAATCAGCGGAACCATGAGGTACCATATTGAAGCGAATTCTTCAAGGGCATGAGGGAAACCCTGAGCAATGCTAACTATTGCAAAATATATTGATGATAATGCTAAGCTTGCTATTATTCCATGGATTATGAACTTATTTTTTATCATTCATAGTCACCTTGTACCTCTTCAGAAGTGCGGAGTTCATAACCACAGTAAGCGAGCTTAACGCCATCGCAGCTGCGGCTATTATTGGGTTCAGAAAACCGAATGCGGCCAATGGTATTGCCGCAGTGTTGTAAGCAAAAGCCCAGAACATGTTCTGTTTGATTTTTTTCATTGTTGTCCTGCTAAGCTTTATACCTGTAACAACATCTCTTAAATCATCTTTTATCAGAATTATTCCGCCAGTTTCCTTTGCGACATCTGTGCCAGACCCAATGGCGATCCCTATATCAGCTTGAGCAAGTGCCGGCGCATCATTTATTCCGTCGCCAACCATTGCTACAACGTTGCCTTCTGCCTGTAGCTTCTTTACTACGTCAAGCTTTTCATGCGGCAGGACATTTGCGATAACTTTCTTTATCCCTATTTGCTTTGCTATTGCATTTGCTGTTCGCTCATTATCCCCTGTAAGCATTATTGATTCTATGCCAAGCGCTTCCAGCTGTTGCACTGCTTCTGCTGAATATTCTTTCAATGGATCGGCGATAGCAATAATCCCGAGAAGTTTTTTGTCCAATGCAGCAATTATTACGGTTTTTCCTTCTGATTCAAGTTTGCTGATTTTTTCCTCAAGTTCGGCTGTTTTTATGCCTTCTTTTGCCATCATTTTCCTGTTTCCTATAAAAATATTTTTCTCTCTCCACTTAGCTTCAATTCCATAGCCAGGTATTGCTTTGAATTTGTCAGCATCGGGCACATTGATATTCATGGAAGCTGCCTTTTTCATTATCGCATCTGCGAGCGGATGTTCAGAGCCTTTTTCTGCGATTGCTGCTACTTTCAATAATTCTATTTCATTATTGGATATTATGTCTGTAACTTCAGGTTCTCCCTTTGTCAGTGTACCTGTTTTGTCAAAAACCACTTTCCGCAGTTTGTGTGCGCGCTCAAGATATTCGCCTCCGCGTATCAGTATGCCTGCTTCTGCACCTTTTCCCACGCCTACCATTAGCGCTGCAGGTGTTGCTATTCCAAGTGCACAGGGACAGGAGATTATGAGGACGGCTACAAATGACAGCAGCCCCATTGTGAAATTTCCTGCAAGAAGCCACCAGCCCGCAAAAGAAAGGAGTGCAACCCCTATGACTGCAGGCACAAAGTAGGATGAAACCTTATCAGCAAGCCTTTGTATCGGCGCGCTTGAAGCCTGAGCCTCTTCTACCATTTTTACTATCTGCATAAGAGTTGTTTCAGAACCAACCTTTGTCGCTTTGAATTTTATCATGCCGTGTTTGTTAATAGTGGCGCCAATTACTTCATCCCCCTTTTTCTTTAGCACGGGTATGCTTTCGCCGGTTACCATTGACTGGTCTACAGAGCTTTCGCCTTCAATTACTATGCCATCAACTGGTATCTTTTCGCCAGGCCTTACGACCACGACCTCGCCTGCCATGATTTCCTCGGCAAGTATTTCTACCTCCTTTCCGTCTCTTATTACGTGCGCAGTTTTCGGCTTAAGGTCAAGCAGTTTTCTTACTGCAGCGGAAGTCCGTTTTTTTATGTAGTCTTCCATGAATTTTCCAAGAAGCACAAAGGCGATTATTACAGCAGAAACCTCAAAGTAGACATTCTTTTCTTCCACAGGCAGTATAGCCGGGAAAAAAATTACAAATGCGCTGTAAATGTATGCCGTGAGCGTTCCCATTGAAATAAGAAAATCCATATTCAGGCTCCTGTTTTTGAGCGCATTATAAGCGCCTTTGTAAAAAGTCCACCCCCCTATGAATTGTACCGGCGTGGTTATTATGAAAAGCCAGATCCCCCATGTGAAATAAGGCAGAAACGGAATCGGAACCCATGTAATAATTGAAACGCCTGCTGCAAGCGTAAACATCGCAATAACGCGCAATAGTGCAAGAATAAGGACACCGGACAAAGCTATTGTAACCCTTCTTTTCATGCTTCTGAGCTCTTCTTCGGGTGATTCGAACTTTCTTACGCACTCCTCGCTGCAAAAATAGTGGATTCTTCCGTCAAACTGCTTTTTTATCGAGCTTGTTTTACTTATTCGCATGCCGCATACAGGGTCAGTTGCAAATCCTTCGGACTCCGGAGCATTGAAAGAGGCCTTGTAACCCATGTTATTGATAATTTTAGCCAGATTTTGTTCATTTGTCTTTTCTGGGTTAAACTCGACAGATGCCCTGCCTGCAGCGTAGCTTACATTTGCATCTATCATACCGTTTTCTTTCTTGATTCTTCTTTTGATGTTCTGCGCGCAGGACGCACAGTGCATCCCATGTATTTCAATCGTGCATTTCTTTGTTTTGCCAGTCATTTTCATAACCTTGCATTGTTCATAGTCATTTTTAGTTTTTCTTCAACAGCAACCGCATTCAATTTTTCATTCTTGATAATTCCATAATTCATTTATTTCACCGCGTGCTTAATTATCAAAATATTACAGCTTTGATGCCTCTTGCACCATGCATAGCACTTGTCAGACCACTTCTTTTCCTTGTATCTCAGTCCGCATTTTTCACATGCATAATATTTTTCTTGGCTTTTCACGCATATCAGCCTTCTTTATGCTTTCCGTGCATGCTATGCATTCCCAAGTGCATGAGTATCATGGCGGCGATTAGAGCCGGGTAAAGGAAGCTTTTGTCCGCCAAAAAATACAAAGCAAAAAGCGCCGCTACTATCACAACTCCAGCAGCTGTTATTTTATTTTTCATTTTCATCGTCAGCAGCACCCACCGCTACTTTTCTTTTTCTGCTTCTTCGCCATGTTTCTCACCTCCGCTACACACTGTCAATCACTTTCTTTAATTTTTCCTCGGCTGCGACAGCAACCTCTTTCAGCTTGTTATTGCTAATCATTCTCATTGCAGACGTTGGCAGCACAGCCGAAACAAACGTCTTTCCTTTGTCCCTGTAAACAATCACGTTGCACGGCATCATGAGTCCTATTTCCTTTTCCGCAAGCAGTGCCTTGTGCGCGAAAGACGGATTGCACGCCCCTAAAATAATGTAGTCATCAAACTCTACTTCCAGTTTCTTTTTCAGCGTAGATTTGACGTCTATTTCCGTAAGGACGCCAAACCCCTCTTTCTGGAGCTCTTCTCTCGTTCTGCTTACTGCAGTTGCGAAATCCAACCTGACTTCTTTCGTATACCCACAGTCCATCTTCATCACCTTATATCTAATTTAGATATATCTATAATAGTTACATATTTAAGTTTATCATTTCTATAGTTAATATGAAAAACCAGTCAAGCATGTCAAAGTATTTTATACTGTCCGAACTCTCTAAACGAGAAATGCATGGTTACGAACTGATAACACGATTGGAAAAAATAATGGGAAAAAAGCCGAGCCCAAGCCAGATATACCCTGTCCTCGGCAGCATGAAATCCTTGGGCTATGTGGCTGTGCGCGTCAAGAACGTTGGGAGAAAAAAACTCAAGTACTACAAGCTCACCAATCACGGCTTGCAATTTTTCCGTGCGATGAACAAGAAGTTTGAGTTAATGATAAGGTCTGCACTCAAGGAAAAAATCAAGGTTTGTGCGCACTGCAGCTGCGAAATATGGAAGGGCGCTTATAGCAAAAATATTAGCGGCAAAAGGCTTTATTTTTGCTGTGTTTCCTGTGCTGGTTCGTATAAAGGTTAGACCCAATCAACTTTAGCAGATGTTTTGTCCTCAAGCTTCATCAAATAATTATATGTCTACAGAGATGTTATAGAGACTTCGTTGGACGCACAAATGTTTTATTGCAATGAATACGGTCTAATACTACGACCTTCAGGTAGTTTATATATATGCTGCATTCTTGCAAAAATACTGCGGTCTTCAGACAGCAGATATTTATATATTAACCATTACAAATAATGTAAAAGATAGAACAGAAAGGCGTCATGATGGAAACAATCTGGTACGAGGCTGTGGAAAGGTTTGATCAGCATAACAGGGGCAAACGTGGGATTAACGAATTATCAAAGCACAAATTAGGGCAACTAAAAAAACAAAAAGCCAAGAAAGAGCTGAAATTACGGTCAGCGGTGGTCGGCAGCTTGGCAGCTTTATCTATATTTGCCGCATTTGGAATCATCACAGTGCTTCTGCCGAATGACATTTTCATCAGGATGACTCCTGTTTATTTTTATGATTATATATTCCTTGTTCTGACTTCGGTACTTTCAGGCACGTACATAGGATTATGGTACTATATGAAAAAGACGCAGACGAAATGCAATTATGCCGCGACCGGCGGGGCTGTAGGCGGTTTCCTTTCTTTCGGCTGCGCAATCTGCAACAAGCTTCTGATTCTATTCCTGGGGCTTAGCGGCGTTGCAGCTTATTTTATGCCTATACAACCAATACTTGGCGTAATTAGCTTAATTCTCTTATCTTATGCTGTTTACACGCAATCTAAATTTATTTCAGGAGGCAAATTAAAATGAAGAAAAATGTCCCAATGACCTTGCTGTTTGCAGAAGTAGTTTTTGCATCGGGTGATCTCAAGTGAGCGAATTTAAGTGTAACGAATGCAAAAGAAATTTCTCTTCTCAAGAAGGTCTGAACCAGCACAACATGGACAAGCACGGCATTGGAATTCAGTCTAAGCATGAAATTAGGCATGTGAAGAAGCAGGAAAAAGAAAAACAATTTGAGCTTGAAAAAAAGACAGCCGCACGCTCAAAACTATTGAAACGGGGCGTATACATATCGATTCCGGTGATTCTTGTAGCCGCTGCATTTGTCTTTATTTCTTCGCGACCTCTTACGGCAGATATAGTTAGTACAGTCTCTGCAGATGACATTCCAAAGGACCCGATACACTGGCACCCGGCTCTGGAAATAATAATTAATGGGCAGCAGCAAGTTATACCTTCCAATATTGGGCTTACAGGAGCCCACCAGCCTGTTCACACTCACGACAGTACTGGCGTTCTTCATTACGAAATCAATAATCCAACGCCTGAAAACATGCCACTGCGTTATTTTTTTGACAGGGTATGGAGAAAGCAGTTCAACAGCACATGCATATTGAATTATTGCAATGGCAGTTCTGGAAATGTAAAAATGTTTGTCAATGGGCGGGAAAATTTTGATTTTGATAATTACATACCCAAAGATAAAGACCAGATAAAGATAGAATACAGCTAATAATTTTTTAATGTATTTTTTCATTCGTCTTTGAAGAATCATAATTTATTATTGCCTTTTCAGTTGCATAATTAACCGTTGAGAACAATAAGCCTCTGGTCTTGTTTAGTTTCTTCTCTATAGTTTTTGCACATTTGGCGCAGTGCATGCCAGAGATTCCTGTAACGAATGTGGCGGGTTTTATTTTAGTCTTCATAGAGTTTCACCCCGACGCATGAAAATCAGAACTACTGCGCGCCAGGTCCCCAGTCCAGCTTTGCCCCTGTCTTGCCTTCCAGTTTCATTATGTAATTATAAGCGCTAAGGCCTGTTCTGGCTCCTTCACCGGCAGAAATTATGGTCTGCTTGTATGGCACATTTGTCAGGTCTCCTGCAGCAAATATGCCTGGATAGTCTGTCTCTCCTGAGTTGTTGACGACTATTTCATTTGATTCGTTGATCGTCACAAATTCTTTTACAAAACCCGTATCTATTATGTATCCAATCTCAACAAAAACGCCGTTCAGTTCTATCTCCCGGCGCTCCTTTGTGTTGACATTTTCAACCACAAGGGATTTTACAAATTTGTCGCCCTTTATCTCTGTGGGTATGGCGTTAAGGACGAATTCTATTTTCGGGTTTGATTTTATTCTGTTTAGCGTCATTTCATCTGCGCGGAAAGCGTCGCGCCTGTGAATAAGATAGACTTTCGTTGCAAAGCTTGCAAGCAGCTCTGCTGCCTCTACAGCCGAATTCCCGCCGCCCACTACTGCAGCTATTTTATTTTTAAAAATAGGAGCGTCACATGTACTGCATGTAGAGACGCCGCGTCCTATGAATTTGTCCTCGCCCGGTATGTCCAGGCTTCGCGGCACCTTTCCGTAGGCAAGAATAAGAGCCTTGCTTTCGTATTTTTCCCCGTTCGTAAGGTGAACAAGAAAACCGCGGTCGGATTTTTCCAGTTTATTTACCTTGCCGTATACAAATTCTGCGCCGAAATGCTTTGCCTGTGCTTCGAATATTTGCATAAGCTTGGGTCCGCTTGGATAGCCAGGAGTTTCACTGAAGTATCCGGGATAATTTTCTATGTGACGTGTAAGGAGTGTCTGTCCTCCTACATCTACTGTTATCACGAGGGTCTTGAGATTTTTTCTGCAGGTATATATGGCTGAGGTAAGGCCCGCAGGTCCTCCGCCAATTATTATTACATCATAATTTGTCATAACTATCTATTTCTGACGTAATGTATTAAAACAGACCGAGAAGATAAAGAACCGCGACCAGCACAAGCTGATGTGTAAGGTAAATCAGCAGCGAATGTCTTCCAAGAACGCAGAAAAAGCGCGAGCCGCGAGGTTGCGTCTTTATTTTGCTTTTGCCATCTTTGTACCTATTTTTACCCAAGGACATTCC
>Ga0265296_1003168_pt1 | contig 15672 bp, 17 predicted proteins | sample MunlanPumphouse1_FD_189073 | JGI IMG/M metagenome (GOLD analysis project Ga0265296, IMG submission 189073) | Groundwater microbial communities from a municipal landfill in Southern Ontario, Canada - Pumphouse #1 | ecosystem: Environmental > Aquatic > Deep subsurface > Groundwater | place... | reverse complement strand
AAAGGTACTTCTGTTTCCTGTTTGCAATCTGCACAAGTTGCTTTGTGCATTTCTCTTGGTCCGCTGCTAAAGCTTCTGCCTCCGCCGCCACCGCCGCTTCCGCCACCGCGGAAACCGCCTCTTCTGTCATTATCCATTTAATTCACCTAATATCTCGCTGGTTTGTGTTTTGCATAGCATTCTCTGCAATATACAGGTCTGTCACCAGATGGTACGAAAGGTACTTCTGTTTCCTGTTTGCAATCTGCACAAGTTGCTTTGTGCATTTCTCTTGGTCCGCTGCTAAAGCTTCTGCCGCCACCGCTTCCGCCACCGCGGAAACCGCCTCTTCTGTCATTATCCATTTATATTTCTTTCCTTTATTTTATAAACCAATTAACCTAAAAAAAACAGCTTTAGATGTTTTGATCCATCTAATTGTTGCTAAATAAGCCAACCGATTAAATCCGATATTGTTTTTTTCAGCATATAAAGGTTTGCTCTGGAATTATGAAAATGAAAAAATTCAAAGTGTTAGACAGTTGTTTTATCGAAGAGGAAACTATATATGCTAATTACATTATAATAATTATTATATGAGCAAAGCATTACTCTTAATCTTAATAATATTACTTTTTGAAATTCCACTTGCATCAAGTTACACCTCAAGCGATATTGAATGGGCGTCCGCCACAGAAGCCACCCTCTATAAAGGAAATAATTTCACAAATGGACCATATACGGTAGTAGCCGTACAATTTCCGTCCCCTGTTCCGGGATATAAACAATTTAAGACAAATGAGATCATTCCAGAAACCCCAGTTAGCCCGGTGGTTTATCTTGAGATTTATAAGAACGGCAAACTGATGAAAGAAACCGTCCTGACTCTAATGAGCGCAAACGAGATCGATTCTGATTATGAAGTGAAAGTATCATTAACTGCTATCCTTCCTGGAACGTCCAGGGATTGGGTCATGGAATATTATAACCCCTGGGCAAAAGTTTCAATTTCATTAAGGGGAAAGCCTAAACTTGAAGTGGCTGTCACAACTGACAAGACAAATTATGTTTCAAGTACTGATGATGTACTGAAAGCAACAGTTGAAGTAAAAAATACAGGTGACGCCGTCGCAAGAGATGTAGAAGTTGACCTTAATCCAGGAGTTTTGCAATTAAGGGGTGGAAGTACAAGCCAGTTTCACCAGAATTATCTGGAATTGAAAAAAGGCGAAACACAGAGTTTCAACGTTCTCCTCATAGTCCCCAAAGTCGTTGCTGACACATCATATCTCTTGAGTGCCGATGCTAAAGGTTATGATGTCAAGGACCTTAAATACCAGGCAACAGGCTCTATGGCACTATCAATATCACCAAAGGCCTTCAAAACAGGGGTATCCGTTAGCAAGGCCGTAAGGGACAGGATGTATCTTAAAGATACGGCTGTCATCAGAGTCACGGTATCTAATGGTGGAGATTTTGATTTATATAATGTTAGACTTACCGACAGTCTAAATGAAAATTTTGAATTATTATTTGATTCTCCCTTGCACTGGGAAATCCCGTTAATTGAATCGGGTCATGATGAGAGTAGAACATATTCCCTAAAACCGCTTCAAACAAACATCGGTGGCTTCACGATCCCTGCTGCAAATGCCCAGTTCATAATCAACAACAAAGAATATAATGCTTCTTCGGATTCATCATCTGTTATAGTGAACGGGCCAAAGATCCTTCTCAACAAGACCGTAGATAAACAAATTGTGAATATCAGTGAGAATATAACGATAACGGTTAGTTTTAATAACGCTGGGAATATAGCCACAAAGATACAAGTTGTAGATTTCCTTCCAGATAATGTAAGTCTTGTTAGCGGCCAATATTATTTAAGTGAACCTATATTCCTTGAAATAAATAAACCACAGGGATTTAGTTATATCATAAGACCGAAAACGGATGGTGTGATAGAATTACCTGCGGCTGTGGCTAATTATACAGATAATGAATACAAGGGAACAGTGCGGTCAGCATTGAGTTCTGATAGAACCGTGATCACCGTAATTGATCCGGATAAAATAAACACCAGCATCAATTTAAACACAACTGGTACCACTTCGAATTTAACACCTGCTGATGGACAAATTCCAGTAACATTGCCCGATACAACGCCTTCACTGGAAGCCACTTCCAAAGAAACCACAGAAAATGCCCCGGATATTACTCCAGAAATTACTCCAACTCCAATAACACCATTTATTGATACCGCTTTAATCGTCTTTATAATGATATTTGCGGCATTTCTCAGGCGAAAATGAACTTCCTCCCCGGAAGCATTTTTATATGACTTCGATGATGCAGTTGGTTCATGAAAGAAATAATTTTTGTGGGACGGTCAAATGTTGGTAAATCCACCCTCATAAGAGCGCTGACAGGGATAAAAGTCCCGGTAGGCAAGCTTCCAGGTGTAACCAGGAAGCCTCTTCATTTACCTTACCAGAGATTCCAGATTACTGACATGCCAGGATTCGGTTACATGAGTAAAGTAACAAAAAAAGGTCAGGAAGCAATAAAAGATAATATTGTTCATTACATAGAACAAAATTCTTCCAACATACAGCTCGCAGTGATGGTCGTAAATACTACATCATTTGCCGAAATAGTGGACAGATGGACACAACGGAATGAAATACCGATTGAAGTGGAGCTTTTTGAGTTTTTGCATGAACTTGATATAAATGTCATTGTTGCGGCAAATAAGATGGACAAAATCAAGGATGTTGATGAAACCCTTGATGGGGTAGCCCAACGGTTGGGAATGTCGCCTCCTTGGAGACAATGGATCGATATAATAGTACCAGTAAGCGCAAAAAAGGGAAATATTGGTATATTGAAAGAATTAATACAGAAGAATCTGGAAAGAAAAGATATGTCCCCATAGTTCCATCTGGTGCCAAAATCAATTAATGGGCAGTATTGACGAGATTGCAGACCTCAGCTATCTTATTATTTTGCGGGTCAATGCTTGTTATTTTATCGCAACCCAGGATAACATTCAAAACAACATTGCCATCAATTGATGGTTTTAACGGTTCCTGTTCTACGATATCTGGTCGTTTTGGCTCCTCGGTTACATCAACAACTGGCACTCCCTCTACCGGGGGTTCGTTAACAACAGGAGTAAGAAGGGCTTCGACCTCAGGCTCAATAGTGGAAATAGGGGCAGATGATTCAGGTTCAGGGGTGGGCACAGGTGTTGGGGGCACCTTAATACTTATTAAAGTTTCCTGGCTTTTTGTGCCAATTAATGCACCCCTGTCACCAAGCTCAAAATAATTTGCTTCTGCTGCAGGAAGCTTGAATGGGCTTTCTGAATTTGATCTGATGGTATAACTGAACTTGACTTCCTTATTTGCCTCCAGATATTCCTCCCGCATTGTAATACCGCTTAAAAGTATAACATCACCAGGCACTGTATCTGTAATGTTTACCTTTGATGGAGTGCTGCCTTTATTTACCGCTAAAATAGTTACGGTCACGGTATCACCCGGAGTGATCTCTGAGACATCAGTTTCTTTAGTAAGTTCGATCCTTGGTCCATAGACTATAGTTTCAGGTTTGTTGGACTGGACTATATAATATTCTTTATTCATTTTAAATTCCGCTTTTGCTTCGGGGAATAATATTCCCTCTTTATCCGCTTCAGTGGGTTTTAATATGTATCGTGAAGTCCATTCCCCATTTGCCGGAATATCTACCAACCAGTTCAATGAGTTATTGCTTATTTGTTTGAAACCATCAGGAAGACTGTCCGAGATGCTCACATTTTTTAGCTCGTAATTAAGAGTGTTCTTGAATGAAAGTGAAACCATATTATAATCTTTCAAATACATTTTGGCGTTTGAACTTTTCTTTAAAGTTGGTATTTGCTGAGGGGGCGGGACAATCACGATTGTCCTCAATAAGCTCATGTTATAGGAATCATCTTTCACATCAAATCCGCTGACATTTGTATATATATCATATTTCGTGAGTTCCGTTGTTATCGGAGTAGAGAATGTCATTGTTTCGGAAACCTGTGTCCCTTTGATTATTCTGTCATAATGGAACTTCAAATTACCTCTCAGTATTGGAAGTTTCGTGCCTACGTCCAGATTAACATTTAGCATATCTGCAGTCCCTGGATTCTTCACTACGACCTTAACAACGATCTCTGTATTTGGTGCTGAAATATATTCATCAGCCATATTTACTGACAAATCAAAAAGAGGTTTTCCCCTTGGACTTAATTCCAATTTAACCCAGGGATCATAGCTTTCAAAAAGCCATTCTTTGCCTGAACTTGCAGGAAGGTCAACTGCAGTCACTTTTAATTCCCCATCCGGTGAGATGTAGGATTCACCACGACCAATCATGGTCTTATTAATAAATGTGCCATTCTTTGATATATTTAATCCCACAAACGCCTCTACGGGTTCAATGGGTATATTTTTATATTTTTCAGATTCCACGGGCGCATTAAAGGCTGTAACTTTCACTGAATATCCCATATATGAGATTACACCATCGCGTTTTAATGTTCCCGATGTTCCAGTGTCCCATTGGAGTTTAGTTAATTCAAATGCTGCAGACGCATTAATTAACCATGAGATTATAAGGGCTGCCATTACCCATTTAGTTAAACCCGAGCGTGATCTTGTACACATCATAATATTGCACTGTTGTTGTTTTTGTTAATTATTTTATCGCACAATTGTTTTTATTAATGATTCTTTTTATCCTATTAAATATATCTTCGTGAACAAAGTACTTAAAACCATTGTTCGCAAACATGCGAATAAAACTAATAATAATTATAATTTTTATGAACTTGCTTCTTTAAATCTCTTTACTACAAATTCCTTCTCCAGGGATGCCAGAAAATGTCCTGCGCGTGGTCCGGACTTCAAACCAAGAAGTGCAAGATACACGGTCTCAAAAACCTGTTTCCCGTCAAGACCCGTTTCTTCGGCGACCTTGTATAAATTATCATGGATATCCTGGCCTGACATTCCGTGCTCCATTTGATCGGCAAGGATTGCAAGTGCCAGTTTTTGCTCTTTCGTGAAACTTTTCACTTGTGGTGGAATAGTGTCCTGGACTTTGAACTTTACGAACAATGGGGCATATTTGGCAAGCCAGTTCCTTGCATTATTGGCTCTTTGCCTGATCGCCTCTTTACCGGATGTATCATAGCCCGTGCGTTCCAGAACAGTGAGAAGGTAATCAAAACCCCTGTCATCCACGATTTGCACGGCTGTGACCATGTGCCTGAATGGGATCTTTGAAGGTATCGTCCCTTCTGTGCGTGAAAGCTGGTGTGCCCTCTGATCGCCTTCAACCTGGTCATATTCATCAATAAGATTAAGGAAAGCAAGCCCCGGGTCAAATTCAATGTGTTTCTCAGGTTTTTGCCTGATGATAAGGTAGCGCAGGACTTCTGGCGGTACGATCTCAAGCATATCGTTGATGGATATTGCAAGACCTGTGGATGAGTGCATAGCACCTTTGCCTTTTAGCATTATCCACTCATACACGATCGGGTGTGGCGGCTCATAACCATATATTTCTCGGACGATCCGTTTTCCTGTATCGTATGAACCGCCTGCAGTTGCATGGTCTTTACCGAAAGGCTCAACTGTCGTCCCGAAAATCGGCCAGCGCGCAGGCCAGTCCACGCGCCAGTTGAGTTTTCCACCGCCTGTCATTGAAACTGTTCCAGATGAGCCGCATTTGCAAACATAATCTATCGTTTCTTTTTCTGTATCAAAACCTGTCACTTTCGTTGTACTTAAGCGGCCGCATTCTTTGCATATCGTATTGAACGGGCTCCAATCGGATTCAAGGTCACGTCCTGCCACTTCTTCTAATATTTTCGCAATAGCATCCCTGTTGGTAAGCGCTTTCTTGATGGATTCAACATATTTTCCCTCTTTATAAAGGACATCAGCCCTGTAAACGACAGGTTTGATAGATAGGGTATGCAGCGCCTCAATAAATGGTAGAAGGAAATGCTCGGCATAGCTTTTGTGACCCCCGCAGGGACATGGGATCTCAGATAGGGGTTTTCCAACATGGGCTTCGTAATCCTTTGAAAGGAAGGGATACACTTTCCGAAGAGGATCTAATGTATCAGCGATATAAATAAGACGCACATCTGCGCCCTTATCCACAAGCGATTTATATACTGCGTCTGCGGTTACGACTTCTCTCATGTTCCCAATATGGATAGGGCCGGAAGGAGTGATTCCCGATGCCACAGTATGCTTTTTTCCTCGCGAAAGTACATTTTCTGCGATAACATCTGCCCAGTGTATTGTCTCTTGTGTCATATACCCCCTAAAATCACATAAGAGATATTAAAAGATACTCTTATCTTTTAATTCTCCAATCATGAGTGTATGTCAAGAGTAGCCGTTGGAGGGACTTTCAATCCTTTGCATGACGGACATATTGCCCTGTTGAAGAAAGCAGCAGAATTAAGCCGTGCTGGTGAACTGCTCATCGGGCTCACCTCGGATGAAATGACCAGGAAAAAGGATCATGAAGTGGAGGATTATCAAAATCGCTACAATGATGTCATGGAATATATCAAGACACTTGGGTTCATTCCAACAATTGTGAGGCTTGACGACCCATACGGTCCGACCATAAGAGAGGATTTCGATTGTCTTGTGGTATCCCCGGAAACGCAGCCTATTGGACTTAAAATCAATATGATACGGAAAGAGAAGGGCTTGTGCCAGTTAAGAATCGTACTTGTTGATTATGTTCTTGCTGATGACGGTTTACCTATATCCAGCACACGTATCTGGAACGGTGAGATAGATGGGCATGGGAAAGTTTTATGTAAAACGAACTGAAACAAACTGAACTGAGCCAAAAGAAAAACGGACAAGAATGTTTTAAATAAGTATCATGCGCAAAAAGAAACAGTTTAAATCTCACAGAAGTTATCTTAATCTATAAGATCAACATCTCTTCTGGAGTATTCACAGGAATATCTGTCCGACCTTCAAAGTGTTTTACATTCCATGTCACAAATTTAGAGCAAGAATGTTCTTCTGCTACGCTCAATATCAAAGCATCAGAAAAGCTCATTTTCATAGTTATTTTTTCAAAAACATTATCGAATAACTGCTCTATGAAATCATCTGGCGATGCGTATGACGTTTTTGGAAACAGTATCCTTATATTATAAACTTCAGAAAATCCTTTGAGCAATTTTTTCAAATCCGTTGTACTCAGATTAAAAGATACAATACCAAGAAGTTCAAACAAGTTGAAAATAGAAGTGCATTTTTCCTTAGAATCACTGTTTAGAAACTTATTTGTAACGACATATCTGTTATCGTTTTTAAATAGCTTTTCAATCACAAAGATATCCGTGTCGATGAATATCATCGTCTTCTCCTGAGTTCTTTCATGACGCTGTCGGCATCAGTTCCAAAGCGTTCTTTCCAATCAGTTCCGAGTTTTACTTTTTCCCACATGGTATCGAATTCTTTTTTAGAATAACCACGCCTTATTTGTCTTCCATGCAGCTCTTCTCTTATGAATATCGCTATATCGCTTTTTGTCTGCCCAAACCCCACAAAATGACGCACAGCATCGATAATTGCTTCGCTTTTGTTTTTATAAAATCCCTGCTTAACAAGGTCTTCTATGTTTTTCAGTAATACAGATGGCATCCTTATTTGTACTGCATTAGTTGTCATACACTATTAGATATATCTTGATATACATAAATTCTCTTCATCAACGGATGCCGAAATGTTGTTATCCGTGTAGATCCGTCCGATTTGAGGCATCCGTGTTCACTTCGTTTTGATGAACACCATTTCTCAAACCCAAACGCTCATGTACTATCTGAGTTTCTGTTTTCGGGACAGCCCTAACTACTGCCTGTGAACTGTAAGGGGTGCCATCCAAACATCATAATGCATAAATTTATAAACTTTTGTGCAGTATAATATACTAAGATGATCCGCGATATTATTCTGATGCAGAAAAGAGAGCTTGAAAGCAGGCTGAAAGAAAAATATGTTGAACGATCAGTTGATTCAACAAAACTCAGCAGCAGCTTAATAAATGTCATAATAGGGCCAAGAAGAGCGGGAAAATCCTTCTTTGCAGTTCATGCGCTAAGCAGGCAGGGCATCTTTGGCTATGCAAATTTTGATGATGAAAAGCTCGTGGAAACAAAAGACTATAACGAGATAATCGATGCAATAAATACAATCTACAATAACCCAAAATACATCTTGCTTGACGAGATCCAGAACCTGGATAAATGGGAACTCTTTGTCAACAGGCTAAGCAGGCAGGGATACAATATAGTCATAACAGGCAGCAACTCTAATTTATTGAGCAAAGAGCTTGCAACCCACCTTACAGGCAGATATTCTCTCCTAAACATCTTTCCATTTTCGTTCAAAGAATATCTGGATGCGCAAGGCCAGGAATTAACGCAAAGCGAGACGAAGGAAAAACTATTCGCATATAATACATATGGGGGTTACCCCGAACCACTTTTAAAGAAAACCGAATATAAGGATTATCTTTCCACTTTATTCAACGCTATAATCTACAAGGACATAGTGAAAAGATTCAGGATCAGGCATGTACAGGCAATAGAAGACCTTGCAGTCTATTTGATCTCAAATATTGCCCAGGAATTTTCTTACAATACTTTGTGCAAGGTAACAAAATGCAAGAGCGTTCATACGGTCGAAAAATATCTGGGCTACCTGGAAGAAGCATTCATTTTTTTCAAGATAAACCGATTCTCGTTCAAAATCAGGGAACAGATAGCTTCTAATAAAAAAATATATTGCATTGACAACGGTTTTATCCATGCCAGAGCGTTTAAATTCAGTCCTGATATCGGAAAATTATACGAAAATATTGTCGCGGTTGAACTAAAAAAATATGAAATGAATGGAATTGCACAGATTTATTTCTGGAAGTCAGAACAACAGGAAGAAGTAGATTTCATAATAAGGCAGGGATTAAAAACAAGGCAGTTAATCCAGGTTTGTTATGACCTTGGCAATATGAAAACAAGGGATAGAGAAATAAGAGCAATATTAAAAGCAAGCAAAGAACTTGGGTGCAAAGATCTTCTAGTTCTCACAGAAGATTATCAAAATGAAGAAATGATAAACTGGTTTGGAATAGAAGAAAAAGTCAAGTTTATGCCTCTGTATAGGTGGTTATTGGATTCCCCTCACTTACTGTGAAATTTATGCAAAAGACTATAATATCTCCGAAATAGAATTGAGACTAACATTACTGAGGCGAGAATATTAAATTACGATTTTTAGGAGGAGCACAGGAAGTTGGACGGTCTGCGATCATCCTGAACGAAGAGCTTCTTCTGGATTACGGGATCAAGCCAACTGACCCTCCATCTTATCCTTCTAACGGTCTTCGTCCTAAAACCATTATCATCTCCCATGGCCATCTTGATCATTGCGGCCTTGTCCCGAATCTCATGGACCTTGAGCCTGAGGTCTATTGTACACCAATTACGGCGAAATTATCTGCGTTACTTGCACGGGATACCCTGAAGATCGCAGGAAAAAAAGGGCATGTGATCCCTTATTATCATGAAGAGATCCAGGAATTTGAGCGAAAAGTAAGAGTAAAAGGATACAAGCAGGAATTCAACACGAATGGTTATTCTGTATCTTTTTCTGATGCCGGGCACATCCCCGGATCTTCCATGGTACATATTGAAAAAGAAAAACAGAGCCTTTTTTATACAGGCGACCTGAATACAATCGGGACAGAACTACAGAAATGTGCTGACACGGATTTTCCAGAAAGTGATATCCTCCTTATCGAGAGCACATATTTTGGGAGGAACCATACTCCCAGGAAAATACTGGAGGAACGGTTCATAGAATCCATACGGAAAACCATTGATATAGGCGGGAGAGCAATAATACCGGCTTTTGGCATAGGAAGGACACAGGAGATTATGCTAATACTGAAAAAACACGGTCTTCCTGCTTTTGTGGACGGAATGGGAGTTGATGTCTTTAACCTCTTCAAAAGATCACCTGAATATGTAAGTGATATCAATAAACTTGAAAAGGCATTCACGAGCGCTAACATTGTCAAAAGGGAAGACAGGGAATCTATTATTAATAAACCCTCTATAATCGTTACAAGCGCAGGGATGCTAAACGGCGGACCAGTTCTTTATTATATAGATGAGATATACAATGATCCGAAATCCAAGATATTTCTTACCGGATACCAGGCGGATGATACAAATGGCAGATCTGCGCTTACGCGGGGGTATATAGTGAACGGAAAACGTACAGTACATCTTAATTGCAGGCTTGAGTTATATGATTTTTCAGCCCATTGCGGGGACATACAATTAAAAGAGGTCGTTAAGAATTTTTGCGATAATGGCACAGAGACAGTTATCGCAGTGCATGGTGACAACACCGAAGGTTTTGCCAGTTGGATAGGGGAAGAAATGGGAGTTAGATCATTTGCTCCTGCCAATCAGGAAATGATTTCCATATAGGTCGAAGAAAAGTTTAAACCAATTGAATTCAATTTAAAGTATAATGAACATAAAAATTGTAATATGTTTCATAATAATATGTTTAATCTCCCTCGCCTCCCCTGGCGCAGCCGAGAAGGTCTGGAGTGCCAAGTCATCTGGTTTCATTAATTCCAATGAATCTTTGGCTTTTGAAAATTTTATCGTGAAAGCTAAAGTCCAGAATAATACAAACTCTTCCTTGACAATTTATAAACATAATACCCTGTTAGATAGAAAGGAATTTAAAGTGAACGAGTTGCAGCAATATAATTCTGTCGGAATAACCCTTATAGGGATAAATGGAAACTATTCATGGATCGCTTTTAGCAAACTTGAAGAGAGGACCATATGGGTTCCTTATGGACGAGCAACATTGAAATGGGGAGATACATATTCATTTGAGAATTATTCTATCGGATTTAAATCACTTGGTAAGGATTCAGTTAATCTTTCAATATCAGGAAGAAACAAGACTGTGATGGATATTTTCATGAAGAATGATTCAAAAGATTACGACAATATGCGATTAGTAGTCACGGAAATAAACAGGACAGGGATCATAGAACTTGAATTTTTCAAATATGATACCCCAAAGATCAATGCGCAAATCATTACTGATAAAGAGGAATATGATTCGGATGAGACAATTTCAGTCTCGATCAACATTATCGGCGAAAAAACTCTCAATATAGCGCGTATATTCCTTAATAGCACGAATTCCGTGGTTTTCAAACCGTCTGATTTTACCACAACCGGAATTAATGGAACAAACTCCTTTACATCTAAGATAGGGGAGCTGTCCGCAGGCTCCACAATCATTTTGAATGCAAAAATAGAAGTGTATGATTATAAAAATATTGCATATTTGACCACAATAAGCAAGGAGGTGTCTGTTAAGCCCTATATATCAATTGTGAAACGCATACAGGAAGAAACCGACGAAGAAAAAGTACAGGTTGAATTAGTGGTATATAATTCCGGGTTAAATCCCACTTTAGTCCATATACAGGATAATGTTTCAGAAATAAACCCAAGACAAATGGATTGGGATATCGAAGTTTTGCCTAAAAAATCATCGAATGTATCATATTTCATAAACCCACAGAAACCAGGAACGTATCAGCTTCCTGCAGCCACTGCCCGGTGGAACGGAAAGATGAGCTTATCGAATGAGGCAACAACTATTGTTCATATGCCTTATATCCGCATGGTCAAATCAGCTGTGAATAACCAGGGTATGACAGATGTGGAATTGGAAATAATGAATATTGGGGACAGGCCTGCCAATGTGACAGTGAATGATATTGTACCTGGTGATGATCTCATAGCAAGTGGAAAAGCAACGTGGGCAGGATTTCTGGACCCCGGAAAAGTGGATTATGTAAGATATACTTTGACAGGAAATGCTTCCTCTCTTCCTGCCGCGGATGCAACGTATCGTGATATCCTGGGAACTGTAAGGCAGGCGCAATCAAATACTGTCGAAATCCAGAAGACCCCTGAACCAAAAAAAGCCGATGCAACACCTATAAATGCAGGCCAGTATGAAATGATGGTATTCATGATATCGTCATTTCTTGTTATTTCGGGAATTATTGGCAGTGTCGCATTCATCGCTTATTTAATAACAAAAACTAAAATGAGGGCACAATAATGGATATTATCTCAATTTTATTATTCTTTATATACTCGATCATTATTCTTGGAATTCTCATATATGTCTCGCCCATATTTTCCGCTCTTGTAATGATTATTATTCCTATGGCTTTCCTTTTTATCATTTCGGATTATGCCTTGAGCTTCCTTTCAATAATCCAATTTTCTTATTCCGGTATGCAAATCTATAATCTCCACATACTTCTTTTCATATGGTCTGCATTTATCGGGATTATTGCATATGCGGAAGTGCTTTCATGGTACCTTTTAAGAGCAACAGAAGCAAAACCGGTGATCCAGGAGCCTCCTGCTGCGCAGGGAGAGAAGGTAAAAACACCCGTTTCCGGACTTCAGGGCTTTATCCAGAAGCTTTATAAAATATTAAAAGGTGAAAAAATAAAAGCTAAACCTTAAGTTTTCCAGAGGAAAACCAGAAAGTTTATTATTTCATCGATTCATTATCATTCCAGGTGATTTTATACCAGAAAACACGAAAGATAGTGTCCGAACAAGGTTGTCAAAATTCCTTGGAAAGGACAAGATCGGCATAAGGAAATGTCTTTTAAACCTGTTTTTGCAAACAAAAAATTATACCACATGCGAAATTTATACTCACCTTAAGAAGCAGGGATTTGAAATTAATTACAGGGCAGTTTCTGCCATGGTTGGACAGATGCATACGAGGCTTGGTATCCTTCGTATCTATTTGAAACGGGAGCACCGTTGTTATTCACTCAAGGAAGACCATAGGGATATTGTGAAGATGATCTTAACACCCCAAAATATCTTTTCAGGAAAATCTCTGCATTCTATTCCTTGATAGAATTTTCTTTTGTTCTTTCTTCTCCCATATTTTTGTAAGAAAAAGGGGTATTATGTTCCCTATTCTGCACCTTTATCGGTCAGCCTGAACTCACAATAAATGCCTTCACTCTTTGACCTGTGTTTTCGAAGAGTTGCTTTTCTTTTTGAAGTTCCGGTCTTATCCAATAATATGATCGTTTTTGAAAGGTGCTCAAACGCATTTCCTCCTACAGGACAGAGTTCACCAGTGGCAACATCTTTGTAAACCTGGTTGGTTATCACGATCGCCACACCGTATTTCCTGGCTATCCCGTGGAGTATCCCTATCTGGTTCACAAGTTCGCGCCTTATTGCAACATTTTCTTCGTTTGAATCGTCCTGTAGGCCAAGCCTGTAAAAAAGTGCCGCAGAGTCAAGAACAATAAGACCGATCTTTTCATTCATGAGTTTCTCGATGTCGGTGATCGCTGAATACTGCTGTTCAAAGCTTGCAGGTTCATAAATTATAATCTCCCCGGCGATCTTTTTTGCCTCATCCCCGGCGATCTGTTTGAACCGGTCTGCTGAAAAGCCTTCGGTGTCTATGAATATCACTTTTTTTCCGCTTTTCACGCATTCAACCGCAAGCTGGATGCAGATATTAGTCTTTCCTGTACCTGATCCGCCATACAGTTGGGTTACTATCCCGGTTTCAACCCCTCCGCCAAGCATTTCATCCAATGGTTTGCATCCGCTGGGAATACGTTCAGGTTTTTTTATGATATTCACTCCATTTTATTTGACAATTTTTCAAAGATCCTGGTGATCGACAAGATTGCGCTACTCTCCCCTTCTATCGGTGAAACATTAGCAAGGTCAGCCTTTACAAGGTCGCTATCAAAGGGTATTATGCCAATTACTGGCAGGTCATAAGCCATAAGTTTTTCCTCAATCTCTTTTACCTCATCTCCGGCTTTATTTATAACAACGCCGAATTTACTTATCCCGATCTGGCGCCCCAATTCTGCTATCCTTCCTGCTGTATCGATCGACCGTGCGCCAGGTTCTACGACAATGATCATATAATCTATTCCTTTTGTTGTACCGCGGCCTAGATGTTCGATGCCGGCTTCCATGTCAAGAATAACGACGCTATTTATTTTAAGGATCACATGGCGCATAAGGGCTTTCAGGAAAGAGCTTGCAGGACACATGCAGCCACTTCCGCCTCTTTCTATAGTTCCCAGGACAAGCAATTTGACATTATCAGGCCCGATGACTCCAAATTTTTCAACGATGTCATCCACTTTAGGGTTTAATTTGAAAACACCAGCAGGACCTCCTGCTCTTTCATCGATCAGCTCTTTGTATTCGGTAAGTGGCTTTGGCGCTGTTTTAATACCAAGCGCAGAGGCAAGGTTCATACTGGGGTCGGCATCAATTGCCAGGACATCTCTACCATTCCTCGCAAAAAGCCTTGCCAGGGTTCCTGAGAGGGTGGTTTTTCCCACTCCTCCTTTTCCAGATATCGCGATCTTTATCATTTCATCCTTTCATAACTTGATCATTTCACATCAATGAAATCTACTTTAATATCGTTTTCTATCGTTATCAATGCAGCCTGCCCTTTTGATGCCATCCCGGGATTCACAATGCATGTGCCATTGACCTTGACAACGCCCCTGGCTTCATGTATATGTCCACAAATAATGAGGTCGAATCGTCCCAGGTAGTGTGCCAGAGCAGTGCTTCCCACATTCCCGTGCGGCAACTTATCTGTGGTGTTTCGCGGCGGAGCATGGGACAATAGAATATTTCGTCCCTTTGATCGGCTCAATAAAGTTCCGATGTATTCTGCGATTTTTTTTTCAGATAGTTCAAAAGGTGTATTAAAAGGTGTGGGATTTGAGCCTCCAAGTCCCATGAATGTAAATTCTCCCATAGTATGTAAAGAATTGTGCAGATTTATGGTATTTTTATTTTCATCCAGGACTTTTTGGAGTGAGGGATTATCGCAATTTCCTGGCACTGCGAACACAGGACACTTGAACATGTCCAGCAATTCAAGAGCCGTTTCATCTGGTCCGAAATTTGTTAGATCGCCAGCGATCAGGACAGCTTCAAAATCCCCTGCTTTATCAAGAATGGCCGTGACATGGGAATAATCACCATGAAGGTCTGATAATGCGAGCAATTTCATAGGAGTTAATATCGTTTTAATGTTTATAATTGTAATGTTATGATTTATTTCTTCTTATAAACATTCAGCCCAATTTTAGCTTCTTCCTTTCCCGGAATTGACTGATTTCCTTCGCTTGAGGCGATGATAATTGTTTTTCCTGATGCTGAGGGCCCGAAATCTTTACTTAAATCCACTTTTATCGTTAATATGTTCCCATCAATTGACATTTCTACATTCTTCATTTTAACTCTCCTTCTCGATTTTGTGCTATTGTACTTCTTATATTTATTTTTACCTTATTATGCTTATCTGTTTGAATTTGCTCATTTTTTTTGTGGACAGGATGAACACGGATGACACAGGCGCGCCGAGCAAAGCTCAAATTCGCCAGCTGGTGAAAATCCAGCATGAGGAAAGGCTAGCCGCCACCTCAGAACTGAACCCCACACCCGGTCTGGTAACAGGCTGATGT
>Ga0265296_1003167_pt1 | contig 15673 bp, 14 predicted proteins | sample MunlanPumphouse1_FD_189073 | JGI IMG/M metagenome (GOLD analysis project Ga0265296, IMG submission 189073) | Groundwater microbial communities from a municipal landfill in Southern Ontario, Canada - Pumphouse #1 | ecosystem: Environmental > Aquatic > Deep subsurface > Groundwater | place... | reverse complement strand
GATCGTGAATAGCGGTTTTGTTGGGGCTTACATGACGGAGGAAGAGCCGGACGGGCTTCTATATAAGAGTGTGAGTATTGGGGATTTGGTTGGGGTGAGTTCGAAGAAATATTTGATTACAAATGGAACAACAACTTTTGCGAAAGTTTATGTTGTGATTGTCGATGATCCCGAGCAAATTGATGAAGTTTACAGCGTTTTGAAAGTCAGGGCTGCCGAGGGCGTTGATATTGAAATTAATGAGACCAATCAATTCGGAAACGCAAGTTTTTATATGAATGATTTGAGGAGAGACAGTGTCGCGTTTTTGACTGTTAGGGTCGGGTCAAAGATTTACGGATTTTCTTATCCAAAACAATACCATCCCCAGATCAAAAATCTGATCTCGATTTTGATGCTGGACGGGAGGTAGTTCGGGGAAGACGGCAAATCTTTGGCGAACCTTTGATTTAGTTGACTTTTTTATCGATTTCTCTAAAATGCCCCTCGTTATGCACTCGAATTATTATTTTTTGAACAATTGAAAATGGCAAAACCAGCAGCAGTAAAAAAAGGTTTGAAAATTATCAAATTACAGATTCCAGCGGGTAAAGCTAATCCAGCGCCACCTGTCGGTTCCGCGCTTGGTCAACATGGAGTTGATATTCAGGGATTTTGCGCCAAATTTAACGAGGCGACAAAAGATATGGGAGACGCGATTGTTCCCGTGGTGATTACCGTGAGAGAAGATCGAAGTTTTACGTTTGTCACGAAGACTGAGCCCGCCGCGTCGTTGATTTTGAAGGCCGTGAAAATTCCGAAGGGTTCCGGTGTTCCTCATAAGGAGAAAGTCGGAACTATTACGAAAGCTCAGGTGAAAGAAATCGCTGAGAAAAAAATGAGAGACTTGAATGCTAACGATATCGACGCCGCTATGAAAATTATAGCCGGGACATGCAGAAGCATGGGCGTTGAAGTAAAGGATTAAAAAAAAATATATTTCAGTGGGAGGCCAGTTGCGAAACGCAACAAAAAAAAGGCCGCCACGACCACTAACAAGAACAAAATGGCTAAACACGGTAAAAAGTACCGAGAGGCTAAAACTCTCGTGGACAAGGAGACTTATACAGTCGATGAGGCTGTAGAGCTTCTTAAGAAAACTTCCACAACAAAGTTTGATTCAACGGCGGAAGTTCACTTCAGACTTAATGTTGATCCCAAACAAGCTGATCAGAACATTCGTTCGACCGTTTCTCTCCCAAATGGAACCGGAAAAGAAGTCCGCGTTGTTGCGTTTGTTGACGAAGGCGGAATCAAGGCTGCTAAAGCCGCTGGAGCGGTTGAGGCGGGTACCGCCGAATTGATCGCGAAGATCGAAAAAGGTTGGTTGGAATTTGACGTTGCTGTCGCCGACCCTTCACAAATGAGAGAGCTTGGTAAGATTGCGAAGACTTTGGGAACGAAGGGACTGATGCCTAATCCAAAAGCAGGAACTGTTACTCCCGATGTCCCGAAAGCTATCGGGGAGATCAAGAAAGGTAAGGTTGAATTTAGAATTGATAAACTTTCGAACGTACATACCGTTTTCGGGAAAGTTTCGTTCGATTCTCCAAAATTGAAGGAGAATTTGATCGCTGTTATTAAGGCGGTTTTGGATGTAAAGCCGGCGAGTATAAAAGGCATATATATTGGGGGAATTGCCGTCGCTTCGACAATGGGGCCAGGCATTCCTTTGGATATTAATGCGGCAGTGGCGGAGGCGAAGTAGCTAAAGTAGATTCTTTTTCCAGAGCAATTCTCAGTGAATTTAACGCCACTTCGAGCTGGTCGTTGCTTGGTTCTTTGGTCGTGAGACGCTGGAGCCAAAGGCCTGGAGCTACGAGAAGTTTTGTCCATTTGTGATGAGCGTAGCGGGCGGAGATTTTTAAATATTCATAAGCAATGCCTGCGATGAGCGGTAAAAATGCAAGGCGAAGACCTAAATTCGTCCAGAAATCAGGCTGCTTCGGCACAAAAGTATAAATCAAAATGCTTATGACAAAAACAATGAGGATGAAACTTGTTCCGCAGCGTGGATGGAAGCGAGATTGGCGACGTGCGTTTTTTGTTGTGAGCGGAAGAGCTTTTTCGTAGGTGAAGACCGCTTTGTGTTCCGCACCGTGGTATTCGAAGATGCGTTGGAAACTTGGAATTAAACTTAACAAAAAGATATAAAGGACAAAGAAAGATGTTTTCAGGATGCCGTCTATTAGATTGAAAACGATCCAATTTTTTTGAATTGTTATCGAGGTTTTTTCGATCGCCGTCGTTATCCATAGCGGGAGAAATTTAAATAGAAATATTGAAAGCGCGATAGCAAGTACCAAGGAAAATGCGAACATGGCGATCTCGCCTGCTTTGGCTAGGACTGATTTTGGTTTTGGCTCAGGTGCAGGCTCCGCCAGCTTCGTTGTGGCGGTGGATTCGGCCGGCTTCGCTCCCGCCGATTTGGCAGGCTCCGCCGGCTCAGGCTCCGCCGGCTGTTCCACAAACTCGTTCGCCGAGAAATTTATCGCCTGAGTGCCGATCACCATCATTTCAAAAAGATTTATTACTCCCCTCACGAGAGGGATATTCAGTACTTTGATGCGCTGCGTGAGTGTGCGATAGAATTTGTCTTTAACTAGGATTTCGCCCGTATTTTTTCTAACCGAAATGACGATTGTGTTGGGTGAACGCATCATCACTCCCTCAATTACCGCTTGTCCGCCGATTGCGAAATCAATTTTTTTCATTTGCATTTGATCGTTTGTGCGATTTACTTTATCTTACGCTTGCTATGAAAGTCAAAATTAAAAGGATAGACGCCTCGTTGCCGCTTCCGGTCTATGAGACGGCCGGTTCGGTTGGGTTTGATATTTTGGCGAGAGAGGATACGATCGTGCCCGCCGGCGGGATTGTTTTGGTTCCATCGAACCTGATAGTCGAAGTTCCAACCGGCTACATGCTTGTTGTCGCGTCGAGGTCGAGCACTCCGCGCAAGAAGGGGTTGATGCAGCCGCATGGATTCGGAATTATCGATCACGATTATTGCGGGCCGGAGGATGAGATTAAAATTCAAGTTTATAATTTTACTTCGTCCGATGCTGAGGTGAAGCGCGGCGAGAAGATCGCGCAGGGTGTTTTCGTGAAGATAGATAAGTTCGAGCTGGATGAGGTGTCGGATTCGGAATCGAGGTTGGGCGGGATTCGTGAGGAAAGCCGCGGCGGGTTTGGGAGTACGGGGTGAAGTTTTCGGGGCTCCGTGGGATTGTTTTCCCCGGGGAAAAGTTTACAGGTTAAAAATTACAGGTTGGGCGGTTTCCCCGGGGAAAAACGGCCGAATTTCCCCGGGGAAAAATTTACAGGTTAGAGTTAACAGGTTAAGATGTTTCCTCGGGATACGTAAGTGCATACTATGCAAAAAGGAAAAATCATCACAATCTATGGAATAAATAATATCGGGAAATCGACCCACGCCCAGATTCTTACCGAACGACTTATTAGAGAGGGCTATGATGCTGAGTTTTTGAAGTATCCGAATTATTCGGTTGAACCGAGCGGGCAGTTCCTTGACCATGTTTTGCGTGGAGAGAAGGAACAGAAAATTGGCGAGGATGAACTTCAGCTTTGGTTCGTTTTGAACAGGTACCAATTTCAGCCGGAGCTTGAGAAAAAGTTGGCTGACGGGAAAATTCTGATTGTGGAGGATTATACAGGGACCGGAATTGCGTGGGGAGTCGCGAAGGGACTTTCTCTTGATTGGATGGAGGCTGTGAACAAGCATTTACTAAAGGAAGATTTAGCTCTTTATTTATCCGGCAAAAGGAATCTTGTGGCCAAGGAGGTCGGGCACATTCACGAGCAAAATGATGAATTATCTGAGAAATGCAGGCGCGTGCATGAAGAGCTCGCGAAGAAATACGGCTGGCACAGAATTGAGATGCAGGAGGAAATCAATGGTACCGCAGCAAAACTTTGGGAAGAGGTTGAGAAATTTCTCGCCAAGACCGATCGCTAGAGCCTACTTGAAAGGTCTATTGAATTTTCAAGGAGGATTTGCTATATTTGAGTTGCCAATTACCGTTGGCGTTTCTTTTTTCCCATTGGTTTACCCTAAATCCTATGGCGACACTCATCGATGGACTTAAAATAGCGAATGAGATGTATGAGACCCTCGGCAAAGAGGTAAGGGCGATGCAGGTCCATCATAAGGTTTTGCCGAAGCTTGTCGTTATTCTTGTTGGGAAAAATCCTGCGAGCCTTTCTTATATCAAGCAGAAACAGAAGGCTTGCGCGAAAACCGGGATTGATTGGGAGCAGTTTGACTACGAGGAGGATGTGACGACTGAGGAGTTGATTGCGAAAATCGAAGAATTGAATGCGGACGAAAATGTTCATGGAATTTTGGTGCAACTTCCTCTACCAAAGAGTATAAGTGTGCCTTTGGTCATCCGGGCGATCGATCCGAAAAAAGATGTTGATGGATTCACCGCGTATAATATCGGGAAGATGTTTTTGAGCGCTGAGTTTGAGGACTTGGCGCCGTGCACGCCGCTCGGAGTTATTAAGATGCTTGAGTATTATAAAATCGATCTTAAGGGCAAAGAAGCTGTTGTCGTCGGACACAGCAATATAGTCGGGAAACCGCTTTCCGCGATGCTACTCAATAGGAATGCGACCGTGACGACGTGCCATATTGACACTCGAGATTTGGCGTTTCATACGAGGAGGGCAGATATTTTGTGCGTTGGAGTTGGGAAAATTGGTTTGATCACAGCGGACATGGTCAAGGAAGGAGCCGTTGTTATTGATATTGGAATAAATCGAACTAAGGACGGGAAATTGGTTGGCGATGTGGATTTTGAGCCTGTCGCTAAAAAAGCATCGTTTATTACTCCTGTTCCCGGCGGAGCGGGGCCTATGACTGTTGCAGCTCTTATGCTTAATACTGTCAGAGCCGCGAGAAGGCTGAACAATGTAATTGATTGAGGGCTTTGCCCTCTGATAGTTGATTAACAATTAAAAATATGTGCGGAGTCCTTGGAATTTTCGGCCACAAATATGTAGCTCAGGAAATCTATGACGGACTGATTTCTCTTCAACATAGAGGACAAGACGCGACTGGAATAATCACCTATGATGGGAAGACTTTTAATATAAAGAAAGGGTTGGGACTTGTGAAAGACGTTTTCCACACAAAAAATATGATTCGGCTTCAGGGGAATGTTGGTATTGGACATACCAGATATTCAACTATAGGGAGCGGTGGAGCTAACGATGCACAGCCATTTTTGAGTCAAGCTTTTTATGGAGTTATGATGGCGCATAATGGGAATTTATTTAACTCTCACGACCTTAAGCAAGAGCTTTTTGAAAAGGACCGAAGGCTTGTGAATTCAGATTGTGATGTTGAGGTTTTGTTGAATGTGTTTACAAAGGCTTTAACAAAACAAAGGATTGAGGGAGAATTGAAATTTGATCATCTCTGCAAAGCCGTTACGAGTGTTTTCGAAAGATCTCGCGGTGCGTATAGCGTCGTCAGTTATATCGCCAAGCACGGAATGATTGCTTTCCGCGATCCGCATGGAATTCGTCCGTTGATTATGGGGAAAAGAACCGTCGGGTTGTATGAAGATTACATTTTCGCTTCAGAAAAAATTGTTTTGGATATTCTCGGATTTGAGACGGTGAGAGATGTTGCTGCCGGGGAAATTATTTGGATTGATGAGGATCGAAAACTTCATTCGAAAATTCTGACTAATAAAAAACATACTCCCTGTATTTTTGAATATATTTATTTTGCCAGACCCGATTCAATGATCGACAATATTTCAGTTTACAAGGCCAGACTTCGAATGGGAGAAAGACTAGCCGACCAGATTAAGAAATCCAAATTGCATATCGACGTTGTGATGCCGGTTCCGGATTCGAGTAGAACTGCCGCAATGTCTTTGGCGCAGAAGCTAAAGCTTCCCTGTCGCGAAGGATTGATTAAGAATCGATACATTGGTCGAACGTTTATAATGCCCGGTCAGGAAATAAGGAAAAAATCTATAAGGTATAAATTAAACGCTATGCCGCTTGAATTTAAAGGCAAGGACGTTTTGTTGGTAGATGACAGTATCGTTCGCGGCAACACATCGAAAGAAATAATAAGAATGTGTAGAGAGGCCGGGGTTAAACGTTTGTATTTTGCTTCGTATTCTCCTCCTGTTAAGTTCCCATGTGTGTACGGGATTGATATTCCGACTTCTCAGGAATTGATCGCTTCCAATAATTCGATTGAAGAGGTGCGAAAGTTTATTGACGCTGACGCGCTGTTTTATGGAACGATCGAAGGCGTTCATGGAAGTTGTCTTACAAAGAAATCGAATATTAAGGATTTTTGCATGGCTTGCTTTGACGGTGTTTACAAAACCGGCGATGTCGACAAAGAGGTTTTGAGGAAAGTGTCAGAGTCGAGACTCCAGGAGAAGGCTTGCGGTGAAATTGAAGAAGATTTCGGTCATAGCGATGATCAGTTAACAATTCTCTAACCGCAGTCTTAATATGAAAAAAGTTCTTTTGATTGGCAATGGAGCGCGGGAACACGCCATCGCTGAGGCTTTGATGCGCTCGTCGCATGAAGTTGAATTGTACGTGATAGGAAGCGCTTTGAATCCCGGGATTAAAAGTCTTGCAAAGGAGTACGCGATTGGCTCGGCAACGAATTTGGATTTTGTGCGAGAATTTGCTGTTAAGGTTCGCCCTGTCTTCGCTATTTTGGGACCCGAAGCGCCGATTGCGGCGGGAGTTACAGACATGTTAATGGAAAATGAGATTCCTTCTTGCTCACCTATGAAGACCGTCGCGAGATTGGAGTCTTCCAAGTCATTCACGCGGGATCTGTTGTCAAAATATCAGATTCCCGGAAATCCGAAGTTTAAAGTTTTCTTTGATGAAAAGGGGTTGGTTGGATTTTTTGATGAGCTCGGAGATGATTTTGTGGTTAAGGCTGACGGGTTGAAAGGCGGGAAGGGCGTAAAAGTTTCTGGCGATCATCTTGCCAATCGTGAAGAGGGTTTGGCCTATGCGCGGGAGTGTTTAGCGGAGGGTGGCAGGGTTGTCGTTGAGGAGAAATTGATCGGACAAGAATTCAGTTTGATGAGTTTTTGCGATGGTGTGAATACTTCAGAGATGCCGCCAGTACAAGATCATAAGAGGGCTTACGATGGGGATAAGGGGCCAAATACTGGCGGAATGGGATCGTATAGTTGTGCGGATCACCTGCTTCCGTTTTTGCGTCAAGCTGACATTACCGAAGCACGTGATATCACGCGTGCTGTTGCGCGCGCGCTGCGCGAGGAGACCGGCACCAAATTTGTCGGGATTATGTATGGCGGATTTATTGTGACCTCGAACGGCGTGCGGCTGATCGAATATAATGCGCGTTTCGGCGATCCCGAGGCGATGAATGTACTCCCGTTGTTGAAGACTGATTTTGTTGATATTTGCGAGGCGATGATTAATGGGACACTTGACCAGGTTGAGATTGAATTCGAGAAAAAGGCCACTGTTTGCAAATATGTTGTACCGGAAGGTTATCCGGACAATCCATGCAAGGGGAAAAAGATTGAAATTTCTGATGTCCCCGATGGTGTGCGTGTTTATTACGCGTCAGTTGATCAAAAAGAAGATGGTTTGTATTTGAGCGGGTCCAGGGCTATTGCCTTCGTTGGCATAGCCGACACACTTGAGGAGGCCGAACGATTGGCTGAGAGCGCTGTTTCTTCGGTCAAAGGTCCTGTATTCTATCGTAAGGATATTGGGACTGCCGGATTGGTTCAAAAAAGAGTAGATATGATGAAAGCCTTAAGAGGCTGAATTTAAAATATACTTGAATATATTTGTGGAAATATTTTTACTTACTATTCTAGGATTTATTATGGGGTTTGTCACTTCCGTGTCGGGAGGTGCGGGGGTTTTTGCAGTCCCGACTCTTTTGGCCTTTGGAATACCTCCAATTAATGTCTTGGCTCTCAACAGGATGTCTGATGTGGGAGTTGTATTTGGAGCACTTCGTAATTACTGGAAGGCAAAAGTTATCCAATGGCGTTTAGCCATTAAAATTATTCCTTTTATGGCTTTGGGTTCTTTTATCGGAGCAAATTTAATTGTTAATTTGGCTGATAAATCAATAAAAACTGTGGTTTTAATAGGAGTGATTATTGGAATGATATTTTTGATTAAGCCGGCAAGGCCTTTTTTAAATGAGGGAGGTACTTCTAAGTTTAAAAAAATGCTTGGCTTTTTCATGTTATTTGTTGTTGGAATTTGGAGCGGAGCAATTGCTATGGCCGGAGCAACCTTTGCTGTTTTGGTGTTGGTTTATTTATTTGGTAAAAATTATGTTGATGCCAGAGGTACGGATATTGCAGCAGCAATTCCCGAAACTCTGATATCCGCAGGGATCTTAATTTCAGCTTCTAATGTAAATTATGTTTGGTTATTAACAATGTTTATTTCAAGTTTTCTCGGAGCTTTCGTTGGTTCACATATGGCTGTAAAGCGTGGCGACAGTTTCATTAAGAAAGGAATGATATTGATTGCCGTCTTGATGATTATAAAAATTGTCTTTAAATTTTAAGACATCAATAAAAATTCCGACTGGTATGAAAGGCTCGAGGGGGTTTTAGGCGCCGGAACTCTGTGGTTCCCGGGGCTCGTTAGCCCTAGGCGTCTCTTGCCGCTTTGACTTTTTTGGCTGCGGCCTTTGCCGCTTTCGTTGCCTGCTCTATTGTTTTTTTCGCGATAAGCTTTGCTTTCTGCGTCTTTTTTTCGACTTGTTTCTTCGCTTTTTTGAGATCGGTTTCTGTAATTCCGTAGTTTGCCTCAAGCCAAAGAACGGCTCGATCTTGAACGTCCTGCGCCGCTCTTTTACCTTTGAGTAAATATTCTTTGACTTCTTCGTGTTGAGCTACATTACTTACAAATCCTCCCATATCTTTCCCCATCCCCGTGAATGCGTCTTTGAAAGCGTTCAATCCGTAATTTCCATCGTCAATGTCTTTTTTTATGCTTTCACGCAATTCGGAACCTTTCTTTGGAGCGAAAAGCATGCCTATTAAACCTCCAAGGGCCAAGCCAGCAAGTAAGCTTTTTAATCTTTTCATAGAAAATTGGGTTAGTGTTTTTTTGCCTTGTCTATCGTAACATTAAACCTATTTTCTCTTCAAGTTAAATATCATTTTGAACAACGGCGATGCCACGCCTTTCGAATCGTTCATCGCGAAAATGTAAAGCTGATGGACTCCATCTTTTAGCTTTGAGGTTTCTCTGTCCAGCGGAACTTCAAAATATCCCGTATCCTTGTCCGCTATAACCACCGAGGTTGTAATTAATGATTTTGCTGTTACTATAACTCTTGCTCCCGGTGTCGTGTACCCTTTTATAACATTATTTTCTTGAGCTCTTTTCTCTCTGAGAGCTACTATTTCTTGGTAGCGTTTGGAGTTTTGTATGAATCCGTAAAAGTATGGAGATTCCGTTTCCGTTCCCTTGGTGTATCTGGTAGTCCATTTTACGGGAATATTTAATTCATTATTTTCCAATGCAATTCGAATCTCCTCATCGGTTAGGTTCGTTAAGGTTTTAAGTTCCTCTTCTGTGTAGGTCTCGACGTTTAATCCCGTTATTGTCACACCTTTAATATCCGGAGTTTCTTCTTTTGTTGTTTTGATTTGGCTTTTTCCGTCAGTTCCTTTGATTGATAATGTCAGCCCTTCTTCGGCGGTGAGCCATATTACGAACGCACCATTTTCATCGGTTTTTGTCGTTATTTCGCTTGATTGACCGGATGCGCTAACAAGTAAAATTGTTACTTCCTGATTTGGAGTTGCCCTTCCGGATACCGCGAAAGATGAACCTTTTCTTGTTGAAGGGATTGTATAAATTGTCGGATCCGCTCCCGTGTCTGTGCCGCCAAAAATTACTTCCATACCATCAGCTTTGAATGGGTCAGTACCATAAGTATATCTTTCCACATCATCGCTAAGCCCGTCGTTGTCCGAATCTACGTTTGTTCTTTTTTCTGTTCTATATGATTCCGGTATCGATTCTGCGTTTATCGGGTCCGTACCATTCGCTATTTCCACGGCATCTGAAACACCGTCTCCGTCCGTATCCAGAGCATGTGGATTGGTACCTCGTTCTATCTCCTCCGCATTTGTTATCCTATCTCCATCGATGTCCGGATTTTCGATAGTGAGAGTGTTAATCTCCCGTGTAGGCGCAGGTGTTTCCGATTCTGTTCGGCTGGATGGTTCCCTTGGTTCTGTTCTCGAATATTCCTCTCTGGTGTATTCCACCCTGGTTGTAGGCTCAGGGGTTTCGGGCTCGTAGGTTTCGGGTTCGTAGGGTGTTTCTTCCGGCGCTGCTTCTTCTTCCGCTGCCGCTTCCTCTTCCGCTGCCGCTTCTTCTTCCGCTGCTGCCTCTTCTTCCGCTGCTGCCTCTTCTTCCGCTGCCTCACGTTCTTTTTCCCTTTTTTCTGATGATCTTGACGATGGCAGTATTATACCTCCGCCTGTTGTTGGTGTTGCTGGTGTTGCTGTGATTGTATCTGCTGTCACCGCAGCGTCCGTTTCAATGTTATTCCCAGCAGCAATTTGAGTGGCTATTGTGTAGGTACCGCTTGCGCCTGTGGAAGCGGGCGTTGTTATGCTGGCGAGTTGGAGACTTTTTGCTCCCGCCGATGAGGCTGTGCCTCCTACTTGCGTGAGAGTGATTGTCTGGCTTGAGACACCGGCTGTCCATGTTCCGTCCAGTCCTGAAAGATTTGTTGCTGACACTCCGTTTGCACCACTAACGCCGTATCCTGCCGGAAATATGGTCACTATTTTCCCTCCTTGGGGGATTTGTACTGCTGTTGTAAATGAAATTGTATTTGTTGATGTCGTGCTTTGGATTAATGATGCCGGTTCAACGTTTGTTGAGGTGAGAGTTCCTGCCGTTGTATTTGTTACTGCTCCACTAGCTGTACTGGAGATATCAGCCTCTGCCGCGGATGTGTCGTTGACGGTAAGAGAGGTTATATTTTGACTTGAAGCTGCGTATGTTGATGTAATCCCGCTTAATATTATTGTCGCTGTCCCCGCATTAATTACCCCGGTTGCCGTACAGGTAATTACTTGAGATGCGGCCGGGCAGCCAAAGTTCCCCGCTCCTCCGAAGGTGTGTGACGATATTGCTACGGTTGCAACATTTAAATTATCCGGCGCTGTGAAAACTACCGTGTCTGTGTTTGCAAGTGCAATTGGGATATATAATTCGAGTGTTGAATTCCCCGTGGCCCCTACAACAGAGTTAGTTGAAAGTGTTAAAGTAGCCCCAGCTGGTGCAGCAGTAATATCTGTCACGGACACGCTTGCATCTGTTGAAATATTTGCACTTGCGGATACGTCCCTCACTACCAAATTAGTGATAGTTTGTCCCGTTGCCGCATATGAGGAAGTAATGCCGGTCATGGTAACTGTCCCCGATCCAGCTGTAATTACTCCATTTGCCGTACAGGTTATCACCTGGCCTAATGCGCTACATGTGCCGAATGTTCCTGCTCCTCCAAATGTCTCTGCGCTAAATGCTGTGCTTGCTACGTTAAGATTGGCCGGCGCTGTAAATGTTATCGTGTCTGTGTTCGCTAGGTCTACTGCTATGGTTAAACCCAATACGGTGCTTCCGGCAGTTCCCACTACCGAGTTTGTTGCTAAAGTGAGCGTGGCATCAGCGTCAGCGGCCGTAACGCTTAGGTTGATCAAACTGCTTGTATTGACCGTATTGCCCCCGGATGTGGTAGTATTATCCGCATCAATTAACGGGTTATTTCCCGGTGCACTTTGTGTATATTGCGTTTTAATTTTTAAGCCGGATATGGTGATTGTTGTTCCAGCTGGACAAGCTGAACCTCTTCCTCTAACCGGGACTGTTACCCATGCCGGGGCTTCATTATAATTTAATACCACATGCGCATTGTGTCCGCATGTTCCTCCAATTGTCACGCTCGTTACAGTGGTATCCCACGCGACTGAAGCATAAGCTGAATTGTTTAGGGTCACCGCTATAGTTTCTGTTGTTCCAAAATCATCTCCTCCTGCGTCTGTTAAAGTGATTGTGGGGAGATCTGCTGATGCGCCTACTAATGGTAATGAAGCAGGATCGCCGCCTGAAACCAAATAATCATCTGCCACGGCAAATGTTGTCATTGTGTTTAACATCCAGAATAAACTTGCAATTAACAAAAGACCGAGAGTTCTTGAAAGGGTTTTACAGTATTTTTTCAGCACAAATATTTATTTTTATTTGTTCTGTTATTTTATCATTTTTCAGTCTGTTTTACAAGACCTTTTGCTAGCGCAAAAAGAAAAAAGCCTCGCTTTTTTTAGGGCGGGAGGACTCAGGGAAAAAAGCCCCTCCCGCTTTTGGCGGGAGAGGCGTATGTAGAAAAGGAAAAAGCCCCTCCCGCTTTTGGCGGGAGGGGCTTTTTTCTGCCCTCCAATATTCTTTCGATCGCGGCTACTTAGGCCATGTGGGCCTTGAGTGGCCGTGATTCGCGTCCGTATATTAATTTAACAATCCGGCTTTGTAAAAGTTATATAACAATTTCGCCATGTCTCCTCTTACAAATTCGTCTGTCGGGTAAAAATAAGTTCCATAATCTTGGGTGAGCTCGTACGTTTTTGCGTAGCAAACCGCGTTTGTGTACCAAGTGCCGACTTCAACGTCTCCGTATGGTTTGTAACCACAAGATTGGAGAGTCAGGCCGTTCTTGATATTTGCGGCATTAAGAAGCATAACCAAAGCTTCAGCTTTCACGATTTGTTTGCCCGGGCGGAATGTTCCGTCTGCGTATCCGCTTATAACTCCGTATGCTTTACCAGTTTTGATGTATGACATGTACCAGGAGCCATTGCCTATGTCTGAGAAACCGAGGTTTTCTCCGTTGTATGGCATGATTTCGAATTTCAATGCAACCAAGACCGTTTTCAAAGCTTCAGCGCGATTTATAACTTGATAAGGTTTGAATGTGCCGTCATTGTAACCTGCGAAGATGCCGGCGTTTTTCGCCCAAGTGATCGCTTCACAATAGACGTGATTGTCAGAAACGTCCGTGAAACCGGCGCATTTTCCCTCTGTTTGTGATTTCTTGCCGCTTTTTTGAATCATGAATTCTCCAAATTCTTTTGATTCGCCGTTGTCGGTCTTGGCGAAAATTTTGTACTCATAGACCCCGTCCCCGAGCGTTCCGCCGTTCCAATAGATGGTGTTGCTTCCTTTTTCTAGTTCTTTATCGTCCGCTATTGTGGTGATTTTCTCTCCATCTTCGTAGACTATCAAAGTTACTTGTGCGTCTTTTGACAATTTAAATTCGAAAGCTATTTCGTCGTCTTGATTCGGGTCGAAAACAACTGGTGAAGTTCTATCTTTATATACGTTGGCTTTCTTTGAGACTTCTTCGTCTTCTTCAACTCGGATTTCTCCTGTTTCCGTGTCTGTTTCGTCATCGTTTTTTGCGGTGATTTCGTAGGTGTAAGTTTCGTCATAGGCTATATCTTCTTCGTCCCAAGCGAGCGCGTATGTTCCGGCTTCGAGATCCTTTTTGTTATATAAACTATCCACTTCTTTGTCGTCTTCGTCATAAATTTTAACTTTTACGTCCGCATCAGCAGTCGTAGTGAAAACTATGTATGTTTTTTCGCCTGCCTTTGGGTCAAAAGAATCTTTTGTAGCGAAAACGTTCTCAATTCTTGGGTCTGTAGTTTCGTCTGAAGAGCCTTCTTTAACCTTAACTTCGATCGTGTCCAAATCTTCTTCGTGATCACCAGTCTCGGCTTTTACTTTGATTTTGTAAGTGCCATCGTTGACAGTTTCGCCATCAGCGTCTTTTCCGTTCCATATATACGTGTATTCATCTTCGTCCAATTCTTCCGAATCTTCCAAGGTCGCGATGAGTTCATTGGTGCTTTTTGTGTAAATTTTGACGTCAACTTCTTCCGCGTCTTCGGTCAATTCGAAGCTTATTTCAGCTTTTTCGTTGTCGTATGGGTCGAATTTATCTTCGTTTAATTCGAGGTTTTTGATGAGGTTTTCGTTGGTGTCGGCGTCGTCATCATTGGCATCGTCGTCAGTGTCGTCGGTGTCGATTTTCTCGCCGTCGTATTGGATCCAGCTAGTAGCTGAAACACTATCTTTATCAGTTAATTTGTTCACCGCTTTGATCCAGTAAAAAATGTCGGCATCAGAGTCTACGTCGTTGCCGTCTTCGTCTTCGCCGTTCCAGTAGTATGAATAGCAAATTCCATCCATCAGGGCGGAGTTGCTTAGGGTTTTTACTGTTTTGTTGCCACTATTTGTAGATTCGTAGATCCCGACCGTCAAATATGCGTCGGTGTTGATACAGAATTCGAGAATTCCGTTATCGTAAGTGATGTCGGTGAGTTGGAGTTGTTCTCCCGCGATGCCTTGTTGGACGCCGGTTATATTTGCGTTAGTCGTTAGGTCGATCGCTTGAAAGGCGTCTGCAGTTAGCGTTGGAGACATCATTAACAATGTCGCGGACAGGCCGGAAATTGCACTGATTACTGTTTGCGCGATGGCTTTCTTAAGCCAATTTTTAAGCATAACTTTAGTCATAAGAAACTTGGTTAATATTGGAAAGGGAGTGACTATACTTTATACTTGCTTTTTTGTCAAGAGTATTGTGCGGTGGTGTTTTGCCAACTGAGTCGCTTCCAAGGATTCCCCGGGGAAGGACTCTAACCTGAAAATTTTAACCTGTAAAAATTTCCCCGGGGAAATCCGATACTTTTTCCCCGGGGAAACTCTCTAACCTGTAAACCCCAACCTGTGAACTTTTCCTCGGGATCGCGGATCATGGCAGGATTGCGAGAAATCTGGCGGCGAGTACCAAAATCCGATTAAAGAAGATCGATTTTGAACTTTTTCAGAAGTTTTTTGAGTGTATAGATCGGCAGGCCGACGACGTTGAAGTAATCGCCATCTATCTTCTTTATAAAGAGTGACCCTTTGCCCTGGATCGCGTAAGCGGCCGCTTTGTCGTCGCCCTCGCCGGAAGCGACGTAGGCCGCAATCTCTTGTTCATCCAGCTTGTCCATTGTCACAAACGTTTCCGTTGTGGACGAAAGAGTTCTGCCGGATTTTGAATTAATGACCGCTACTGCTGATACTACTTTGTGTGTCGTTCCTGAGATGAGGCGAATCAGGCGCTTTGCGTCTTCTCTGTTTTTTGGCTTTCCGAGTATATGGCCATGGGATTCGCCCACCGTGTCCACTCCTATAATTATCGCATTTTTGAAGTGGCGGGCAGCTTCGCTCGCTTTGCCGAGCGCGTTGTGGAGGGCTAGTTTTGAAGCCGTTAGGTCTTGTGCGCCTTTCGCTCCCGTTATTTCTTTGAATTCCGGGTTGTATGTCGAAAATTGGAGGCCGATTTCTCGGAGGAGTTCGATGCGGCGTGGACTTTTTGAAGCGAGAATGATTTGCATGATTGGATTTTAGCATATTCGCAGCTGTTGCCACTAGTGTCCGGCAAACATTTTGAAAAATTGTGAAAAAAGCTCAAGTTGATTAGGATAAAGGTGATGAAACCAATCCTATAACTTGAACTTTTCTCATGAACAACACT
>Ga0265296_1003166_pt1 | contig 15674 bp, 11 predicted proteins | sample MunlanPumphouse1_FD_189073 | JGI IMG/M metagenome (GOLD analysis project Ga0265296, IMG submission 189073) | Groundwater microbial communities from a municipal landfill in Southern Ontario, Canada - Pumphouse #1 | ecosystem: Environmental > Aquatic > Deep subsurface > Groundwater | place... | reverse complement strand
AAAGATATTAAGGGTATTGTCTGATGCAACGACCCGTTTGGCTGAAGGGGAAATCATGGAGTTGGTAAAAAATGGAGACCCCCGTACTACTGAAGATGAATATATCTCTATCGTAACTGAGAAGACAGCGGTTTTGATCTCAGCAGCCTGTCAGGTTGGGGCTATCCTGGGCAATGCCCCTGATGAGAAAGAAAAGGCATTAAAAGGGTTCGGTCTAAATCTCGGCATTGCTTTTCAGTTGATAGATGACATCCTTGACTATATCTCCACTGAGGAAGAATTTGGTAAGACTATTGGGAAGGATTTATATGAAGGGAAAATCACCCTGCCATTAATATATACCTTAAATGTCTGCAACCACTTGGATAGAGAAAAGATTGTAAATATTATTGAATCTAATAATCATGGGGACAGGGGTTTATCAACAATAATTGGTCTGATTAAGCGATATAAGGGAGTGGACCATGCCTTTAAACGGGCAGGGGACTACGTTGGAATAGCAAAGGGATTTCTACGAGATTTTGATGCCTCCATAGAGAAACAAGCCCTTTTAGCAACGGCTGATTATGTTATCGGAAGGAAGTGTTGAGTTAAATTCAGGAGTCAGGAGTCAGAATGAAAAGGGAGGGGAAACGGGTAGGAGATTTGCTGTGTCTGAGATAGAACCCGATTTCAACGAATTAATACATAGAGTCAGGGATAGCATCAGATTAAGAAGAATTACATTAATATCCTTCTTGATTCTGATTAATGTCCTGAGGTTTGGGGTAAAAGCCCCTATTCCAAATGCAGTTTCCTTTTTGCTGGTTGTCTGGTTTTTGACGAGTTTTATCTTTGCATACTTGATAAAAAGGCAAAAGGTGCTATCGAAAGTTGACTCCATCCATCTCGGATACTTTATTTTAGAAGTCTTGATCTTAACCTTTATTGTCCATTACCTTGGTGCCGTTGAGTGGATAGGGGCTGTCTTTTATATATTTACCATCGTCTATGCCAATATTCATATGTCCAAGGGTAAGGGGCTGATAGTTGGGTTAACAGTCATTATCTGCTATATTTCCCTGGTGCTTTTAGAATACTATGGAGTTATCCCCCATAAGACGATTTTCCATCTGGCCTCGGGTCACTATCAGGATACCACTTATGTAATAACAACCTTAGTAGCATTAGTTGGTTTTCTAATTCTTATAGCCTATACCTGCAGTATCTTTACGGAGATGCTTAAACAGGAGAGTCAAAAACTGGGAGAAAAAGTGGGAGAAAGGACTCGGGAATTGACGGAGTCAGAGGAGAAGTACAAGAATTTAGTGGAGAAATCCCTTGATGGGATATACATTTTGCAGGACAATGCATTTAAGTTTGTCAATAAAAGATTCGAGGAGATAACAGGATATACAGCAGAAGAGTTGGAAAACACACCGTTTAGTAAATTGGTTGCTCCGGAGAGTCTCGAATTGGTTTCGGGAAGAGCCTTAAAGAGGCAGAGAGGGGAGGATGTGTCAGAACGACACTATGAGTTTATGGGATTACATAAGGATGGGGGTAAGATACCTATCGAGATATATCTTGCCACCATCAATTATAGAGGAAGGCTTGCTGTTCAAGGGTATATTAGAGATATCAGAGAGGAGAAGAGATTGGAAGATGAGATTAAGGCGAGGCTGGAAGAGTTAGAAAGGTGGCATAAACTGACGGTTGACAGGGAGCTGAAGATGGTAGAACTTAAGAAGAGAATAAGGGAATTGGAAGACGGGAGGTCGTAATTGGGTGATTTGATGGAAGGTTTGAAGAGAACCCACAACTGCGGTCAGTTAAGGATAGATGATATAGACAGTGAAGTTACCCTCATGGGGTGGGTACAACGAAGAAGGGACCATGGAGGTCTTATATTTGTTGACCTGCGAGACAGGTACGGCATTACTCAGGTTGTCTTCAACCCGGATGTGGACAGGGATTCCCACGGAAAAGCGGCTCTACTTCGTAGTGAATACGTTATAGCGATTAAAGGCAACGTCTCTAAAAGGCCCGAAGGGACCAAAAACCCCAATGTGGCTACTGGGGAGATAGAGGTGCTGATCAAAGGACTGAAAGTGCTAAACGAGGCAAAAACCCCTCCCTTTCCCATTGAAGAAGATGTAGATGTGGCAGAAGATACCCGTCTTAAATACAGATACATGGACCTGAGGAGGAGAAGACTCCAAAGGAATCTCATCTTGAGAAATGAGGCAGCAAAAACCGTAAGAGATTATCTTTATAATGAGGGCTTCCTGGAGATCGAAACCCCTTTTTTAACCAAAAGCACCCCTGAGGGAGCCAGAGACTATCTGGTTCCCAGCCGGGTAAATCCTGGTAACTTCTATGCCTTACCCCAGTCCCCCCAATTATTTAAGCAACTTTTAATGATAGCAGGTTACGATAGGTATTTTCAGATTGTAAAGTGTTTCAGGGATGAAGACCTGAGGGCAGACAGACAACCTGAGTTCACACAGATAGATATGGAGCTGTCCTTTATTGACCGAGAAGATATATTTAGAATCGTAGAGGGTATGATGGCCTTGGTTTTCAGAGAGGTCTTAAATGTAGATATAAAAACCCCATTTAAGAGGCTAACCTATGATGATGCCCTGGAAAGATATGGCTTGGACAATCCAGACACCAGGTTTGGGTTAGAGTTGAAGGACGTCTCTGATATATTTGAAAAATCTGAGTTTAAGGTGTTTGCAGATGCGGTTAAACAGGGTGGAGTTGTAAAGGCAGTGAATGCGAAGGGTTGCTCCGCCTTTTCCAGAAAAGACCTCGATAATCTGGTAGACCTTGCCAAGGTCTATGGCGCCAAGGGATTAGCATGGTTGAAATACGAATCCGGGGCATGGCAATCCCCTATCGCCAAGTTCCTGAATGACTCGGATAAAACTGCCCTTTATGAAAGGATGAATTTATCTGAAGGTGATATGCTCCTCCTGGTAGCAGATCAGGCAAAAATAGCAAATGGGGCATTGGGCCGCTTAAGACTCAACATAGCGGAGAGGTTAGGCATTATTAAGCAGGAAACCTTTGACTTTACATGGATTGTAGACTTCCCCCTGCTGGAATACGATCAAGATGAGATGAGGTATACGGCAATGCATCACCCCTTCACCGCACCTATTGATGAGGACATACCAAAACTCAAGACAGAACCGGATAGGGTGAGGGCCAAGGCGTATGACCTTGTTTTAAATGGCTCTGAGATAGGGGGCGGAAGTCTTAGAATCTATCAAAGGGAATTGCAATCAGCGATGTTTGAGGTTCTAAAGATTGGCGAAGAAGAGGCCATGGCGAAATTTGGCTTCTTGCTGGATGCATTAACGTATGGAGCGCCCCCTCATGGTGGTATGGCAATTGGTTTTGACCGTCTGATTATGATCCTTTCCGGATCTGAGTCTATCAGGGATGTAATCGCCTTTCCCAAGACCCAGAAGGCTGCCTGTTTGATGACAGATGCCCCTTCAAAAGTAGATAGCAAGCAGCTTGCAGAATTGTCCTTAAGACTGAGTGTTCCGAAGTAGAGAGGAAGTAATTATCTTCCTTGTATCTTCTATCTCCCAGGGGGTAACATCAGCCCGTAATTCTTCCATTCTTTTCATGACATTAGAAAAACGAACACCCTCCGCTGCGCTTATCCATTCCAGTTGCAGTCGTTCTGGACGGATGCCTAATTTCTTCATTTTTTTCCATATCTTCTCTACCCTTTTCTTGGTCCAGTGGTTGGCATCGATATAGTGACAGTCCCCAAAGTGGCAGCCGGAGACCAGAACTACCGGGACACCCTTTTCAAAGGCCCGCCAGATAAATTTTTTATCTACCCTTCCGCTGCACATAGTACGAATGAGCCGGGCATTGGAAGGATACTGCAAACGGGAAACACCGGCAAAGTCTGCTCCTGCATAGGAACACCAATTACAGGCAAAGACCAGAATCTTTTCCGCCGGTTCCTCCTCCAGCAATGAATCGATCTGTCCTTCTATCTGGCTGTCAGTGAAGTGTCTCATGGAGATCGCATTGGTGGGGCACTCTGCAGCACAGGTACCACATCCTGAACAGGCGGCCTGAGTGACCTGAGCCGGGATTTTATTGTCCTTATCCATTGTGATGGCATTGTAAGGACATACCCTGACACATATCCCGCAAATTTCGCATTTGTCTTTAATTACCTCAGCGGTTATCGCTTCTACGGTTATTTCTCCGCTATTCATCAGTCGCATTGCCCGGGCAGCCGAGGCCGAAGCCTGGGTTACTGAATCCTTAATATCTTTGGGGCTTTCGGTACATCCGGCAAAGAATATTCCCTTTGTGGCAGAATCAACCGGCTGGAGTTTGGGATGTGCCTCCAGATAAAATCCATCCGAGGTCCTTTGCAGAGCTAACATCTCCTGGGTCTCTTTAACATCCTCACAGGGCTTTACCCCCAAAGACAGCACCACCATCTCAACCTCATGTTCCATAAGCTTATTAGTGGCAGTATTCTCCACTGACAGGATAAGGTTTCTGGTATGTAGGTCTTCCTTTATCTGTCCGGGAAGCCCTCGAATATAGCGGACTCCTTCCCCTTTACTCCTCCTGAAAAGATCCTCAAAACCTTTACCAAATGCCCTTATATCAACATAAAACACCTTTACGTCCATTTCAGGGTAGTGCTCCTTGAGCATCAGGGTGTCTTTAACGGTGTTCATGCAGCAGATGTTGCTGCAATAGGTTCCTCCTTTATGAACAGAGCGAGAACCAACGCATTGGATAAAGGCAATCGATTGAGGTGCCTTGCGGTCAGTTAGTCGGATGATCTCTCCCTTCGTAGGTCCTCCGGCATTGATGAGCCTTTCAAATTCCATGCTGGTAATAACGTTTTCATAGCGTGTATATCCATATTCGTCCATCTCAGAAGGATCGTATACATCCATGCCTGTAGCGACGACGATCGTACCTACCTTGAATTCGATCTCTTCGTCCTTCATGTCGAAATCAATGCAGCCCTTTTCACAGAGCTTTATGCATTTTCCGCAGATAATAGGATCGGTTCCCAGACATTCTTCCCGGTTGATAACATAGGCAGAAGGAACTGCCTGTGGGAAGGGCAGGTATATGGCATTCCGGGAACTAAGCCCCATATCAAATTCATCGGGCTTAACGACCGGGCACTCTTTGGTGCAATCACCGCATGCCGTACATCCCTTTTCATCCACCAGTCGGGCCTTTTTAAGCACTTTTACGTTAAAATTTCCTACGTAACCGCTAATGGATTTTACTTCACTGAGGGTAAGCATCTTAATCCTGGGATGTCGACCGACATCCATCATCTTAGGTCCCAGAATTCAGATGGAGCAGTCCATAGTAGGGAATGTTTTATCCAGTTGTGCCATGATTCCCCCTATGCTGGGTTTTTTCTCCACCAGATATACCTGATAACCGCTGTCTGCAAGGTCCAAAGCCGCCTGGATACCGGCTACCCCTCCACCTATAACCAGCGTAGATTTAATGATCGGAACCTTCAGTTCCTCTTGGGGTTGGAGTTTACGTGCTCTGGAAACCGCCATTTTTACAAGGTCATTGGCTTTTTCCGTGGACTCCCTGGGCTGGTTGGTATGTACCCAACTGCACTGTTCTCTGATATTGGCCATCTCCATCAGGTAGGGGTTTAACCCTGCTTCTGAACATGCCCTCCTAAAGGTAGGCTCATGTAGTCTGGGGGAACAGGATGCCACCACTATCCTGTTTAAATGGTGTTCTTTGATGTCATTCTGAATCAATTGCTGACCTGGTTCTGAACAGAGGTACTGGTTGTCTTTCCCGACTACCACATTTGCTAACCCCTCTGCAAAGCGGGCCACCGCCTTACAATCAACAGTGCCTGCAATGTTTAATCCACAGTGACAGACGTAAACGCCGATTCTCAATTCATCATTTGAACTCGAAATTTCAGACATTTAATCGCTCCTCGGATTCGGGGTCAGCCCCCAAATCTTATAATTATTTGAGAGGTACTTCTTCAAAGCTCTCGGAGTATCCCTGAAGCGAAAAGGGGTATTTTTTCAAGCTCTCATACTGTGCCCGCTACTCCAATGCATCTGCAAAAAGCGACACCATATCCTTTATCTCTAATCTCTCATTATAACCAAAGTCATTCATGGTGCATTGCAGGTGTATCAGACATTTAGGACAAGAGGTCATCAATAGCTGACTTCCCGTAGCTATGGTCTCCTTCAGACGTTTTATCTGTATCTTCTTGGAATGTTCTCCACAGCCTACCCATGCAGATGTTCCACAGCAGATATTCCCGATTTCTGAGTCAGGTGTTTCTTTGATGTTTAATTGTGGGATTTGTCCTAATAGTTTCCTGAATATCTGAGAGACATCCCTATAATAGCTCAGACGACACGAATCCTTAAAGGTGACCTGCAAAGGCAGGGGTTTAAGGCTAAGACTATTGTTTCCGCTGTTTAATCTCCTGTCAATTAATTCATAAATATGGGTTGCCCTGAGATCAAAGTTTTGGAGTACTTTAGGGAATATTTCTTTGAACGTATAGAGACACTCCGGACAGGAGGTGATAATCTCCTCTACTCCATGGTCTTTGATCTCCTCATAGCTCTCTTTTGCAAGCCTGGCAAAGCCCTTTTGATCTCCTGCCCAAAAGAGGTCGTGACCACAGCACCTTTCATTATCCAATACAACAGGTTCAATATCGCAACGGTTAAGGATTTTTAGAGAATCTTTGGCTATTTGAACTGTATGTAAGTCAAGATTTTTAAAAAACACATCGAAATATGGTAAGCAGCCAACGAAATAGAGAACCTTGCCTCTCGATTGGGTCTTTATCTCCGGGGGAATGAAACCTACGCGATTCTGCCTTATACCAGGTGATGACATCATCCTCATTAATGAAAGCATTGCCCCGCCGTGGCTGTAAATGCCAGATTTCCCCGAATCAATCCAACGTCCCCTTAGCATCCGTACAAAATCCGAAAATTTAACCCCTGAGGGGCATCTGCCATCACACCTGCCACAGGTCAGACAAGCCCAGATAAATTCCTGTACATAAGGATCGTTATCGCCTTTCTCTATTACTTTACTCGCAGCGAGTCTTGGAGAAAAGTCCTTTCCTGTTTCCGCTATTGGACAGGCAGCGGTACATTTGCCACAATCAAGACATTGGTAAATGCCCGATTCTTTTATAATTGCGGTCAGCATTTTATCAGAATTAGACATTCCCCTGGTCTCCTACGATGGGACTCTTGCCCAGTCCCGCTATCCGTTCTACAAACTCATGTAAGTCAGAAGAGAGTTTCTCAGATTCATGGGCTAAATAATACTTAAACTGAAGCCTCTCTTTTTTCAATCCCAACAGATTCAATATTTCGTAAGTATGATCAATGTTTTTCAAAGCCACTTCTGGGCCGGTCCCATTCTGACAGTTATCTATCCTGCACCCTGCAATTAAAACCCCGTCGGCCCCTTTTTCAAATGCCTTCAGTAAAAGAGCAGTGTTAACACGACCGGCACACATAACCCTTATAACATTGACTTCTCCTGGAATAGGTATTTCCAAATCCCCCATACCGGTGTAGCATGACCAAGGAGCCCAATTACACAAGAAAGCCAGGACTTTGATTTTATATTTCATCTTAACATCACTTCAATCAATTCTTCTATCTGTTTTTCAGTCTTATAAATGGTATCCACTGCCCCTGTAGGGCACACGGAAAGGCAGGTGCCACAGCCCTGACAGTGCATTTCAATAATGCTTGACTTTCTATCCTCTATGGTATCCCCTACCATCTCTATCGCTGCAAAGGGACATGCCTCAAGACAATGACCACAGCCCCGGCATCTGTCCTGATCCACTTGTGACACTATGTTTTTAGCCCTGATCTCCGACTTTCGCAAAAGGGCTGCCACCTCTGCTGCTGCAGCGGTTCCGGGCAGTCCTTTTTTATTAAAAGAGTTTTCTTGAGGGACCATCATCTTGAAGATACCAGGAATCCCCGTGCTCCAGGGAGAAAAACTGTGGAATCCGGGAAGGGTTCTGCGGGCGAACCCCTTTCTTAACAAGTTACCGGTTAAAGGGACCTTTTCTAATTCAACACCTGAAAATAGTATAGCCGATACCCTCAGAGGGGAGTGATCGGTATCAAGAAATTCAATTTTGAAATTTCCCAGATAACCTTTTAAGGCTTTCATGTGGAATACAGGCAAGTATGTGACTCTCCCTGAATTGATCTTCTCCCGAATGCTTTCGATTATCAGATCATAGGTTGTATCTTCTCCGAGAATTTTTTTGTCAAGCAGGGGATTTCTCTCATCTATCAGATAAACCTGGTATCCCATCTTTTCCAGATCGAGTCCCGCTGTCAACCCCTCTGGTGTAACTCCTATTACGGCTACAGTCTTTGCCAGGGCTCCGTATTGACCAGGGAGTTTTCCCTGAAATTTTACCCTGGATAGGGCGCACTCTATCATGTTTTTCCCACCTTCAAGGATGCCCTGTAAATCCATATTGCGCCTGGTAGCCATGAAATTCTTTAGATTGATCATTTCGAATATAGAGGGATCGAGCCCCTGTTTATTAAAAAGGTTTCCCTTGCAGCGCAAACGCTGGTCGTTGCAAGCAGTACATATCATATCCAGGGTACAGCAAGAACAGGCAGCCAGAACTACTCTGGTAATTTCTTTTCCCTCTATGGCCTCAGCCACGATTCTGGCGCCGTCTGGATGGCAGGCTGAGGGTAAAACCTCGCTGTGTGCCACCTCATCAAAGCCGGCTCCAAATTTTGCCAACTCCTTCATTACCTCTGGATTGCCCGAACTTTCATTACAGGAACATATAAAGAGCCCGCTTTTCACCCCTTCTTTAAAAGAAGATGGTTTTTTCGAGTCTTTTGGAATCACCTCCATCTGAGAAGTTAGAAATGCCGCAGCCTTGCCGGCCAGTGCGGCCCCCAGAAGAAGGGATTCTTCCAGTCTTCTCCCTTCACCGAATTCACTTTCGCAAAATATCCTTTCTTCGGGTAAAACCGATACAAATTTTTCCGCCAAAGGTCTGGGAGAGACTACTACCCGAAAGCGGTATTCAGTGTGTTTTTTTATCCCTGAATGATTTACAGCCCCTACGTTCTGACATACTATCTCACACTGTTTACATTCACTGCATACCCCGCATTGCAAACAACGCTTTGCTTCTTGGATAGCCTGTTCTTTAGTATAACCAAGCTCTACTTCCCCAAAATTATCCCTTCTCTCTTTTACTTCTCTAACAGGCATAAGTGGTCTGAAAGAACGGGGAGTATTGGGGTCTATAGGTTCGTAATCTCCCCTCGTTTCATCCTGATCTTCTATTTCCCGCCAGGGTTTTCCCCTGAGATAGCGATGAATGGATAACGCCGCCTTTTTGGCAGCCCCCATAGCTTCTACTACAGTAGCCGAACCTGTAACAACATCCCCTGCAGCAAATACCCCTTCTTGTTCCGTGTGATAGTCCCGGTTCGTTTTAATGGTGCTGTGTCGTGATATCCTTATAGAACTTTCCTCATTAATAAAAGAAAGTTCAGGTTCCTGTCCAATTGCCACAATTGCAGTATCGGCATCCAATATAAATTCAGAGCCTTTCTTGGGAACCGGTCTTCGTCTTCCATCGGGTTCTACTTCTCCCAGGTCCATATGTATGCATTTGACCCCTATCAATCGGCCGTCTTTCCCAATAAATCTTATGGGTGTCACGAGATAATTGATCTTTATTCCCTCTTCCATAGTCAGTAAGAGTTCATTTTTGTCTCCCGGCATCTCTTCGCTGGTGCGTCGGTAGAGGATATTTACCTCATCGGCTTCCAGACGCAGCAGAGTTCTGGCAGATTCCAGAGCAGCATTACCTCCGCCAATTACAACTGCCCTTTTCCCAATGGAGGGCCTTTCCCCAAGGTTTATCCTTTTTAAAAAGGGTATAGAGTCGTAAACACCTGCCAGGTCTTCACCACTAAGCCCCAACTTCTTATTAACATCTGCCCCGGTAGCAACTAAAATTGCCCTAAACCCTTCATCAAAGAGACTATCAATGCCTTTATCTTTATCGATGGGGCAGTTAGCAATTATCTCTATCCCCATCTTTTCTAACGCGTTAATTTCATTATCCAGAATGGATTGAGGCAAACGATAACCTGCAATAACCGTGCGCAGCATTCCGCCTACCACCGGAAGTGTCTCAAATATGGTAACCCTATATCCCAATCTGGTTAGCTCCCAGGCAGCCATCAGTCCGGCAGGTCCCGAACCGATAATAGCTATTCTTTCCTGATACCTTTCTTTGCGTTCAGGGATATTTGAATCATGGCACGGGTTCTCCAATTCATAATCTGCGACAAACCTTTTCGATGAACATATGGCAAGAGGTTCGTCTATCTCATTTCTTCGGCACCGACTCTCGCAGGGATGATGACATATTCTACCGAGGATTCCAGTAAGGGGAGCGCTTTCTCTTATCAGGTCCAGGGCTTCTCTGAACTTCCCACCGGCGATAAGGGCCAGATACCCCTGGATATTGATTCCAAGTGGACAGGCATTCTGACATGGCGGGTTTTTGCGTTTATCTATAAAAAAGGTTCGAGGGATCCCCTTCTCCGAGATACAATCTACAGCCTTTTTTAAAGACCCGGGCAATTCTACAGGACATATTTCTCTGCAGCGGCCGCAAAAGCAACACAGTTCTGTATCTATATAATAGGGTTTATTGCGGATAAAGGCAGAAAACCCTTCTTTGGAATGTCGAATCTCATCAACGACTGACAGTGTGACTATATCAACAAGGGGGTGGTTGCGTACCGCCATGAGCAAAGGGTGGATAGCATACCATGATCTTGCCCCTGAAGGCAGTATCTCTGTGTCTTCAAGGGATGCCTGTAGCTTTTCTTCCTCTTCTATTAAAAGCACCCTGTGCCCAATGGTTGCCAGGTCATAAGCAGCCTTAAGGGATTCAATTTTACTCCCTATTATAAGGGCGCCATAGCTTTCTGTGGTCATGGAAATCTACCCCTGCTTCTCTTTGCTTCCATACTCATACCCAGCTTCAAATGCCTCTAAATTTTTCTCTTCAGTCCCCTTTGGAACAGAATCAAAAATAGCCTTCTTCAGGGACTCGGTAGTAACAACATTAGAGAGTGATGCCATGAATCCCAGCATTACTATATTGGCCATCATCTTATTCCCCATCTTCTCAGCAATACGGCTGGCCGGAATGGAGTATGAGATATATCTTTTTCCCGCATCCCTTTGCTTTACTAAATCTGAATCTGTTAAAAGCATACCGCCATCCTTAATGGAATCAATATTGCTTTCATAACCTTCCTGTGACATGGCGATCAATATCGTGGGCTGATGCACATAAGGATAAGAGATAACAGTGTCAGAGATAATTACCTGTGCCGAGCAGGCACCCCCTCTGGCCTCTGGCCCATATGATTGTACAAAGGTGGCATTTGTTTTATCATATATAGCCGCTGCTTTACCCAGTATACTGCCATTCAGGACGATGCCTTGCCCCCCGAATCCACTGACGGTAATCTCGTGGTAAATATTTGCGGTCACAATCATGCCCCTTTCTCTGTTTCAGGGTTATTACTCAGGTTGTTTAGACTGTAGGCTGAAGGCTGTTAGTCGCTGCACATTGACCTAATTAGGTTGTTTAGGCTGTAGGCTGTTAGGCTACAGCCTACAGCCTAACAGTCTACAGGCTATCCGTTCAGGTTGCTCATGATTTCCTCCTACAGGCTAACTGCCTACAGCCTATTCACCTGAGCAGTTACATTTCAGGAGGATATATTTTTTCTAATAGATCAAAGAAGGTAGGCGCTTCCATATCTACAAATTTGCCAACTACAATCTCCTTGCTTATGTCCAGGTTAGCATCCTTGGGATGGATGCCATTCTTGATTACACTGATTTTGTGAAAATGCTGTATTATATTAAGGGGCGACCCCAGTTTATTTTTTCTGCCAAAGGAGGTGGGGCACGATGATATTACCTCAATAAAAGAGAAACCTTTCTTATTAAATGCCTCCACGATGGAACCGGTAAGACGTCTTACGTCGAGGGTAGTCCACCTGGAAACGTAAACGGCACCGGCTGCTGCTGCCATATAAGGCAGATTAAATGGCTTTTCAAAGTTTCCCTGTGGGGTTGTACTTGTTTTGGAATTAAAGGGGGTGGTAGAGGCTACCTGTCCACCTGTCATCCCATAGGTAAAATTATTGACGCATATAACTGTCAAATCAATGTTTCTGCGAGCGGCATGAATAAAATGATTCCCCCCTATGGTAAAGAGGTCCCCATCACCGCTGAAGACAATTATCTTCATCTTGGGTTTGGCTATTTTAAGACCGGTGGCAAAGGGTATTGCCCTGCCGTGGGTGGTATGAAAAGAATCGAGTTTAATATACCCGGCAGCCCTTCCGGTGCAGCCTATTCCAGATACCATGGCAAAATTGTTATAGTCTATTTTTGATTCGTGGATAGCAGTAAGACAGCTTGAAAATACCGTTCCGATATCACAGCCGGGACACCAGATGTGAGGCATCCTGTCCTCTCGCAGGAGAGAACTCAAAGGGTGGCTTCCCGGCATTCCATTCAGTTCTTCAACTATTTGTTTTTTCATAATTTTTCAACCGTTTCAAGGATTTCATCAGGATTAAAAATGGCTCCACCTGCATGCTTTACCAGAATAGTTTTTGCCTGGCCTGCCGAACACCGTTCCACTTCCAGAGATATCTGGCCATAATTTATCTCAGGCACAACAAACCCTTTAACCTGAGAGGCCAATTCCATGATCTTTTTCTCAGCAAATGGCCATATAGTAGTCAGTTTCAACATTCCGCACTTGATTCCTTTCTCTCTTGCCAGTTCTAAAGCCTTTTGTGCAGGTCGTACCGATATGCCATAGGCGACAATAATTATTTCAGCATCCGCTGTCTCAATCTCCTGATATTCAACTATATCATCCACATTGTTTCGGATCTTATAGACCAATCTGTCTATCATCTCTTTCTGAGCAGGAGCGGTTATAACAGGGTATCCCTTTTTATCGTGCGTTAAACCCGTAGAGTGTATGTGGTATCCTTCGCCGATTCCCACCATGGGAGCAACCATATCTTCATCGGGAAGGTATGGCAGATATTCTTCCGGGGGGAGCTTCGTTATCCGACGGGGATAGATTTCGATCCGGTTGGATGGTGGGATGATAACCTTTTCTGTCATATGTCCCACTACCTCATCGGTCATTATCAAAACCGGAAGGCGATATTTCTCGGATAGGTTGAAAGCCTTTATTGTTACATCGAATAGCTCCTGCGGTGAACCGGCGCTAAGGGCAATTATCTCATAGTGTCCGTGAGAACCCCATCTGGCCTGCATCATATCCCCCTGGGCACATAGGGTAGGGAGACCCGTGGATGGTCCCGCCCTTTGAACATTCACCACAACACAGGGCACCTCCATCACGATGCCAAGACCTATATTTTCCATCATAAGGCTAAACCCTGGCCCGGAAGTGGCTGTCATGGACTTGAGCCCTCCCCAGGACGCCCCCAGGACAGCAGCCATAGAAGCCAGCTCATCTTCCATCTGGATATAAACACCTCCAATCTGGGGTAGCCTTTTTGCCATTCTTTCGGCAATCTCTGTAGCCGGTGTAATAGGATAACCGGCAAAGAATCTGCATCCGCTGGCAATAGCGGCTTCCGCGCATGCTACATCGCCCATAATAAAGTGTTCAGTTCCTTCCAAAACCTATGTCTCCTTTATTCGTAACTATTCAGGTTGTCAGGTTCACAGTTCACGGTTGGTTGCAAGTCCTGGCTTGTTTGTTAGACGGTACCCCCGTATTTAATACGGGGCAATTCACGTGCCATTTGCCAAGCCTCAATATCTTCAAACCGTTCAATCTTCATCGCTCTCTAACCTTGAACCGTGAACCTTGGAACTTTGAACCTGAGTAGTTACCTTTATTCTTCCAGTTTTTCAACATATATGGCAAATTCCGGGCATATCACCTCACAAAAGTTGCAGTTAACGCAATCCTCCGGATTTTTAACATAGGGAAGATGATAGCCCTTTTTATTAAAATGCTCGGACATCTCCAAAACATCCCGGGGACAATACTCCACACAGAAGGAACAGCCCTTACAGCGGTCTTCAATAATAGACACTTTACCCCTGGGAATCTTGATGTCTTCATAATCCAGTGGTTTCCGCCAATACTTCATATGTATGTCCTTATTTAATTAGTCCGTCCTGAAAAATTCCCTTTATCAGATACAAGCATACCAGCAAAATAAACTTGATATACATATAACAAATAGCGTTGAAATGCAAGGAGTAATCTTTTTTAGGTTTCCTGACCTTTTATACCTGGTGGACTTTGGCAGCTAATATATTTGCTTACGGCAAAATTATCTATGCAAATAGCTTAGCTCATGGGTAAAATAATCGAAATGAAAAATGTTGTAAAACAAAAAAAAGCATGATACTAAAACATAAAATAGGTAATTCTGATCGGAAGTCAACCAAAAGCATACCGAAAAAGCAGGCCCTGGAGCACACAGAACCAAGAGTTGTCAACAAAACAGAAACTATCGGTCTTGAAAAGGGTTAGTCGGCTAAGTCCAGTTGGCAAGGCAACGCAAGGGATACCAACATGAGAGAGAAAAAACTTCACTATGGCTGGATTGTCATTTTAATGGGACTCTTCACTACTATTGCTGCCCACGGGTTTGGACGTATGGCATACACCATTATTCTTCCCGCTATGAAGGACGGTCTCAAATTTGACTATACGCAGCTGGGCCTCTTGGGTACAGGCAATTTCATTGGTTATCTGACCATGGCTATCATCGGTGGATTTTTGGCCGCCAGGTTTGGAACACGAATTGTCATTACCGTTGCCCTGGTACTGATGGGTTGTACCATGATCCTGACTGGCTTCGCCCAATCATTTGGTTTTGCCTTTGCCATGCGACTTCTGACCGGCATTGGCAATGGTGCTGCTTATGTCCCGGCTATGGCCCTCGGTTCGGCGTGGTTTGTAACCAGGAGAAGGGGCTTTGCCACTGGGATTGTCTCAGGTGGGATCGGAATGGGCACCCTGATATCCGGCCTGGTGGTTCCTCCTATTTTGACTGCATACGGTCCCGATGGTTGGCGCTTTTCCTGGTATATCCTGGGTAGTGCCGTGTTATTGCTTTCCGGTGTGGTTTTTCTGTTTGTACGCAGCCACCCGGAGGAAAAGGGGCTGCTGCCAATTGGCACAGATGAAAAAGGATGTATCCCTCCGGTCCCTTCCAATGCTTACCCTATTTCATCTTTTGAGTGGATAAAGCTTTACAGAGTGGGACCTATCTGGCATCTGGGGACAGTTTACTTCTTTTATGGTTTATCGTATATTATATACATGATTTTCTTTGCTGCCTACCTGGTTAAGGAGATGGGCTTTACACAGGCATGGGCAGGTACACTATGGGCAATGGTTGGGGGTCTGAGTGTCTTTTGCGGGGTAATATGGGGGAGCATATCAGATCGCCTCGGCCGCAATCGTGGAGCAGCCTTGGCATATCTGATCCTTGGTCTTTCCTACATTATCTATGGATTGCTCAAGATCAAAT
>Ga0265296_1003165_pt1 | contig 15686 bp, 8 predicted proteins | sample MunlanPumphouse1_FD_189073 | JGI IMG/M metagenome (GOLD analysis project Ga0265296, IMG submission 189073) | Groundwater microbial communities from a municipal landfill in Southern Ontario, Canada - Pumphouse #1 | ecosystem: Environmental > Aquatic > Deep subsurface > Groundwater | place: Canada... | reverse complement strand
TTTAAACGGGGCTATTGTCAGCCCGGAAAAACGCGACGAGCTCATTGCCAAATTCCTACAGGCCACCGGCGTGATCGGGATAAAACTCGGGCAGGTCCTGCATAGTTTCGGCTATGTAACCGGGCATCTGGGCGATACGCTGCGGGGAATGAAATCAGCCTTACCCGTTCCTTATACCAAAAGGGAATTCTTCCGTTTTCTGGATTATTATAACATTCAGGGTATATCCGTAAATACCCTGATCAATGAAGCATCGGTGAAAGCGGTATTTGACGCGGAGAAAGGAAAACAAAGGATTGCCGCGAAATACAAGAAGCCGAATGTTGAGGAACAGCTAAATGACGGATTCCTGCTTCTGAGCGCTATTAGCGATGCGCTTATTAAGAAAGGGTATCAGAAGGTCCCGGCTTATCTTATGCGATTCCTTAAGGAATACCTTATCCGTGAGATAGATTTCCCTAATGAACACGGAAATTCCCGGCTCTTGAAACAAAAGATAAAAAGCACGCCCGGCCCATTGGCGCTAATAAATAAACTGCGCTTACTGGCAGCGTATTCAGGAGGCTGGAAGAATCTCTGGCAGGCGCTGCGTAAAAATAAAGAGAAGCTGCACTACCAGCAGATTGATACTCCCACGCAAGAGCTGGTTAACGCAAATCTTATCTGCGAAGAGTTTATTACTTCAGGCGGAAAGATTGATACAGGCGAAAAGGAGATGCTTGGAAATTTCTTTGAGGCCATGCTCAGCCGCGGGATTATCCACTCTGACTTGCACGAAGATAACTTCATCGTTGACAAGAAGAAGAAACTCTGGATTTTGGACACGGCAAGCATAAAGACAATGCGCATGCAGCCTATCTTGCGTTTAGTTTCCCTTTGGAAGGCGCTTGAGGATAAAGATAAAGATCAGGCAGTAAAGATACTTCTCAAATTTTACCCCCAATTCAAGAAAAACACTTATCCTTTGCAAGAGGCAGTGAGCGCTGCCTTGAATGAGCCAACAGTCTTTGCGGCGCTTTTATATTTGACCCGGGAGATCTCCGGTTACAATTATGAATTCCTTGAACTCTTAAAAAGTTTTGTCTCTTTCAGCCATTCACTAACGCTTGGGGATGTTTCCGGGGAAACTCCTCAAACAACTTCCGCAGCTGATCAGGCAGATACAGGGCAAACGCCGCAGGTAAAACCTGCCGTAGAACTGACTGACCAGGAGCTGATTGAAACCTTAAAAGGAATGCATGCGGTAACGCGTAAAGAAGAGGCGCTGAAGGAGCTCTTGAGAAGAAAAGAAAGCGGCACCTTTAAACCGCCTCTTGGCAAACCGCCTACCGGACAAAAAGTTCCCATAGACATACTGCTCCCACCGCCTCCCGGAAAACCCATCATAGATATACTACTCCCTATCTTGGTGACCAAAGATAATCCCGTATCTCTGAAAACTGTTGCCTTGCGCATCTTGCGCCTTGACTTAAGCCAAAACAGGTTATCAACAGAAAGTCTTTCTTACAATCTAGCAAATTATCTGAATGACTTGCGCCAGGAACTTATTAATAACCGGCTTATCTTCACCGTTACCCCAAGCCAGCCGCAGCAACAGGAATATTTGGCTGAAGTCATTTTCTTCTTGCAAGGCCATGCTTTTGACGAATCCGAGCGGGAACAGGCCCGCCAGATCGCTCTTAACAACGAGTCTTACTTGCCGTTACGTGAATCCTGCGCCTTCATTCTAGCCAATAACGATCTTACCCGTGCAGCATCCCTTCTTGATGCCTTTGCCCCGAATACTGCTAATCTACGCCTGGAGATTCTCATTCTCAAACGTTTCTTAGATAAAGATAGAAGTGCCAGAAGAGCCAACGATTTCCTCTTTGAGAATCTAGGAGTATATTTTGATCGGAAGGAGGACGCAAAAGAATCTTTTAAGCTTTCTCCGGCATATTTTACTGCCCGTCTGACCAATATCCTTGAAGAAAAGAGCATCAATGATCCGGAATTCTTAGATGTGTTTTTCAGCACACTTCATCGTTGCTTGCACCAGAAATTTGACTTAACAGACACGGCTATTCTTTTTCCTACGGACCTCAGCCGCATTATTCCCCGCATAACCAACCTTATATCCTTAATCCGCGGACAATCCGCCTTTCAGGCGCCGGCTTATGACTTTTTGGCGGACTACCTCCAGGCTTTGGCAATTCCCGCTTGGCAGATCAAGAATAACCTGCTTCAGCCGCAGTTTGACATTGCGGCATTCCAAGAAGTAACCGGCCAGATAACTTCTCTACTTAGCGCAGAAAAAGGCATGCTCAACGCGCTTATTGACGCTGATAAGAATGATTTCTGGCTCTGGTCGCTGGCATACTATTATTTAGCTGTTCCGGAACAGGGGGCAAACCGTCCTGAGAAAGAAGAGTTCTTGAGCCACTGTTACAATAAAGAATTCTGGTATTTTCTGAAATTCCTTGTCCTTGATGACCCGGGGTTGACTGAAAAAACCGCAAAGTTAATAGCTAACGATCTTGCCGAGGCCTTGAACAAAATAAAATCTCATAGCAAATTAAGCAGTGATGATTTTTATAGAATAAATTCTACCCTGGATTGGGGTATTGCTTTATTTATTGAGTTAACCGCCTACATAAATGAAGCTTCCTTAAGGGCAAGATTCGGGCCACAGGTTTTTCCCGGCTCGCGCGCGCATGATAAAAGCTGGCAGTATTGGTGGCATGAGAGTTCTTCTTTTGAATACCGTCAGCAGGCTATTGCCCTTACAGACTTGACCCAGAATAAACCCTACTTTATTCAAACCTTAAACCACGCAGTTAAAGGATTGCTTGAAGCGATCGTAAAGGATGAACAGTTTGATTACGCGCAGAAATATACGCTTTTTGTTACTCTATTAAAATTAGTGGGCTTTGTCGAAAAAATAGACGGCACGCTCGCCCAAAGGTATAAAAACATAATTCGCGCAGGCCTGCAGGGAGAAAAGAACATCAAGGGTAATATCCGCCTACAACACCATTTTTACGATTCACTGTTCCGCTTCCTTAAGGAAACCGAACCACTGCCCGCAGCCGCCGAAGACACAATCGGCGTTACTCCCGCAGGAACGGTTCCGCCGAGCGGCGCCACGGCGGGTTCAGGCGAGGCGGTTAGTATTTCTAAAGCCCAAGATGTAAAACAGGGAGGGTCTGCCGTGGGTTTATCAGCCAATCCTGCTAATAGCGCAGGCGCTACTTCTTTGTCTATGGATGATTCTGCCGCAGATACTTCGTTTCGTCCCTCGTCTTCGCTCGAGACTCCCGATGGACGCTTGGGATCGATTCCTCAAGCACAAAAGGCACCGGGGGGAATTGATTTTCGTTTCCTGCCTATCGTCACTCAGTCTATGGATAACCTAAAGGCAAACATAAAGAATATACTTCAAAGCAGCCTGCAGCGCATAAACCTAACTCAAGAGTGGTCTGATATAGAGCGCTTGGTTAATGCAGGGATTATCCCTTCAGCAGAGCGCTTAAAAGATTACCTTGTCGCAAGCTGCTTAAAGGGTGAGCTGGATAGAGATATGAATAAAATTGTCTCTTGTATCTCGGATATCTTAAGGACGGAAGAAGAGAGATGCTTTTCAGCTGATCCGGCACTTAAAGATATGCTTGTGGTCCTTGAATCAGGAAGGAGCGGAGAAGAACTAAAAATAGCTTTTAGTGGATAGATCCTTCGGGCCTTCGGCCCTCAGGATGACAAGGAAAGGATAATAAAAAGGGGCGCTGCCTTTTAGCCTGCCGGCATAGAAGGCCAATCCAAAAAAGTGACCCTTTTCATTTTAAATTCTATTGTCTGTGCGGCGAAGAACAATGGAGAAGAGGTATATAAATAACTTGCGAGGGCAATTCATTTGAAGTAAAATATATTTGAAAGGGGGAGTAATGGCAAATAAAAAATTGTCCTTAAAGCTAATCTGTATTCTTATAATAGTGATCTTGATTGCTATATTTAGCTTTCTTGGTTATAAATTGAGTTATAATAAAAACGTTGAGAAAATCAATGGCAATGCTCTTGATAAAACATCCAGAAAACAAGAAAATCGCCTTCGGCGATGACTTTCTGCGATTTTTAGTGGTTATGAGTTTTTACTTTCCTTTACCATGAAACATCTAAATAAAAAATATGTTCTTTTTCTAACCCTCGTAATGGGTATGGCGTTTTTAAACCCGCAAGGGCATTTATTGGCTGAAAACAAAGAGTTAGAAGAGTTTGATGAGCATGCAGCTGTTATGACGGGAGAGATTAGGGATTATTTTATTCAGGGGAATGATTATTTGAGAAATGGCCAATACAAGTTGGCAATTGAAACGTTTGAAAGGTTAGTAGAAAAAAATCCTCATTATGCCAAAGTTTATGATAATCTGGCTACCGCTTATTATCGTATTGGACAAGCGCAGAAGGCTATATTTAACTTTCAGAAGTCTATCCAGTTAGATCCTCTTTCCGCTGTGCCCTATCAAGGACTCGGTATTGTGTATGGCGAGATGGGGCAGTACCAAGAAGCACTGCTTTCTTTTCAAAAAGCTGTGGAAATAGACGGCAATTATGTTTATGCGTATCAAGGTTTAGGAACAGCCTGTTTTTATTTAAATAAATACGCGGAAGCAAAAGAAAATCTTCAAAAAGCAAAAGATTTATTTAACAGGCAAGGAGATTATAAATCAGCTGATGAAATAGGTGATTTAATCAAAAGAATTCCTCGCTGAATGCTTGCGATCTATACCTTAATTATTGGTGCTAGGTTAAAGAAAGAATAATACCGGCGGCGCGCGCGCTGGCACCGGGCTCTCCCAATAAGGTTTTAATCTGGAGTAATCTTTGCTGAAGGCTAGCTTTTCGGGAAGGGTTTTGCAGAATTTCTAAAGCTGCTTCTGCGATTTTTTCGGCTTTAGCCTGAAACTGGATAAATTCCGGGATAATTTTTTCTCCGGCTACAATATTCACCATCCCAATATATGGTAGCTTGACCTGCGGCCGGTAAAGAAAGTAATTCAAAAAGTTCATTTTGTAGATAATCGCGAATGGTATCCCTAAAATTGCCGTTTCTAAGGTAGCGCTGCCGGAGCAAACCAAAGCAAAATCCGCCGCGTTTAAACAGTCGTAAGTTTTTCCCTCGACAATTAACACATCTTGCCCGGCCTTGTCTATTACACGCTGATAAACATCTGAATCTACCTGCGCGGATTTTGCGATTACAAACTGAATATCCGGAAAATTTCGGCGGATGAGTTTGCAGCTTTCTAGCATCACCGGCAGGATATTGGTTATTTCCGACTTGCGCGAACCCGGCAGCAGGGCAGCGGTAGTTTTATTAACGGATAAATTGTATTGGGTAAGAAAAGTTTTTTTATCGCTGGATGCTTTTGCGATCTCAAGCAATGGGTGCCCTACGTAGCTAGTGTCCACGCCGTGTTTCCTGTAAAATTCCTCTTCAAACTTGAAAAAGACAATCATTTTACGGACATATTTCTTGATCGTTTCTATCCGGCCTGGCCGGGAAGCCCAAACTTGCGGGCTGGTGTAATAAACTATTGGGGTAGTGTTGTTGATCGCCTTGGCAAACCTTAGATTAAAGCCGGAAAAGTCAACTAGGATAACGAGCTTTGGTTTTTGTTGGGAAATCTCCCGTAGGAGGAAATTTTTCAAAGCAAAAAAACGCGGGAGTTTTTTTAAGACGTCAAAGAACCCCATTACCGAGAGGCTTTTGATATCGTAGATGATCTTGGCACCTGTTTGGCGCAGAAGAGCTCCACCTACCGCAGAAACTTTAATTCGGGGGTTTATTTTTAATATTTCGCGGCAGAGGTTAGCGGCATTGAGGTCTCCTGAGGCTTCGCCGCAGACAATCAGGATTTGAATTTCGTCCATATTTGATCTTGGATTTGCAGGGCTACTGCGAGTGCTTCTCTGGCTGTCTTACCTGAGACTAGTGGTTCTTTGTGTTCGATCACGCAATTAACAAATGATTGCAGTTCTTTTTGCAAGGGTTGTTCTTTTTCAATAGGTAAGTCGGTTTTGCTGATCTGTAAGCCCGTTTTCTTATAGACCGAGGCCTTAGCGTCTTTATAGTCTAATGAAATATAGGTATTCTCCTGAAAAATCCTGATTTTACGCATTGTTTCGTCTGAGACGCGGCTGGCAGTAAGATTAGCCACGCAGCCATTGGTAAAAGTTATGCGGGCATTAGCGATGTCTTCGAAAGCGGTGAGCACATTTACGCCCACAGCATCAATTTGTTTTATTGGGGAATTTACCAAGCCGAGCACAATATCAATATCATGGATCATAATGTCTAACACGGCACCCACGTCTAATGAACGGTTAGGAAAGGGGCTTAAGCGGTGGCATTCGATAAATTTGGGGTGATTAATCAGCTTCTGGGTAGCGGAAAAGGCGGAATTAAAGCGCTCAATATGGCCGACCTGCAGAGTAAGTTTGTTAGCGGCTGCTTCCTGAATCAGGCGGTCTGCTTCTTCTAAGGTGGCGGTAAAGGGTTTTTCTACAAGTACATGTAAGCCATTCTTCAGGCAGTCAAGGCAGACTTGATAATGTAGTTTGGTGGGGACAGCGACGCTTACAGCATCAACCCGGGAGAATATCTGGCGGTAGTCATCGCAGGCGCTGGCACCTAATTCTCCGGCAACCTTTTGCAGGCGCTGTTTATCTATGTCACAAACCGCCACCAGCTGGCAATTTTTCAGCTCTTTATAAACTTTGGCGTGGATACTGCCTAAATGCCCTAAACCAACTACCGCGACTTTGAGCTTAGTCATAAGCCAGATAATAGCAAAGCCCATGCCCTCTTGCAACTAAAATCTTGGATTGAAAGCGTTTTCAAAATAAGCCCAAAACCACCTTGTTTTTACCTAATATATAAGGTAAGCTTTTATTACTTTAGGTTAGTAGATATTCAAGCCGAATACCAAAATAATGCCACGAAAAGCCTATAAACTCATATCGCTATTATTGGTTATTTTGTTTATTTTTCAGCAATCCGGATTTGCTCAGGTAGCTGCGCAGCTGAATATTGCAAGCCACCTTTCTGCGTTGCGTAGTTCTTTTGTGTCAGATAAATTCCGCCCCCTGCACCTGAGGTATCTTTCCTATAATTCCCAAGAGAATACATTCCGGCTGCTCCTGGATAAAGGAGATGTTATTAGTCCACAGTCCACAGTCGATAGTCCACAGGTAAAACAAGTCATCGAAGAAACTTCAAAGAAGTTGTTGAAATACTTTCTCATTGGCGTAACCCTTCCCAACGACACCTTCTGGGTAAACTTAAGGCCTGATTCTCCAGATAACATCATTGACCCATCATTGGAACAAACAGACATCGGCAGAATCATGCTTGAAACCGACCTGCAACTAAAGAAAGACACTGCTAGCGCTACTTCGCCTCAGACACCCGAAGGCAGGGAATACTGGGATAAGCTATACAAGAAAGCTGAGGAATTATTTGGCAGTGAAAATATAACCATCCCGACTTTAACTCGTCCGTGGATAGTCCCGGATGAAATAATTGTCAGGGAAACCACTGATTCTGCCTACGTATATAAAGCCACTCTCAAGGTCATGCTTGAACAAGATTACCTTAAAGATTCTGCGAACTATTCTTTCAACGACCCACGGCTCAAGGTGCTTAACGAATATTCATCGCAGCTCATCCGCGAACTGATTATTCCGAAACTTACCAAGGAAGTAAATAGCTCCAAGCGTTATGCTTCTTTGCGGCAGGTTTATTACTCCTTAATTATGGCACAATGGTTTAAGGCGAGGTTTGCGGGTAAAGACGGGCAATATGCAGGGTTAATCAATACCAAGAATCTCGCAAACCTTACGTGTCAGGAACCCTACTCAAAAGACATGTACTTTAAGGAATACCAGAATTCATTCAAGGACGGGGAGTATAATATCAAGGAGCCTGCCTACACACCCTTTGGGCAAGTTATCCGTAGTTATTTCAGTGGTGGGGAGGCGTTACAAGTTTGTACCGGGGTTGCATGGCAAGGAGAAAGGAATTCCGCTGATGTTTTGGGGCGTAGTAAACATGTAGTAAAAGTACGATTATCGGGAGATAAGGAGAAGTTTGACGTGTCGTTTGAAAGAAGTATTTCCGGAATAGACAGCGAGGCATTTACCGCAGCCTGGCAGCAGGGCACAATTCTGGCTATCCCGCTGTCTATGGGAACAATGCTGCATGATCCGGCAATGGGGCCGCAATTCCGCGCTCCGGAAGTACGGCTGGTATCGCAGGCTGTAATGGATATGGTTGCGCCAGGGCACAATGTAGTGCGCTTGCCGGGTAGTAATAAAGTTCTCATTATTAATTCCTACTGGGAGAGTCAGTCAGTGCAAGAAAGACTGGATATCCTGATGCATGAAGGCATGGCAGACTGGATGCAACAGAACAAAAAGCTAGCGCAAGATGCGGCAATCGACCTTGAACACGGAATTCCTCAGGATAATACTGAAGCGCTTCAAAAACGCCAAGAGAGGCGCAATGCGCATACGGCTGAGGTTGATCTATCGATGGAGGGGGCTGATGAAGTTACGGTAGTATCAAAAGCATGCGCGAGGCCAGTTACCGATGCAGAAGAACTTTCCGTGAAAAACGGAGAGTATCGTAGAATAACGACCGAATTAATGAAGTGGAAGTATCTTTTACAGTTTGTCATATATCTTGCCGAGAGAGAGCCCATTGATTTACAGGATTGGTATGACAATAAAGAGATTGAATTTGCTCACGACGGCGAACAAATGGCTATCCCCTCTGGTTATCCCGTCGAGGTGTTTAAGTTATTGGACTTGATACATGATGGAACTATTGATTTAAATGCCGTTTTGGAAGATTTAAGCAGGTATTGCGCACATGTATATAAGGATCAAGATTTATATACATGGTGTCAGGGAATTTTTGGAAAAGAAAGAAAGCGTGTTTTTAGGAATACGGGTTTATTGCAACGCAATGTATTACCAAGCAAGAGGGAGATATTTGAGGTTTATCGTAAGGCCGCAGGAGATTGTCTACAGGATGCCTTGGGGCGGTTTGCCCATTCTCAACTAAGTTTAGGATACCGTCAGGCATTGAGTCATGCCTTAGCATTAGAGGTATTGCCGCCCGCAATATTTAGGCCGAACCCCTTGGAAGATATCAATGCGCAGATAAAGACCTGTCAGGATAAGGTTGGGCTTGGAAAATTTACAAGCGCATTAATTAATGTGTTAATCTCATGGCAAAAAAGCGAGGAATATCAAGTCTCATATAACTCCGATTCTGCGCGAAGCATCGTTGATTTAGTAGTTAGGTTGCAGAAAGTACTTGATTATTGTAAGAGCATATCTGCAGATTATTTTGATCCTCGCCGGCTCGACCGCGATACAAATATAAGAGTATTTTTTAAGGAGCGGGGACGAGTGCCAATAGTGGGAACATCAGAAGATAGCGGAGTTACCTTCTCCTTCCTCGAAGGTCACTCGATACCTACAGACAGTCCTATAAATATTGCCATTAGCGAAATTGAAGGGATACAAATACTTCGTAAGGCGGAAGAAAGGGATTTTCCTGGAATTTTATCCAGGCTAAACTATGATTTTGATCGATTGCAGCGAAAATTTACCAAGTATGAAACGAGTAGTCCAGTGAGTAATATAACACCGGTTATTTTGCGCTATGTTGCTCTATCGCGAGATTTTGTTAGGCAGCGCGAATTATTAGAAGCTGTAGCATGTCTTATGATAACACTGCGCCTCTTTGAGTCAATCAAACAAAATGTTGATTCGGAAGATTTGCTATTAATAGATACAGATAACATTGATTATTTAATAGGTCAAGTTTGTGAGTTAGTAGCCAGTTTACAATACGAACACGATCATTGGCAGGTTTCTGACTCAAGGCTAGAGTTTCTTAAAAACGGTTACATTTTAGCCCAATTAAATGACTGGGGGCATAGACTCTCTTCTCCACTCGCAGCAATTAATACATTAAAGTATTACTCTTACACAAAAAATAAAAGATTAAGCGAAATTAGAAAAAACGAAGTTGAAAATCTAATTAAAGAGTGGATTATTACCGAAGATTCTTCCTTTGAAGGCGGTATCGTGCAGGTGAATGCCGCTGCATTTACCGCAGCCTGGCAGCAGGGTGCAAGCGTGATTATCCCTTCGTCCATGGCCGCAGTGCTTAATGATCGTAAAATGGGGCTGCAATTCCGCGCGCCGGAAGTGCGGCTGGTATCGCAGTCAATAATGAATATGGCTGCGCCGGGGCACAATGTAGCACGTCTTCCTGGTAGTAATAAAGTACTTATTACCGATGTCTATTGGGACAGCCAGTTAGAGCAAGAACGGCTCGATATCCTGATGCATGAAGGCATGGCAGACTGGATGCAACAGAACAAAAAGCTAGCGCAAGATGCGGCAATCGACCTTGAACACGGAATTCCTCAGGATAATACTGAAGCGCTTCAAAAACGCCAAGAGAGGCGCAATGCGCATACGGCTGAGGTTGATCTATCGATGGAGGGGGAGAGGGTACTATCGCAACCTAACGAAGTAGGAGCAAAACCATCAAATGGGACTGCGTCCGGCACTCCCTCTATTACCGCCAAAGGTGCACCCGGCGGTATTGACTTCCGCTCCTTACCCATTGTTACACAGGCTATACGAAATCTGAGTCTTGGCATTAATCCGCAAGAGATGAGAAAATTTAACAGTTTTAACCTCCCGCAGGAATGGTCGCAGATTCAACGTATGTCTGAAGCGGGGATTGTCCCCTCAACAGAGCGCATCAAAGAATATGTTCAAGCAGCCTGTATCCAAGGAAATGCCGTGCAAGAGCGAGACGATATTATCTTGTATATTGCCGATCTGCTGCGGGCTGAAGAAGAAAATTATTCTTCAACCGATCCGCTTATGCGAGATATTTTAATAGTGCTTGATTTAAACAGCAGCGGACAAGAGCTCAAAGTTATTTTTACAGGTATTAAATCTTAACATAAACGAGATTTCTGCATTTAAACAAGCTTACCCTTTGATTAACCCCTCCAAAAAATTCGTGAATTAAACTCGACAAAAGCTGGGCAATATGATAAAATTTAGCTTTATAACACCCGGCCATAAAGGATTGGCCGGTGTTCATTATCTATGAAGGAGTAAAAGTTGCGGGAATACCTGAAGTTACTGAAGTTTGTTAAGCCTTACTTAGGGCTTTTTTCCTTAGCCTCGCTATGCATGATTTTTTCCTCGATTTTTGACGGGGTATCCCTGGGGATGATTATCCCTTTTGTGGATAGGGTTTTTACCAACAAAAAAATCATTATTCCGGCTAAAATGCCGGATTTTATCAGCTCTTTCGTGGATAAAGTCAACAACACTCCGGTGGACGTGCTGTTAGTTTATATGATTATCGCTTTAATCACGCTCTTTCTTTTAAAGGGTTTTTTTGGTTACTGGCAGAGTTACCTGATGTCAGACATCGGACAGAAAGTAGTGCGCGACATCAGGGATAAACTCTACAGCCACATGCAGAGCCTCTCGCTGGATTATTTTACCCACAAGCGCGGCGGAGAGATGATTTCCCGGATTACTAACGATGTGAAGCTTGTGGAAAACGCCGTTTCTTACGGCTCCACGGATTTAGTTTACCAGACCGGTTTGGTAGTAATTTATCTTTGCCTGACGGTTTTTCTTTATTTTAAGCTGACAATTATCTCGGTGATTTTGGTTCCGCTAATCAGCCTGCCCATTGTGAAGGTAGGCAAAATTTTAAGAAAACTCTCACGGAGCTCTCAGGAAAAAATGGCGGATATCAATTCCCTGCTTTATGAAACTATTCTAGGCACGCGGATTGTCAAGGCCTTTAATATGGAGAAATATGAAGTAGATAAATTCAGCAGGGTAAACCACGGTTATTATAAACTGGCAATGAAATCCATCCGCAGGCTTTTGATTTTAAGTCCGGTAACCGACTTTTTAGGGGTAATAGCTGCGGCTTTTATTATCTACTGGGGCGGTAAGGACGTGATTTCCGGTAAGATTTCTTTTGGCGTATTCGGGGTCTCCATGGGCGCGCTTTTATCATTAATCCGGCCGTTTAAGAAATTAAGCCAGGTAAATTCGATTAATCAACAGGCAGTAGCTGCCAGCGAGCGCATTTACGAAGTGCTGGAAACCGTGCCTTCGGTTGTGGATAAGCCCGCGGCCCCAGCTTTAGGCTCTTTTAAAGGTAAAGTTACTTTTGAAAACGTATCCTTCAGCTACGCGGAGAGTTTGATTTTAAGCAATATTAACTTAGAAGTAAAAAAAGGGATGATGTTGGCAATTGTCGGGCCATCCGGCACCGGAAAGACTACGTTAGTAGATTTAATCCCGCGTTTTTATGACCCCCAGAAGGGCAGGGTTCTTATTGACGATATGGATACCAGAGAGGTAAGCTTAAAATCCCTGCGCCAACAAATCGGCTTAGTGACCCAGGAGACCATCTTGTTTAATGATACTATCCGCGCTAATATTGCTTACGGAGGCCTGGGAGCGGCAGAAGAGGAGATCCAGCGGGCAGCAATCCAGGCTTATGCCCATGATTTTATCCAGCACCTGCCGCGGGGTTATGATACGGTAATCGGCGACCGGGGAATGAAACTTTCCGGAGGCGAGCGCCAGAGAATTGCCATTGCCCGCGCCCTGCTGAAAAACCCGCCGATCCTCATTCTCGACGAAGCCACCTCGCAGCTGGATTCTCAGGCAGAGCGGATTGTGCAGAGCGCTTTGGACCGTTTGATTCAGGGCCGCACCGTCTTTGTGATTGCCCACCGGCTTTCTACGGTTAGGAATGCTAGTAAAATCATCGTTTTAGATAAAGGCAGGATTGTGGAGGAGGGCAGCCACAGCGAACTCTTAGGCAGGGAAGGGCTGTATAAGCGGCTTTACCAGATGCAGGAATTACAGCAATAAAGCAAAGAAATCAGTTGCACAATTAAGATATTATTGTATAATTACAAAATTCAACCGAAAAACCATAGTTCCTCGCCTAAACGCTTGCCCCCGCGCCTGCTGATAAAGCAATAGCGGGTGGCTACGCAGGCTCGGAATACCCGCTTCGCGGGATTTCACTAAATGCACCGAAGGTGCATAATTGTGTTCAAAAATTCGCCCTTGACTTTTGCGAAGCAAATGTCTTGGTCCATTTAAGGAGGATTCATACGTGCCATCAGAATTGATTAAACAGCTTTTGGAAGCAGGAGTGCATTTTGGGCATCAGAAAAAGCGCTGGAACCCCAAGATGAAGAAATTTATCTTCGGCGAGCGCAGCGGTATCTATATTATTGACCTGGAAAAAACCGAAGAATACATAAATAAAGCCCGGGATTTCCTTTTGGATATCGCATCTAAAGGGGAATTTGTGCTTTTTGTGGGTACTAAAAAACAGGCGCAGGAAGTGGTGTTGCAGGAGGCCAAGCGCGCAGGGATGTATTATGTCACTGAGCGCTGGCCAGGCGGATTATTGACTAATTTTGCTACTATTAAAAAAAGCATTAACCGCTTAAAAGAGATTGAAAAGATGCGTTTAGATGGGACATTCCAGAAATTCACTAAAAAAGAAGTAGCCGGCATGGAGAAGGAATTGGCTAAGCTGAATAAGAATTTTTCCGGTATCGTGAATATGGAGCGTATGCCCAAGGCGGTATACGTAGTGGATACCAAAAAAGAAGAGACTGCCGTGAATGAAGCTAAGCGTTTAAGTATACCGATAATCGGCCTGATTGATACTAATTCTGACCCGAATATGGTAGATTATCCAATTCCGGGCAATGACGACGCCACCAAATCCATCCGCGTGATCACGGTTTTGATGGCTGAGGCGGTAATCGAAGGCAGGAAGAAATTCCTGAATTACCTTTCGCAGGATGGCGTGGCAATGGCGGCCAAGAATGAGGAGAAGGCAGAAGAAGCGCCGGTAATATTGCCGGAGGAAGAGATAAAAATCAAGGAAATCAAGGAAATCGAGGAAATCGAGGAAATCAAGGAAATCGAGGAAATCGAAATTCCGGACGCCGAAGGTGCCCGGCCGTTGAAAAAGGCAGCCGCGAAAAAGGCCGCAGACGAGAAACTCAAGGCACGCAGAAAGGTTTAAATAAGATGAAAGCAAGCGTTGAATTAATCAAGGAATTAAGGCATATGACCTCAGCCAGCCTGGCGCATTGTAAAAAGGCGCTTGAGGAAACCAAGGGCGATTTGCAGAAGGCAGCGGTGTTTTTACGCAAACAGGGTTTAGAAATCGCCGCCAAAAAACAGGGGCGGATAGCTAAAGAAGGCCGGGTGGAAGCTTATCTGCATATGGGTAACAAGCTGGGCGTGCTTCTGGAGATAAACTGCGAATCGGATTTTGTGGCGCGCAACGAGGATTTTAGCCGCTTTAGCAAAGATTTAACCATGCAGATCGCCGCCTGCAACCCTACTTATGTCAAAAAGGAAGATGTGCCGGAAGAGGCGCTTAAGGAAGAAAAAAATAAGGAAGAATTCTACAAGGCGCATTGCCTGATGGAGCAGCCTTTTGTCAAGGATCCCGCTATGGCAGTTAAGGATTATTTAGGCAGTATTGTGGCCAAGCTAGGCGAAAATATCGTCATCCGCAGGTTCACCCGCTATAAAATCGGCGAATAATGAAAAGACAAGAAAAACATGGGGCCGAATCTATTTTTCCTAAAGAAAAAATAGAAACGGTCCCTAGATTCAAGAGGATAGTTCTCAAGCTAAGCGGCGAAGCTTTGCAGGGGAAGAAATCCCACGGCATTGACCAGCCGGTTTTAGTCTCGATTGCCCGCCAGGTCAAAGAAATCCGCGAATTAGGCGTTGACGTAGCCATTGTTTTAGGCGCGGGGAATATTTTCCGCGGCCAGGAGAATACTGCCTCGCGCGGGCTGGATATGGACCGCTCAGTAGCCGATTACATGGGGATGCTAGCAACGGTAATTAACGGGCTTGCCCTGCAGAATGTTTTGGAAAAAATGCAGCAGCCTACGCGGGTAATGACGGCGATTGAAATGCAGCGTATTGCCGAGCCCTACATTAGAAGAAGGGCGATACGCCATTTGGAAAAAGGCAGGGTGGTGATTTTTGTTTCCGGCACGGGCAATCCTTATTTTACCACTGATACTGCCGCTGCCTTGCGCGGGATGGAGGTTAACGCTGACGCTATCCTCAAGGCCACGATGGTCGACGGAGTATATTCCGCCGACCCATTAAAGGTCAGGGGTGCAAAGAAATTCCTCCGTTTAAAATATATTGATGTCTTAAAAAAGGGCCTGAAGGTAATGGATGCCACGGCAGTGAGCTTGTGTATGGATAATAAATTGCCGATTGTAGTTTTTAACCTGAATAAACAGGGAAATATCAAGCGCGTGGTGCTGGGAGAAAAAATCGGGACGGTTGTCAGTTAATATAGCATTCTCGACTCGGCTCTTACTTTGTTCGGGCCTCGCTCGAATAATAACACGTATACTTCGAGCGAGCCCTTTGATAGGTTCAGGCGAGTCGAGAAGGATACTGTCAAAAGTTCTATGAAGAATAAGCATGGCAGGGAATGGAAGTATGAAAGATTCCCCTCCCCTTGTGGGAGGGGTAAGGGGAGGGGTAGGTGAAAGACGCGCTAA
>Ga0265296_1003164_pt1 | contig 15689 bp, 25 predicted proteins | sample MunlanPumphouse1_FD_189073 | JGI IMG/M metagenome (GOLD analysis project Ga0265296, IMG submission 189073) | Groundwater microbial communities from a municipal landfill in Southern Ontario, Canada - Pumphouse #1 | ecosystem: Environmental > Aquatic > Deep subsurface > Groundwater | place... | reverse complement strand
AGACACAAAGAATAAATGTTGTATTGGAACAACAGATTGTAAAAAATAACGAAACAATTTTAAGTATTCAAGCAGAGATTGAGAGGTTAAATAACGAGGATTTACGAAAAACAAATACAGAGGTTAAGAAACAGATGGCAGATTTGAAAATTAGTTTTAAGGCAGCGGTGGAAGCATACGAACAAATACTGTATCTTCAGGATCGTGGATCAAAGGTCTCCACACAATTAAGCAAATTTTCTTCGATTCTTGATTTTTTGGCGAAGAACGATCTTCAGAACGCTCTAAAAACAACCAAAGAATTGGTGGTAGAGATTGATAAGGAGAAGGTGAGACTAGCTTCTTTGGCGGCAGCTCCGATACCGGCAAATGTACCGGAGATCGCTCAAGCACCGATATCCGGATACCGGAGACAGAAAGTTACCGTGGATGGTACCTCTTTTTTGGTCGATGTAGTGTCGGCAGATTTGGGTAGTACTAAGGTAATTGTGGATACGGCGTCGGACGGAACTTGTGCCAATGACTGCCCCGTGTTACCTCTAGCAACGTATGTCAGTAGAAGTGGTGCTTATGCCGGAGTAAACGGGACCTATTTTTGTCCAGAGACCTATCCTTCGTGTGCGAGCAAAAAAAATTCCTTTGATGTTTTAGTGATGAATAAAAATAAGGTGTATTTCAATTCTGAGAATAACGTATATAGCACGGTACCAGTGGCTGTATTTTCCGGCAGCTCAGCCAGGTTTATTGGCCAGACCTCTGGCTGGGGAAGAGATACCAGTGTGGATAGTGTGATTGCCAATAGACCGTTACTAGTTTTAGACGGAAATATTATGTTTGGAAGCGGTGGGGAGGAAAAGGAAGCTAGTAGGGGAAATCGAAGTTTCTTGGGGGCGACGGGAAGTACCGGATATATTGGGGTGGTACACGGTGCGACTGTGGCGGAGTCTGCCAAGGTACTGCAAGCGATGGGAATTAAAAGTGCAATAAACCTGGATGATGGTGGTTCAACGGCTTTGTGGAGTGGGGGGTATAAGGTGGGTCCCGGTAGAAATTTGCCAAACGTGGTTTTGTTTGTGAAAAAGTAACAAGCTTGCTAATTGTTGCTATACTTATTATTGTAATATTATTAACAATGTTGTAGGATAAAAATTAAATGGCAGAAATAATTAAAGAAACAGTTATTACAGAAGAGAGTAGTAGTAAACCGACTGTAGTTACTCCAGTTAAAGTTCAAGCATCCGATTCTCAGACGATTGAGTATTTAATCTACTTCTTTTTTGGAGCAGTAGAAATACTACTGGCCTTTCGCTTTGTACTCAAACTGATGGGAGCAAGTCTTTCGAGTAGCTTTGTAGGGTTTATGTATGGTGTTACCGGGATTTTCATTTTACCCTTTGAGGGAATATTCCGCAGGGGATTTGCCCAAGGACTGGAGACGACTTCAGTGATTGAGCCATCTACCGTGGTGGCGGTGATTGTTTACGCTATTTTAGCTTGGGGAATAGTTAAGTTAGTACGGATCTTCTCAGGTGAAAAACAACCGGAGGAGTAGTCCAGAAAGGAGGTAAAAATGGATATAATTTGGTTTATCGTAATACTGTTAATAGTGGGGTGGTTTCTAGGGTTTAGCGTATTTGCTGTCGGAGGAAGTTTGATTCATAGTTTATTGGTTATTGCGCTGATAGTTATTGTTTACAGATTGATAACTGGGCAAAGAATTTGAGTGGGGAGATGACGACTACTGGTGCTAGACTTGAGAGATGATAGAAGAATGTTCTTCGGCGCAGTTAAATAGTATGGAGAAGTGTAGCGGGGTGCCGATAACCAGAGAGCAGAAAGGTTTGTATGTGTTTTTGAGAAACATGATTCAGGGGATTGAAGTAATGCCCGATTTTGTACCAGAGTCATTGGCTGCTCTACCGGTGTGGAAGTTGAGTGACCAACAGTTGTTGGCCAAGATACTCGAAGTGGCAGATGAAAACAGTCTCAACTTATTTAAATCGGCGTACCCAGCTGTTTTTAAAGATAAAGAGGATAGAGGAAGGGTGTAAGTTTAGTTGAGCGGGATGGGGAAGAAAATTATAGAATGAAAGAGATGCTTGATTTATCTTTAGTGTTTGCTTTGTTACCGTTTGCTTTGTTTTTGAGTCTTTTGTTGTCTAAGAGACTAACTTTATTGCAGATTTCTTTGTTGGCACTGATGGTAGTGACGGTAATTCAAATAGTCTACTGGAAAATAGTTCCGTTGTACTTGTTAAACTCGGTTGTAAAAGGATTCTTTGTGGCGTTTGACATATTTTTAATTGTTTTTGGGGCGGTCTTTTTCCTGGAAATTTTGAAGAGAGTAAAAGTGATTGAAAATATCAGTTTGTATCTGGAGTCAATATCAAAGGATTATCGGATTCAAGTAGTTCTTTTGGCTTGGTTTTTGATAAATTTTTTGGAAGGAATGGCCGGTTTTGGAACTCCGGGAGCAATTGTAGCCCCGGTGTTAGTAAGTATTGGGCTATCTCCTTTGACGGCGGTGATAATTTCGTTGCTTGGAAATAGCAGTGCCGGAACATTTGGGGCCGTGGGAACACCAATAAGGGTGGGTTTTGCGGGTCTGGATGTGACTGGCGTGCCCTGGTTTACGGTTCTGTTTAATAGTGTAGGAATTATTATGCCGGTGTTTATGATCTGGGTAATGGCAAAAGGCCAGAAACAAAAATGGACACATTTTGTGGAAGTGCTACCGTTCGCCTTGTGGTCCGGTTTTCTTTTTGTAATTTCGTCATTGATAGTAGTGAATCTTGGTCAAGAGTTTGTATCAATTATTGGATCCTTGCTGGCGATTGTGTTGGTGGTAATCTCTCTCAAATTAAGGCTGTTCGTGCCAAAAAACGAAAGAAGTTTAATTGTACATTCAGTCAGAAAAATGAGCCTACCTTTGTATAAGGTGGCGTTGCCGTATTTAGCGGTCTTCTCGTTGTTGATTTTGGGAAAATTTGCACTAAAGTCTTTTCAGATTAACTTTCCGTGGGGATATCAACATGTCTTTAGCCTGTTTAATCCGGGGGTAATTTTTGTAGCAGTGGGGATTCCTTTGGCTTTATTGTGGGGGAAGAAAAAATTATTGATCGAAAGCGGGAAAAAAGCAATTTTAAGCACAGGCGATCCGTTTTTAGTTATTTTGTCGATGTCGACAATGATTCAGCTAATGGTTAATTCCGGAAATAATGTTTCCGGGTTACCACCGGTTTTAAGTGTGTTAACAAAAAACTTAAATGGAAGTATCCTGCCTTTTGTGGCGCCATTGATTGGAGCTTTCGGCACGTTTCTTACCGGGAGTATTACGATCTCAAATATTTTGTTCGGAAACATTTTATCTCAGGCGAGTGTGCTTTATCATCTGAGTGTGGCAAAAGTACTGGCTTTGGAAATTTCCGGGGCAGCGATTGGAAATTCTATGGCAATCGCCGACATTATGGCGGCCGAAGCCGTGGTGGGGATGAAAAACAAAACGAGGAGTGTGTTGCGTGGGGTGATTGGGCCGGTTTTAGTGGGCTTGAGTATTTTGGGAAGTATTGGTTTGTTGGTAACAAAATAAATAAACTAGTTATTGTGTTTGATGTGTAAGATTTGTTATAGTTTAGGTAGATGGAGATTGAGATACCGATCCAAAATATATTGTTGAAAGCAAGTTTGGAAATTCCAAGTGAGGCGTATGGTTTGATTATTTTTGCTCACGGTACCGGAAGTGGCAGAATGAGTGTAAGAAATGTATTTGTGGCCGAGGAGTTAAACAAGGGGAATTTGGCAACGTTGCTATTTGATCTTTTAACAGAAGATGAGGAAAAGGAGTCGGAGAATAGATTTAATATTGATCTTTTGACGGAAAGACTAATTGCGGTGACCAAGTGGTGTATGGAAAATGAAAAAACCAGCGGATTTAAAATTGGATATTTTGGGGCGAGTACGGGAAGTGCCGCAGCTCTGTCGGCAGCAGCTTTTTGGGGGACAAAGATAGGGGCGGTGGTTTCTCGAGGTGGTAGGCCAGATTTGGCGATGGACGAACTTGATCTTATTGAAGCGCCGGTTTTGTTAATTGTAGGAAGTGAAGACAAAAAGGTGATTGAATTAAATCGAAAAGCATATGTAAAAATTGGGTGCGCAAAGAGGGTGGAAATTGTGGCCGGAGCAACACACTTATTTGAAGAGGAAGGAGCTTTGGAAAAAGTGGCAGAGCTAGCAGAAAATTGGTTTAAGAGATTTTTACTTGATGAGCGCACGAAGGAGAGAGTAGCCACCATAAGCCAGGAGAATCGAACCAAGGAGATTACTAAGGAAAGCAGTCCAGAGATAACGAACGAGGGGGACGCGGTAAAAACCACCAGTGAGGGAGACAATTTTGCCGCCAAACTGAGGAATAAAACGACCAAAAAGAAGGAACCAAACTGAGTTAGCCGGGAAACGACCGAGACCAAGAGGAAGCTTCCCCTTTATTTTTTCAAAATTGGCGACTTCACCCAAGCCTCGACCTAAATAATATTCGATAACGGAAGCAAGGTTGTTACCCATCCAGGAAACCAAGATACCAATCCATGGTCCGAAAATGGCACCATTTAAAATAACAATCGGATCGGTGGGAATAGGGGTAGCCGAGAGAACACCCATAAGAAGAATTGAGAGAAGTGGTCCGGTGAGACCGGTTGCCGGAATTATTTTTTCAATGTTTTTGATGTCGTTACGAAAGATAATGATGAGAGCTATCGGAAGACCAAAGGTTAAGATGCCGATAACGATGTTGCGGACAATTTTATAATTGATTTTTTTCATCAATAATTAATTATATATTTATGATTGTTATTTTTGGGAAAAAGATTGAAGCGATGCTGATTTTTATTTTTTTTAATCTAATGGTGCTAAGATTATTTATATCAATATTAGAAAAGTTGAAGGGTGGAGGTACCCATTTTTATGAGTAGATACTCTTGTAAATGTCCTGCCCCCGGATGCGATTTTATACTGGTGGTGGAGGCTGACGACTGGGAAGGGGCGTTTAAAAAAAGTTTAAGGGAGGGGGGTCGGCATATTATGGAAAATCACCCCGACTTTCCCGATTTTGAGGACAGAGAAGGAAAGGCGCGTGAATATGCCCTGGAGAAGTTGAAGAAAATATAGGAAGGTTGTTGACGTATTTTTAATGGGGTGGTTTTGTGCGATAATGAGTTAGTTAATAATTTCAAAAGACATGAAAAGTCCTGCCAGAAAAAAGAAGATTAAAAGAGGAGTACTTGCGGCCATAGGAGCCACCGTGATTGGTGTTGCTGTCGGAGTAGTCGCAATTTTTCTTTCAAAAAAAGAGAACAGAACGGCGGTTAGAAAGACCGTAAATAAAACAGTAAGAAAAGGAAAGGCTCAAGTCGCTAAGGTTAAAAGAACCGTAGTTGCGGCAAAAAAGAAAGTAGTTAAGAGAGTAGTCAAAAAATAAGAACCAATTTGGTATAAAAAACTGGGGACTCTAGATAGGCCCCAGTTTTTTGAGGCTATCTTTCGTGGTTTTGTTTATCATGTTATGATAGTAATAAATGACACAAAACGTGGGTGAAATGGATAGGTTGGTGAGGGCAGTGACAGGGGTAATATTGATACTGGTGGGGTACAGTGTAGGTGAAGGGAAGTGGCAGATTGCGCTGTATGTTTTAGGGGGGATACTTTTGATAAACGCGCTAACGGGATTTTGTTTAATTTATAAGTTGTTAGGTATATCTACCCAGAAAAGATAAAAGAAACTCCTAAGAGTTGAGCAACCAGAGAACGATGAAGGCAAAAACTATTCGATAAACGGCAAAAACAGTAAAGTTGTGTTTGGCGACGAAAGAGGTAAAGGATTTGACGGCTAGGAGGGAAGCAAGAAAGGAGAAGAGAGAGCCGAGGGCAAGGAGAAAAAAATCCTGAGAGGTAAAAGAAAAACCAGTTTTGAGTAAGTCATAGCCACTGGCGGCAATCATGGTGGGAATAGCTAGGAGAAAGGAAAATTCGACAGCCTCAACTCGAGAGAGACCAGAAAAGAGACCACCAATGATGGAGGCGGCGGAGCGGGATACCCCAGGAATCATGGAGAGGGACTGAAAGAGACCAACGGAGAGAAGACTTCGGGAGTTTAACATAGAGATTTTTTTTGAACCGAGTGCGAGTTTGGGGAGGCGATCAACGATGAGCAAAATAAAACCACCAACGAGCAGGGCGAGAACGGTGACGAGGACATTGTCCAGAAGGAAGACCTTAACGTATTTATAAAAAATGAAACCAAGAATTCCTGTGGGTATAAAGGCGATAATTAGTTGTCGCCAGAGATGTCGTGAGCCAATAATTTTTTTCCAGTAAAGAACAACCACCGCAAGGATAGCCGAGAGTTGTACAAGAATGTTGAAACTTTTGGTGAACTCAGTAGCGGTAATTCCTAGAAGTTTCTGTGTAAGAATTAAGTGACCAGTACTGGAAATAGGAAGGAACTCGGTAAGACCTTCAACGATGGCGAGAATGATTGCTTGTAAACTGGTCACTGTCTTCTTATTATATCGAGAGGATGGTGTTGTTGTAACATTAGTTTAATGTGGTTTTTTAAAAAGAAGAAAAAAGTGGGATTGGTACTAGGAAGCGGTGGAGCAAGAGGTTTAGCTCATATCGGGGTAATTAAAACCTTGTTGAAAAATAAAGTGCCGATAGATTTTATTGTGGGGTCGAGTTCGGGAGCGTTAGTTGGGGGACTCTTCGCGTCGTGGGGAAGAATTGACGACTTGGAAAAAACGGCGAGGGGGGTTACCTACAAAGACTTGGCCAAGGTGTTGGTTGATCCAACTTGGAAAGGGGGCTTGATTAAAGGAGAGAAAACTTTGGAGTTTTTAAAAAAACTATTTAATGGCGAAAAAATTGAAGATTTGAAAATACCGTTTGCGGCAGTGGCTACGGATGTAGGTACGGCGGAAACAGTGATCTTTTCTAAAGGAGGTTTGGCGGAAGCGATTCGAGCCAGTATCTCGATACCACTGGTTTATTCACCAGTTTTGACCGAGGGGCGGTTGTTGGTGGATGGGGGAGTCTCCTCTCCGGTGCCAGTGGAAGTAGCTAAAAAAATGGGGGCGGAAATAATAATTGCGGTGAACCTGGATGGGGTGTATTTTTCGGGGAAAAACCATAAAGAAGGCTTCTCAGGTTCAACAATTGATGTCTTGAAAGATAGTTATTTCGCACTAAGATACAATTTAGCCAAAAAGGAAATTAAAGAGGCAGATGTGGTGATAGAGCCGGTAATGGAATATATTGAGGATTTTGATTTTATCGGAGGGAAAGAGGCAATCGAGGCCGGTGAAAAGGCGACCGAAAAGATGCTGGGGAGAATTAAGAAGTTACTCTGATACCTGCGCCAGTTCTTTTAACTTTTCGAGGTCTTTTACCACGAATTGTGTTCGTTTGGTAGAAATAACCCCCATTTTTTGAAGTTTACTCATCTGGACACTGGTGGTCTCACGAGTAAGCCCAACAATATTAGCGATGACTCTATGGGTGGCCGGAAAGTTGACAACAAGTTTACCGTTTTTAAGGTCACCGTGATCATGGGTGAGTTGGAGAAGAATTGAGGCGACTTTGTTTTGGGCACAACCACAGACAATATTACCCTGATTGACAAAATAGTTCATAAGGGAACTGAAAAATAACTCCATGATAGAGAGATTTATATTTTTATCGTCATCAATAAATTTTTGAAACTCTGAGAAGGGGACAATATTTACTTCAACGGGGGTAAGAGTTTTGAAGTAAAAATCGTTTCGATGTTGCGTGGTGAAGTGCATGAGGGAGAAATAGAATAAAGGCTTAAAAAGATTGATGATGTTTTTGCCTTTGGGAGTAACGGTATAGGCTTTGACAAAACCATTTTTAATGAAGTAAATATTCTCAAATTTATCTCCCGGTTTAAGAATTATTTGACCCTTGGCGAATTTTTTCGTAGGGAACTGGGAAAAGAATTTTTTGATTTTGATAAATTTTGCTTTAGTCATACGTGAAGATTATACCCTAAAAATATTTTAAGGCAACAGGCTTAGAAAGTGAACTATTAAGATGGGGGAGTTTTTCCGTAGACAATGATTTGGGTGCCCGGGTTGTCGGAGGTTGAACGTGTAGATTTACTTCCTTGGGGAAGTTTGGGGTCGGACCATTCATAGATTAGAGCAGCCTCAGAAGTTTTCATATTGACACAACCATGGGACATGGGATGGCCAAAGTTATCATGCCAGTAGGTGCCGTGAAGGGAAAAACCGCGAGAGGCAGCTACTTCGTCATTACTATAAAACATGACGTAGGGGACGTTAGGAAGGTAGTAATAGGTGTGCAGAGCGGTAGAACCACCACTCATTTTGGTGTAGCGAAACTTACCCCAGATATTAAAAACCCCGGTTGGGGTTTTACCCCATTTACCGGTAGAGACAAGAAAACTGTAAATGAGATTTTCGCCTTCGTAGGCATAGAGGGTTTGATTAGTAAGATCGACGTAGATCTTTTTGTCGACATTCGAGTCACCAAGAACCTTTTGGGAGACGGGAATCTGAGCAAGTTCTTTGGGGACCAATAGGGGTGAGTTGAGAAAAACGGCGGTGGTTTCTCGGGGATCAAAATCTTCTTGGGGCTGAAAACGGTTTCGGGGGTAGAGGTTAATGCCTAGGAGAAGACTTAGAGAAATAACCGTGATGCAGATAATCCAGGTTTTAAACACTTGTAATAAGTTTAACAAATAATTAAAAAAATGTGTAGAATTAATTATGGCAAAACAAAATAATGAAGGAGGTGTTATCAAGCAGATAGAGATGAAGCTGGAAGACATTTTTGTCAGAAAACTTCCTGCTTTACCGGCTAGTATAAAAGAAATAATTGTTAGGTTCGGTCCCTGGATTGCGTTGGTGGCATTGGTTTTTAGCCTACCGACTTTACTTGGGGCTCTTGGTCTCTCGGCTTTGATGATGCCCGGTTGGGGTTACTCGTATCGTTTTGGATATAACATGGCGTGGTGGATTTCGATTGTCAGCATGGTGCTCGTGGCATTGGCTTTACCCGGTCTGTTTAAAAGAAAGATTTCGGCTTGGAGACTAATGTTTTATTCAGCCTTGATAATGGCGGTATACAACCTGGTTACGGTAAACTTGGGAGGTTTGATTATCGGGACAGGAATATCGATGTATATTCTTTTCCAGATTAAGAGCTACTATAAATAAAATAAAAGAAACAAAGTTTAAAAAACCTCCCTTAGGGGAGGTTTTTGGTTGAATGAGATTATTTTGGCAGGGAATAGAAGACAACAATTGTAAAGGCAATTATTTCTGCAAAAAGGATGATCCCATAAAGGGAGAAGTACAGCTCACTGGTCTTTCTTGCTTTAAGGGCGTAGGTGAGAAAGCGATGGCGCTGATCTACACCAGCATCTTCGTCGTCTGAAATTCTCTCATAATCAAGGCTGTCGTTCAGGTACCCTATCCCCATAATAAGGGGAATTATCCAGAGTGGTGATGCAGAAATGAAGACCAGAATAGCGAGTAGCTGTTCAGACATGGCTGCCTCCTTAAGGTGCAAATTTATCTGGGAGAGATTATAGGGGGAAGGCCAACAAAAGTCAAGTATTATAGGGTGACTATGAGGAAGCGAGGTTGGTGGAAACAGTCGTTAGTTATTTCTGCGGATAGGTTTTTTGGGAGAGAAAAGCTTTTGAGGGTGTGGGTATCATCAATCTCGAGTATTGCCCGACCGCCTTTTTTGAGAAAGTAGGGAAGCTTGTCGAGGAGAGCGTTGATGAAAAGGTTACCCTTTGGACCACCATCCAGGGCGATTTTTGGTTCGAAGTCTTTGACGGAGGAGTCGAGTGAGGCGATGTTCTTTGAGGGGATATAGGGGAGATTGGCGAGAAGAAGATCGAACTTAATTTTGGGAAAATTTTCAAAGAGGTTTGATTCTTGAAAGTAGATATTTTCAGGAGAGTGAAGTAGTCTTTGGGCATTTAAATCGGCAACTTTGAGAGCTTTAAGGGAGATGTCGGAAAGAAAGATAGAGTAAGGGATTTGACGTTTGGCTAACTTTACGGCAAGAGAAATACCGAGACAGCCGGAACCGGTCCCTATGTCGGCGATGGTAGGGTGGGCAAGATCATGATCGTCAATAAACTGAAGTGCGTCGTTTACCATCTGCTCGGACTCGATGCGAGGAATGAGGGTGTCCGGTGTGACCAGAAAGTCCAGACCGAGAAACTCGGCGTGGCCGGTGGCATACTCGACCGGTTGATTGCCTAGGGTGTCAGGATTGATCTTTGGTGCCCATTTTCGGAGATGGTTTTGTTCGTAGGGGGTAAATTTACGTTTGGTGGTCACTAGGTTATTATAACCTACACAGGGAAGAAATAGTCCTATAACTTGACATTTGAGGCTAGGTGTGATAGTATGTGAGCTGTAAGTTGAACCTTAAACCAATCCTTTTCACTTTCTTTTTGGAGGAAAAGATGAAGAAAATAACCGTGGTGATATTAGTAGTCATCGTGTTGTCTGTTTTACTGGCCGCCTGCGGCAGAGAAACGACGAAGTCTTTTGCTGAGGTCAGTTTTGGTCAACTCCCGGATGACTCGGAATGGGCGGGGACGGCCTTGGCCTACAAGCGTGTAGGCTCAATGGTTGGTCCCGATAGCCCTTACCATTGGACGCCGATGGAGATATTGTTCCCCGACAGTGATTGTGTCTATGTCGGGTACAAAACAACGAAGATTACCTTTTCCGCTCGGTACGATTACGAATGGAAGGAGGTGAAAACGAACAGATACTGTATTTATAAGAAATAGAGGAGGGTTGTGTAGGTTAAGCCGCTTGGAAACAGGCGGCTTTTTCGTGGTTTTAGGGGGTGGCGAAGGTGTACTCCTCGGTAGTGGTTAGTTTCTCGTTGATGTTTAGAATAATGACGTATTTGTAGAGTGTTCCTGGTTGGAGACCTTCTACATTAAGAAGATGATTAGTTTGGGGAGTTTGGGAAATAACAAAGGTTTGGTCTAGACCTTCGGTGAAGCGAACTTGGGCTTTGGCAGGACTTTTGGTGGAGAAAGAGATAAGGACTTGAGTGTTGGAAATAGGAGTAATCAGAGGGGCAGTAAGAATGTCACCGGCTTTGACGCGAGATTCTTGGGAAGTGCCCAGTTGTTTGGTAACGGTCGGTATAACTGCAACGGCGGTGAAAACAATAAATAAAGGAATGATAACGGCGAAGGCCGATTTTAGGGGGATACCCCAGAGTTTGTGATAATAAATCTTAGCCTGTTGGGCCTTTTTGAAATTTAGAAGTTGACCTTTGGGAAAAAAATCGCCATGGTTGTTGGGACAGGTAAAAACCGTAACGGTTTCCGGAACTGCGTCGTCTTTGATGCTGGACATGTTTTGACCGCATTTGGGGCAGACAGGACGCGTGGCCGGAACAGTTTTGGATTTAGGGAGGACAGAGTCAACATTTTTTGCGGTCTCGACGGAAAGGAAGTTAGCCATGTAAGGAGGAAGAAAATGACCACCACAGTTGAGACACTCACTGACAGTTTGAGTATTACCATCGGTAGTGTCGACAGCGATAAAGGAAAGAGGTTGACTGCAGTGAGGACAAGTCATGAGTTCATTTTAGCAAAGATTGGGTCTCTGATAAACTGGATTAGTGAAAATAAAGTTTTTAGGGGCTGCTTCTATGGTTACCGGTTCGTGCTATTTTCTCACCGGAGAATCGACCGGTTTAATGGTTGACTACGGAATGTTTCAAGGAAAAGCGGAAGAAATGGGGCTGAACTCAGTTAAACCAGACATGGATTTTGATAAGTTGACGGCAGTAGTTTTGACACACGCGCATTTGGATCATTGCGGAAGACTGCCTTTACTTCTCCGTTATGGTTTTAGGGGGCCAATTTTTATGACAGAGGCAACTAAAGCACTAGCGGAGTTGGTGCTATACGACTCGGCCAAGATAGCCAAAGAGGAAGAACTAAGAGTAGTGTTGTATACCGACGAAGATGTTGAAAAAATAATGAAACAAGTGCGGTTGGTGGAGTATGACAAACCCTTTATGGTGGGTGAGTTTGAAGTGGTGTTGATGGATGCAGGACATATCTTGGGATCAGCAACGGTATTAGTTCATGACACAAAAACTGGAAAACGAGTTTCTTTTAGTGGAGATCTCGGGAATACTCCAGAACCGTTACTTGACCCAACACATTGGGTAACAAAAGCAGATATCTCGGTAGTTGAATCAACATATGGAGATGAAATACACGAGACTCGAGATGAGGTAGAAGAACTGGCTAAAATTGTAGCCGAAGCGGAAGCCGAAAAAGGAACGGTAATTATTCCCTCCTTTTCTTTACAAAGAGCTCAAGAGATTTTATATATTTTTGATCAACTTAAAAAACAGGGAAAAATGGCAGAAGAAACACCAGTGTTTTTGGATAGTCCAATGGCAATTAAAGCGACCGAGATTTTTAGGGATTTTCCAAATTTATATAACCGAAAACTGGAGACACAGGCTAAAACAGATGACCCATTTGATTTTCCGAGTTTAGTTTTGTGCGACACAATTGAAAAAAGCAGACAAATAAAAAATATGGTGGGGACGAAAATAATTGTGGCAGGAAGTGGAATGATGAATGGGGGAAGGGTTATTCATCACGTAGTTTCATTTTTGGGTGAGCCTAAGACACAGCTTGTCTTTGTAGGTTATCAGGCTGATGGAACGATGGGTCGTTTGATAAAAGACGGTATAAAGAAAGTAAATGTATGGGGGAATGAAGTCACAATTAGGGCAAAAATCAAAGAAATTAAAACAATGAGCTCACATGCTGATCAGGGGCAGATCTTAACATGGCTCGGCAAGATGGAAGGTTTGACGCATGTGATCCTGACCCATGGGGAAGAACTACCAAGATTGGTTTTGGCGGAAAAGATAAGGCAGGATTTACCAGGAGTTAAGGTTGATTTGCCGATGTTACATGATGAAATTGAAATCTAATATGAAAAAGGGAATACTTGGCCTTTGGGGATTATTGGGAGGTTTTTTAATAGTGAAGAGTGTTTGGGCATATGATTTGACCTTAACCAGTGTGGGAGTGTTGTCGACCTTGGGAACAAACTACAGTGTGGTGAACTATGAAGGTGGAATACCCACCCTTACGGGAACAGCTTCCCCAAGTGCTCAGGTGGGAGTAAAAATTAAGACTCTTTTAAATTATGTAGAGGCCAGTACTAGCGGAGTGTGGCAGTTTGTGCCGGCTTCTTTGGATCAGGGAGACAACTTGATCACAATTACTTCAGGGGTACAGAGTATTTCATTCACCTTGAAATTTAATTCAACGGCTTCGGCGTCCGTGGCAACTCCAGCGGCTCTGCCCGATGAGTCTGCTTTACCAGATGCCGGAGTATGGGAGTACTATATTCCAGTGTTTGTTGCAGGTATGGGAGTGTATTTCTTGGGGAGATTGGGGAAACATCGGATGCAAAAATGGGAAAAGGGTGATTAAATATGTTCTCTTATGACAGCCGAAGGAAATAGAGTAGAGGTATTTTTTGATATCGAGACAAAAAAATTTTTTGATGATATCGTGGCGAGGAAACCGGAAGATCTGGGAATATCTATTGTGTCGGTGTATAGACGGGAGATAGATAGTGATCTTAAAGAGTTAAGGGGGGAGATGAAAAGTTTTTGGGAGGAAGACTTTGATCAGATGTGGAGCTGGTTTGAAGAGGCAGACAGAATAATTGGCTATAACAGTTTGGGTTTTGATGTTCCAGCCGTAAATGGAGTTTATAAAGGTGACTTTACTAAACTGAAGCATTTCGATGTGATGAAAATTATCAAAGATGTTTTTGGACATCGGGTAAAGCTGGATTCGGTGGCCAAGGAATGTTTGGGGCAGGGAAAGAACGCTTCGGGGGCAGACGCGGTGATGTGGTGGGCAAAAGGGGACAAGGAAAGTTTGGCTAACTTAAAAAAATATTGCGAAATGGATGTTGAGGTAACGAAGGGCATTTATGACTTCGGGGTGAAAAATAAAAAGCTGAAATTTGTCGACCATTGGAACGAACCAAGGGAAATTGAAGTAGATTTTTCCTATCCGAAGGAAGAGAGTCCGAGAAAAACAGAGCAACAGATGGGACTGTTTTAACTTGACAGGGATATTGTCAGTGTTACACTAATGATATGTACAAAATCGGAATTGTAGGATATGGGTTCGTAGGTAAGGCGGTAGAGTATGGATTCAAAGAAGGAAACGAGATCTATATTTACGATAAGTTTTTGCCGAAATTACCCTTGGAGGAAGTAGTAAAGAAGTCAGAAGTCATTTTTGTGGGTGTGCCAACGCCGATGACTAAAGAGTACAAAAAGATTGATTTATCAATTGTGGAGGATATAACGGCGGAAATAGTAAAAATTGCCAGAAAAAATAAGATTGAACCGATTATCGTGCTGAAGTCGACAATTGTTCCCGGAACAACGAGGAGGTTGATGAAAAAAATGAGGTATCCGAGAATGGCCTTTAACCCAGAGTTTTTGACTGAGGCAAACTACTTAATGGATTTTGTGAATGCAGACAGAGTGGTGGTGGGCGCAGACAACAATGAAGTAAAACAGTGGGTGGTGGATCTTTATCGAGCAACCTTTCCGAAGACGCCAATTTTTGAGACCGATCCGACAACGGCTGAAGTGGTGAAATATATGGCCAACACTTATCTGGCCACAAAGGTTATTTTTGCTAATGAGATGTTTGATCTGTGTGAGAAATTGGGGGTGAATTACGGGGAAATGAAAAAGATGGTGGTGGCAGACAAACGTATTTACGACTCGCATCTGGACATTACAACCCAAAGAGGTTTTGGTGGAAAGTGTTTCCCCAAAGACTCGGTGGCTTTATTAGGTCTAGCTCGCGAGTTGGGGGTAGAGTTGTCGGTGATTGAAACTGCCTGGAAAAAGAATTTGAAAATCCGCAAGGTGCGTGACTGGGAACAAATAGAGGGTGCGGTATCCAAGAAATAAGACGGAATATTTTGTTGTAGAATAAGAGCATGGAAACAGGAAAAAATGATGGACCGGAAACAAAAGATCAATTTTCTACCGTTGATGGGGCTAAAGAAGTACCAATGGGGACCTTGAGGGGTAATATGGACGAAAAAAGAAGCAAAATATTGGAGATATTTAGATCAAGAGAAGAAGAGATGGAGGATTCGGAAGCAGAGGATTTAGATGTTCAGGTGATGGATGCTATTGTCGAACACCTTGAAGAAATGGGATTTGAAGAAGAAATTGAAAACATGGTGTTGTCAACGTACAAAAAAGAAGAGGTGGAAAATAGAGATATTGTTTATGAAAGCGAAACGCTGGCTTTAACACTTGATGACGTTGATGAAGAGACTGGGATAAAAACATATGGTGCTTGGGTGAAGGTATAAGAGGTTGTTTGTTTTAATACTTGGAGTATAATAGTCCAAGTATATGTTTACTCTTACTAAAAAGGCCGATTATGGCCTATCTATGCTTTCTGTTTTGGCTTTACGAGGTCGAAAGGGACGCGTCAATTTGAAGGAGTTAGCCGAGATGGGTATGCCCAGAGCGTTTATGAGCAAAATTGCGGCTTCTTTGGTAGAAAACGGGATTCT